>ERZ779889.2898-NODE-2898-length-13283-cov-2.768899_pt1 | contig 13283 bp, 13 predicted proteins | sample MGYA00511030_ERZ779889 | MGnify/ENA primary metagenome ERZ779889 (study PRJEB29588, sample SAMEA2160616) | human gut metagenome | biome: human gut; feature: human-associated habitat; material: faeces | place: Denmark | collected 2008/2010 ...
TGATCTGTTAGCGTCAGGGCAGGTCAGATCAAAGTAGACGGTGTCGGGAGTGCTTTCATGGCGCCAGACTTCAAATTCTTCGTTGAACGGATTGTCAGACTCAAATTTTGCGATCAATGCTTCCGCGTGGGGGATGTCGTTGCAAAAAACATAAAGCATGTCGTTATAAATGGTTCCGTAACTCATAGTCGTTTTCCTTGTATTTGAAAAATGTTTTATTCTTCATCCATTGAATCATCGTCTTCATCCGGCAAAGTGAAGTGGCTTTCGGCAAGCTTGATGATCTTTTGGTGCTCGTAGCTGTCGTATATCAGCCCCCGGCCCGGCCTGAATATCACCAGAGGATTCTGCCGTAACTCATTTCACCACGGCAGCACGCCAAGGCGAAAAGTGTTGCTGAATTTCAGCTGTTCTGATTTTCTTCCTTCCAGAACTCATGCAGTTTTCGAGTATGTTCCTCCAGCATGGCCACGGCTTCTTTCTTGCGGATTTTCTGAAAGGTTCCGGCTTCCGGTTCGATCAGATAAAAGTCGTGGCTGCCCTCCTGGAAGCAGTCACGCAAAGTTTCCAACTCTTTATCCACGATGTGTTCACGAGTGGCGGTCCCGAACAAGTATGGAACACGTTGTCCGGCTCTCGGTAATTCTTCGTTTTTCCAGAAACGATAAAAATGGGTGCCGCATTCACTGGTGATCCAAATAAAGCGATCCGGAGCATATGTCCGGATAAAATTAAAATCTACTTTCAGATCGGAATGGTGATGCCGCAAGGTCCAGTTTGCAACAAAACGCATTTTCAGCTCAATCGTTCTTTTCATCGTTTGCTCCTGAGAATGTTTCTTCACAGCGACTGGTGATTTATTTCTGATTTACAGAATCGTTTATTGTCGATTTTTACCTCCATGGCCCTGAATGCCTTTTTATATTTTCTTTCTCTTCGGCGCGGTCACTTTTCGTACCGCGCCGAAAAACAAGGGGGTTCCCTTTAATTGTTCTTATTGGGTAGCTAGATTGGGGCATCCGATATCCGTATTGAATTGACGCGCAGGAGGAGTATCAAGCAAAATAGTGTTCTGCACATTTTACCGAAACATTGCCGGAGGAAGTGGAGGAACTGGAGCTATCGACCTGCCGGATTTGGTCGGAAGTGCCAGCGCACTGGAAAAATTGAATATCGATGATAGAACTCTGATATTGGAAGAGCTGAAATCCGGGAAGAGACCAGTCAAGGTAGATTGCGGTGCAATGCCCGCATTTATGAAAGCCCCCGGAAAGTGTTACTTCACGAGGGCTTTGTTTTTACAGGAAATTATTTTATTTGCTGGAAGCAGACAGGAAATTTCCTGCCTGTTGATTTTGTGAATTGCGTCTTCTGAGTTCGGCGATTCTTTCGGCTGAAGCATGGATTGCTTCGGCAATTTCTTTCCGAATCTGTCGGGCGATCTTTTTGTTCAGTTTTTCTTTGGTCGACATAGTGTGCTCCTTCTTTTGCTTTTACAGCTTTAAAGAACGATCGCATGTCATGCGATCCGACACTATATATGTATAATGAATTACCGGAAATTTCAACCCCTGGCTGTTGTGGTTTGACAAAATATTGACAATCTCCTGATAATTGTCCATTGATAAACTCACCAATGGTATCAAGAATCATTTGTCAATCTCCTCTGGAATATAAGTTCTCTTTTAAGGTGCAAAGGGCGTTCGATGTAATCCTGGATTGTTTACCGGATTGTACAACATATAGTGGAATATTCAAAAGTTTTGCAATTTTAGACGCAATATCTTCTGTACAGCTCCAGTCCGCGCCGGTTGCCGAGTGAATCGCAATCACCCGTTGCAGGACGCCCTGCTTCCGCGCGGCTTCGGCAACTTTGATCATCGTCACTTCGCTGTCCTTGCCGCCTGAGGTTGAGAGTGCAATCAGGTTGTATGGAGTCAGGTCGAGATCGATCATAAGGATTCCTCGGCAAAGGCTTTCAGTTCCTCCAGCAACGACCGAAGCGCGGCAAGCTCCATCTCCCGTTCGTCCGCTTTCAATCTGGTTTCAAACGGGTACACTTTCTCCACCAGCAATGCCTGCGCCTGAAGCCGCAGCAACTGCCGCTGATCTTCCGGGAGATTCGTCCGCCGTTTCCGCGCGATCAGTTCCTGCATGGAATCCATGATGTCGCAGAACTCCGGTTCATCGCTGCCGTAGCGTTTCAGAATGGCATCGGAAAAATTTTCCAGATGGGCTTCATCCAGCTCCGACAGGAATTGCATGAAACGGTACTGGAACAGCGAAAATTTTCCGCTCAGGTAGCCGTAGGATTCGGAAAGCCTGAAGTCCGGGAAGATTTCGCTGCAGAACTGTTTGAATTGGACATTGCGATGATACTGAAGCAGATTTTTCAAGGTCTGTTTGTGCATGGTTAGCTCCTTTCTGATTGATTTCTTCGGCGCGGTGACTTCCCGTGCCGCGCCGAAGAGAAGATAAAAATTCTCTTTGGAAAATAAGACGGCAGCCTGAACGATCGGCAAGGCTTGAAAACATGTAAAACAATGCTATCTTTTCATACTGCAACGCAATGAAAATCAAAGATATTCTGACAATAAACAACAGTAAGAATCTCATGGTAATAAATGCAAAAATGGATACGATCAGATTTTGTACCGAAAGACTGACAATCAGGCAATTTTGCGAGAAGGATGCTGATTCATATTTCCGGCTTCTCTCCCATCCCAGAGTTCATTGTTTTGCAGACGAAAAATTGGAGAGTATCGAAGAGGCAAAAGATCAAATTTTGAAAAAGAAAGACCGGAATGACGGTTCAGAATTAGCTGTATGCCTGAAAGATACGGATGAATTTATCGGTACACTGTCCGGACTTTGGGAAAAAGATACCTTCAGCGTATGTTGGAACTTTCTTCCAGATTACTGCGGCCAAGGCTATGCCTATGAGTCTGCCAGAGCATATCTGGATTTTCTTTTCAATCAGATGAACGCAAGACGTATTTATGCTTATGTGGAAGACTATAATACAAGTTCCCAACGTCTCTGCAGAAAACTCGGCATGCGTCAGGAAGGAGTTTTTCTGGAATATATTTCGTTTGTGAAAAATCCAGATGGAACTCCTTTATACGAAAATACAATGCAATTTGCAATTTTGAAAAGAGAGTGGAATAAATAAAAGATTTCTTTCCCAAATAGTTTCTCTATTGCGAAGATTAAAAATCCGTAGCGAAGAAGTCCCCTCGTTACGGATTTCTGTTGACTTCAAGGATCAGGCGGCAAGTTCGAGCTTTTCCCGCAGACAGACCTCTTTGATTAAGAGCTGCTCACGATCCGCCGCCAATTTGACGGCTTCCCGTTCCGCTTTTCCCCCGCGCCGGTCGGCCCGGGTTTCTTTCAGAAAGTATTTCAACCCACTGCCCAAGGTGAATGATTCGCTTCGGAGTCCATTTGAGACAGACCGGGAGACAGGTTGGACGGACAACCAATAACCCCGTTGAATAATACCGCCAGCCAGATAGTTCGCTCCTCCCTTTGAATAATAGACTTCCACCTTGAGCTCCTGCTCGGTTGTGGTTTTCAGATATTTTGTGCTGACCGTTCTGTAGTTCATACTGCTTGTTCCCTCCTGATTTCAATTTGTTGAAAGAGTTCGGCAATGTATTCCCGAAGCGGGCGGACGAATTCATCGAAGCAGATATGGAGCTGTTCTGTTTCAAGCAGACAACTCCACGACTCCCGCTCGAACAACCACTTCCCCACCTCGTAATGAATATGATGACCATCCTCAAATGTCTCAACGTAACGATATCGATAAAGATTTCCCTCGATAAACGTATTGTCATCGTCTTTATTACCAAAGAAAAAATACCGGATAGCATCGAGTGCCAATTCAAGATACCCGTCAGCATCCTGCAAGCCGGCAATCTTCCAGAGTTTTTCCCGGGGATCATTGCGGAACACATCCACGGGTTCCGGTTTGGGCAAACGCTGTTTCTGAATTTCCTGCCGGGTCAGCGGTCGAAAACAGCCGGGAACAGTCGGATCGAACATCAGTTCCCGGTAATGGATAACGCGAGTCATTGGATTGCCTCAGCATTGAATTCCCGTTTGGCCCAGTCGAGCGTATACCCGTGCCGGTAACTCTGCCAGGCACCACTGTTCGGCGCCCACCGGAACCCATTCTGTTTGAGTCTGGTCCGAACATCGGCATCGGGCTTCCCGTCGAAAAAGATTTGAAGGCGGTTGGCCGGAACGTTGTCCACGATCCTGCCGCCGTCGAACGGAAATTCCGAATTGCCTTCTTCTTCCGCTCTGGCGGCGGCTTCCCGATAGCGTTCGACCTCCCGGATTCTCTTGCGGAGGCGGCCGATCTCCTGATTGTTGTTGGCAAGTTCCCACGCGGCGAATCCCGGGGTGCGCCAGCTTTCGGAGGGGTGAAGAAAATTCCGGGCCTCTTCCCGGCTCTTGCCGCATTTCTTCATGATGAAATCGATCTTGGCGTCATCGCTTTTGGAGCTGCGGATAACGGCATTGACCTCTTTCATCATCTCCTGAAGCTGTCGGCGTTTGCTGAGCTTTTCCGTCAGTTGCTCCAGGGCGTTCGGGTCATCAAGTTTGATCGGCATAAGGTTCTCTCCTCAGTTGGAGTTCACCCGCCCCTGACCGGTACTCTTGCTTCGTGCGCGATAAAGATTTTTTTGAGTTCCTGATAAGTCGGCGCGGTCGCTTCCGTGCCCCGCGCCGACGAAAAAACAGAAATCATTTTTTATAGAGAAAGGAAGCACCGCCCATGTATGATAGCCTGGCAGGAGTTGGGATAACAAACTGTGTTAAAGTGTTTCTACCACTCAATCAATTGGCGCTCTGAGTTCGGTATCTGATTTCTGTAATTGATCATTAATCGAACTTTATTCGTATAAAAGTAGTTCTTATTCCGATCGTACTAAGAAGTCTTTCCGTTGGTAACCGCTCCGGAATTGCAAAGGAGTTTCACCGGTTACCGAATGAAAGACGCGGCAGAAATGGCTGCTGTCGCAGAAGCCGCATTTTACTGCAATCTCGTTGATTTCATAATGCGTTTTTCTGAGCAGTTCTTCTGCTTTTTGAATTCTGATTTTGCGCAAATAGTTATTGGGACTCATCCCGAACATCCGGTCAAAGTGGCGAAACAAAGTCCGTTCCGACATCCCCGCCAGCTTTGCAAGTTTTCTGACATCTATTTTTTCCCGAAAGTGGCTGTTCAGATATTCAACAGGTGACTGCAATAGCCAGAGCCGATCCTTTTCTTCCTCATGGAGTTTTCCGCGTGCCAGATAAACGACCAGCTCTGTAAACATGGTCGGAATCATTACATTAACTCCGAGCCGGTTTCTGTGGGTTTCATAACTGAGCCGGCGAACCAGATTGGCACATAGATCATGATCATAATCAGGAATTTGTGTGATAGGCTGGAGCTGATCAAAAGTTGATACCCCATGTGGATATAATTGTTCCACAATCCATAATCCGGCAGCTTCCAACGCTGGAACAGGAACACGTGAATCAAAGATAATTGTGAAAATCTCAAAATTACGGCATTCAAAATAGGCATGTTCCGTCGGAGGGTGCAGAATCAGAATGTCATTTCTTTGCAAAGGATATTTTTGAGAACCGATCCGGTGTTCGGCTGTGCCGTTCGTGACAAAAACGAGTTCAGAGTAATCAAGCTTGTGAAAAACATCCGTTTCCACACTCTCGTGTTCCTGTAATTTTACAGCCAGGGGAAAACGATCAGGAGACGGATAATTGCGATATTTGGAATTCGGCATCTTGGTCCCTTTTTGTCGTTAATATACAAAAATATGGCATTATTGTCAAATGTTTTTTGAGGAAATGTAGTATAATATTGAAAGAAAACAATGAGATTGGATCGGGTGACGTTAAACAGATAAGAGGTTGACATGATGAAATGGAAGGCGTGTTTATTTACTCTTGTGGAGCTTCTGATTTCAATTGCGATCATTGCCATTTTGTGCGCTTTGTTGTTGCCCGCACTCAACAAAGCGCGGGAAGCCGGCAAAAAAGCCTCCTGCGCTTCCAATGTAAAACAATTGAGTATGACAGTTCTGTTTTACGTTAATGACAACAATGATTATTTACCTCTCCGTGATATCTGGTATCAGTTTATTACAGACAAGTTACCGTATACCGATGAGACAGTGCCGAAGATTTTTTGTTGTCCGGCGCAACAGAAGCCTACTTGGAATTATCAGTCTTTCCATTACGGCTTCAACGAAAATATTGTTTCCGGATATGATTTTACTTCGCTGACTCCTCATCGCCTGTCGCAATGTAAGCGTCCTTCCCAAATAATTCAGTTGGCTGACGGCGATGGAGATGGGGATGGGGATTACGTCATAAACGCCGGTTACTGGATGATTGGTAATTTTCATGCCGGTCCGACTCCAGTCGGTTATCTTGATGGTCATACGTCTGACCAATGGCGTTCCCGCATCAGCCGGGCTAATGCAATGCCTGGTAGTATGGCGGGAGTTGGTTCTTGGACAACTGATTTGGAAAAAATCTGGGGTAAGGGTTCCTGGTTTAGTAAATAAATATCATTACTGTACAATCTACTGATGGAAAGGAAAGTGTTATGAAAAAGATTGTGATCAGCTGGCTTGCAGTACTTGTGTTTTGGAGCACACATGCTGCCGAGAATACAAAGTATGATTTTTCAACCATGCCGGAGGGAGTGGTCATCGGCCGAAACTGTGCAGTTGAAAATGGCGTATTGGTGGTGAGACATTCTCCTGAGAATACTTTCCCCATCAGTACTACGGAAGCAATTAAGCTTTCATTTCAGTTGAAAGTTCGCCGCCTTTTACCAGGGAAAAGCAGGAATCTGGGGATTAATCTATACTCAAAAAATGGTGAATACGGATTTTTCTTTGTCTCTGAAAACGAGGGAGTTGTTGGTCATTGGAACGTAATTGAAAATGGTACAGTTCGGCGTAAAAACGGAGCATGGAGTTCGCGCGATATCAAGGTGATTCCGAAAGAAGGACAAACCATGAAATTTGAATTATTTGTCCGGAGCAGTGTAATTTCAGTCAATATTGACGGGAAAAATTGTCTGAATGCCCGTTTTTCTCTGCTGCCGCTGGATCACCTTTCATTCACAAGTTATAATTATGAATATGAAGTTGATGATTTGACGATCGAAACGGTGAAAGAGGAGAAAAAAGACGAAATCACTTCTCCTGTATTTTCTGCTGATTTCAATCAGAATACAACGGCAGTCGATGATAAGGGGAAAGCGATTTTGCCGGAGCAAAGCAGCAGTGTTTCATTTGTTCCGGGCGTAGAAGGGACTGCCGTTCAGGTAAAAGCTGCCAATACCAAGTTACTGAAGTACCGGCCTGCACTATGGTTTGTTACGGAGGATGGGCGACTGGAAACGAAAAGCTTCGGTTTGCCGGGAGCGGAACTGGAGGTGCCGTCCCTGAAGGATTTCAATATTTCCGTCAAGATGCGTCGCCTTGGCGAAGTGCCGGCCAAAGGGAAATTCTGTTCGTTCCAACTTACTGCTGATGATGATCGGCTTCTCACTATCAGTAATAATCGTGAGAAAATCTGGGAAGTAAAGACTCTTGACGACAAATATTTTCCCCGGCAGATAGAGCAACTGGGGGCTGATTTCCAGGATGAGGCGATGTTAACATATACATTTGAACAAAAAGCCGGTGTGCTCACCTGCGCAGTAAACGGCCAGGAATTCTATTCCGGCCCCGGTGTCGACGCATTGAAGAAATTCACGATTATCTCGTATGGAGTTAAGATCACAATTGACGATCTTGCAATCACGGGCAATGATTTCAACTATCAGGAGAGCTTTGAAAGTACCGGACCGGGCAAGCTTGTCTATCTGTTGAATGATGCGCTTCGTGACTCCGGCGGAGGCATCATGTTCTGGGTCAGCAATGAAAATGGGAACGGGGGAGAAATCCTCCGTTTTTTGCAGAATGATCAAACCCGAATTACAGCTGCCATGAATGGAGGCAGTCTCGCGGTGCAGGTTTCGCGTAAGGATACGGAACGGCCGCTGTTATACAATCGCTCGCTTCCCGGCAGTTCGCAGGATTGGTTTCTGGTGGCTCTGAGTTGGGATCAGGACAATGTTGCACGTTTCTTCATCAATATGTTTCCTTATGTAGTGGATTTCAAACCGGGTCAACGTTGCCCCGATTTCATCAATGCCGACATCAATGGGATCAACCGATTGGAAATTGCCCCGGAAGGTGGTTTCGCCATCGACCGGTTACGGCTCTTCCGGCGCCCCCTGCAGAATCATGACGTAGAAGAAGAATTTCGCCGTGTAATGCCTGTCGATCTGGTAATGGAACGTTCCCTGATTGAAGCCGGAGAGCCGACTGCATTACGTGTACAGGCGGCTCCGGGGGGATTTTATACACGGCCGGCACCGGTAGAGCGGGATGCAGCTATCAGCGCATCGATTCAGGTGGAATTCGAACTGAAGGGGGGAGATGGAAAATCTTGGCTGAAAGAGAATCGGGAATTGAATGTCACTGCGCCGATGGATATCGACCTCTCCCCCGTCTCACTGCCGCTCGGACGGTATGAGCTTGTTGCTACGGTGCGTCAGCAGGAACGCTGTTATCGCCGGACATTCATAGTGAAAACCGCCTTGCCGACGGTAATGCAGCCGGAAGCGGTGGATGAAGAACTTCGAACTGGCCGGCTGTTGTTTTCCCGAAAACTTACCGATGCAGCAGCTGGCGACCTGCTCGCAGAGGGAAACGTAACCGTTTCACCTGCCGGAACATATTTGGAGGCGGGAGCGGAAAAAGGAAACCGTTTTTCTTTTGAGGTAGCATTTCCCGTTGAAGTACTGGGCAAGCCAGTGGTGTTGGAAATCGTTTGGCCGGACGATAAAGCACGTTCCATGGGCTGGTATATGTATTCGCCGCAGGTTACCACAGTTCGTGATCGCCTGCAGAGTGGAGTACAGGCTGGCCGCGAACTGCCGAATAGTGGCAGACTGATCACAACCCGGCATATTTTCTATCCCGGTTTCGAAACTTATTTATTCGAAGCACGTACCATGATACCCGGCATGCCGGCCGCAGTGGCGGAACTTCGGGTATATGAAATTGTCGGCGATCTCCCACACTTGAAAATCAGAACGCCGGCAGGAATGCCCGGACGTCGATTCGGCCATCTGGACGAAGACCAGACTTTCAATAATAACCTGAATGTCGATATCATGTCCGAACGTTCACCGGTGCATAAACTTTATTCAGAACGCTATCGTTCACAGTCGGCATTCGTTACAGACGAAACTATCCGGTATTTCGGTTATACCGGTATGAATGCAATCCATTACCCGATTTGGCGCTACTTCAGCGGTTCAACGACAGTGGAAGGACATACCGGCAACGGTTTGTTTCCCTATGAGTCCGGAGATCTGCCGCTGATCCTTGACCGCTTGGCGGCAGCCGGTATCGACTTTGTCTCAACGCTGCAATATGAGAATCTTCCGGAAATTGCGCTGCTGGATAAAATTGAGAGTAATTATGTACGGGAAGGGCTTGTCAGCAAAGATAGATATGGAGAAATGGACAGTAAACATGTACAAAGCGGTTGTTCTTATGTCAATCCCTCCCATCAGAAAGTACCGGAATTGCTAGCGCGGCATGTAGTGGAACCGGCGCGCATTTACAGTGCCTGCTCCTCCTATCGTGGAATAGGCTGGTGGGGTGGACTTCTTGGTTGGCGGGGAATTGATTGGGGATATGATGATGATACAGTCGGAAGATTCAGTCAAACTACCGGAATTGCCGTTCCACAGACATACAGCGAACGGTATAGTTTTTTGACAGGTGAAAAGCGCCGGGAATGGTTACAGTGGCGAGCAGATCAGATCACGACACTTGTTCGCAGTTTGCGCGGCAAACTGAACGCAGTTTCTCCGGAATTAGAGCTGACTTTGAATCTGCCGCATGATAAAGATTTGTTTGAAAAACGGGGGATTGATTTGGAAGCTCTTCGGCAAATCCCCGGAGTACAGCTTGCTCTATTTCGTACCCCTACTGCTTATCGGCATGATTTCCATTGGGGAAAGCCGGAGTCGACAAGCCGGGAAGAACTTTACAATCCCGATCCTGAGCTCTGGAAGTCTTGGTTGACTGATGGGGGAATCAACAAAGTATTTTCATTCAATACCTATTTTGAGATGTACGCGCAGCCACTGAACTCATCACGTTATCCCAATTTGTTCCAGAGTGCCGATGTTAAGCCGCATGGGCGATATTATCTGCAGGAACATGCCTTTGCGGTCGGTTGCTTCGATACACTGGAATTCGTACAGGGCGGCCAGCCTCTGGCGACGATCGGGCGTGAAAAAGAAGCCCGGGAATTCGCCCGTGCATTCTGCGCACTGCCTGCCCGGCGATTCCAAACGGTACCGGGGTTGAAGGATCCGGCAATTGCCCGTTTCCTGGATACGCCGAATGGAACCTATTTTTATATCGTAAACATGTTTCATGATCCGGTCACGGTCAGAATATCTCTGGAAGAAGAGAATGCCTACACCGATCTTTCCACAGGAAAAAGTATGAATGAAACTCTGATCACTTTGAAGCCTTTTCAGTTACGTTCTTTTCTGTTTCCCGACCGCAAGGTGACAATCCGCTCTTTGGCATTGGAGAACATCAGGCCTGAAAGTATGGAATTTTACCGGAAACGACTGATCCAATTACATCAAGCACTGGAAGTATTGACAAACCACGGGATTGAAACGGAAGAGGAGAAAACAGTAATCGGCCTTCTTGAAACGCATCTTGATCGGCAGGAGATGGCTGAGGTGTATCGGCTTGCGTTTTCTCGAAGCATGAATCAACTGCTGAAACGTTCAGGAGAGGTACGCAACCTGGTTCAGAAAAAGCAGATGACTGCCCGTTTCGAATATGCAGTCAATTGCGGTGGAACCGAATTTTATCAGGCTCCCAACGGCAAAGTATTCTTCCCGGACCAGCCCTTTGACGGACAATATGGCTATTTCGGCCGGTATCAGTCCACTGCCCGGAATGTATCGTCTGCGACCCAGACGGATATGCCGGAGTTATTCCGAAGTGAAGCTTATGATATCGACGGCTATCGCTTCCAGGTGGCGGCAGGGAAGTATAGGCTCCGACTTTACTTCAAGATTGGTTTTAAACCGGATGCAAGAAAGGATTACTTCGTATTCGATGTTCTGGTCAATAAGCAAGAAATGCTTAAAAATCTGGATTTATTTGAAGCTTGCGGTAACTCTTTTGATCGGATCTGTATCCAGGAAATTGGCCCGATAGAAATGGAATCCGGTACCTTGGAGTTGGCGTTCCGGAATGATAGGAGCCGATATTCGACGGTTCGGCTGTTGAATGCGGTGGAAGTCATTCCCGAGCCATAATAAAGGAAGGGAGTTATCATGAAGGTGATCCATTCGGTGGTCTGCCTGTCGCTATGTCTGCTGTTATGTTCCTGTGCCATGCAGCCGCATGAAGCGGCAAAATTATATGCCGTTTATGCAGAGGAAGGAGAAATTGATTTTGATTCCGCAATCTGGAAAGCAGCGCCGGTTCATATGCTGACGCCCCGTAATTTTTCCGCATTCACCCGGGAATTTCACATTCGCTCCGGAATGACGGAACGGGTTCTGGAAAGTGGCAGTGTACGGTTGCTATGGAATGAAAAAGCTCTTTACGTGCGGTGTGACGCAGAGGATTCCGATCTGGCCGATGAGTCGGAGGCGGATCAGACTGCCCTGTTTGCAGTTGCGGATACGATTGAGGTCTTTTTGCATCAACGCAGTGATTTCGGCTACTATGAGATTTTCGGAAGTGTGGGAGGCCGGAAAACATCTTACTATTTTCCCGGGCGGGGCCGTCTTTCCATGCCGGGCAACAACCATTGCAGGTTGCCGGAGCTTCAAGTGAACAGCCGACTATGCGGAACTTTGAACCGGTGGCAGGACCGGGATTCCGGCTTTTCCATTCTGATCCGGATTCCTGCGGAAACACTCGGAGCCAAATGGGGTGATGAAAATGCCTGGAGTATACTGGTGGCTCGCTGGAATTATTCGCGGTATCTCCCGGCCTGCGAGATCAGCGTGACCGGCAATTTCCCGTCTTCCAACCCGCATGTTTATGAAGAGTATGCGGAACTGGTATTTTGCAAACCTGCCGAATATGAGAGGAATTTACCATGAACTATCAACTTTCTTTTCCCATCGCAACAGTTCGCTGGGACGGTCAAACTATCAGTGCATTACCGGAAAGCGAGATTCAGCAGCAGCTCGATATTCTCGAAAAAGCTGGTATTCGTGAGGTAATGCTGGCAGGATACCACGAAGAGGAATCTGCGACATTTCAAATGGAACATGAAAGCCGAAAGGTGGGAGATTTTTTGCGATCCCGCGGCATGAAAGGGGCGCAACATCACGGTGTTGCACCGGCTTTCACTTCACCGGGAACTTCGCAAGCCGAAGTGATTCGCCGTCTGAAGCGTTGCATTGATTACACGGCGAACCTGAATGCCGATGTACTGGTGCTCCATACCGGCAAGCCGTTGGGCTTCAATCCGGTGCCGGAATTGGTCGCTGCATTTGAACGCGAAGCATTCAGACATGGACTGGAAACTGTGATGAACACGGTTGCCGATAACCTGCGGGAAGCAGGGGAATATGCCGCGGCATGTGGAATCCGGATTGCCATTGAGAATATTGACGGTCAGGAACCGTTGGGAGATATTGAACACTTGCCCGTATTGCTGCGGCAGGTCGATCATCCGAATGTCGGTTTCTGTTTGGATACCGGCCATGCCTGGTGTAACGGCACTCCCATCGACAACTGGCTGCGGGAACTGGGTGATAAATTATATACCACTCATATCCATGATAATCACGGTATTCCGACGATATCCGGTGAGCGGGGAGATGAGCATCTGCCGCCAGGATTTGGGACAATTTCATGGCGTGATGTAATTGCCGGTCTGCGGGATGCCGGTTTTCAAAATACATTGAATTTTGAGTCGGGTCCCTGGCCTCTGGAAAATCCGCTGGAAGGCTATCTGTGCGCGATCCGTTACTGGCAGCTTTGCGAACAGCAGGCCGATCGGCTCGGGAGTTACAGAGTATGAAAAATAACATACGCAACAACTTGCATATTTTATTTGATATCGATGGAACATTGACTGCATACCGGCAGCATGCACTGGACAGAACATTTCATGGGAATTTCCTTTTT
>ERZ779889.2900-NODE-2900-length-13278-cov-6.457309_pt1 | contig 13278 bp, 15 predicted proteins | sample MGYA00511030_ERZ779889 | MGnify/ENA primary metagenome ERZ779889 (study PRJEB29588, sample SAMEA2160616) | human gut metagenome | biome: human gut; feature: human-associated habitat; material: faeces | place: Denmark | collected 2008/2010 ...
TCGCTCGTCGATTTGTTCTCTCTGCCGTATAATCACAAACCGCAGTGTGTCGCCGGTGTTGCAAAGGAGGAATGTGCGGCGCTGCTGCGTGCGTTCTTCGTCGGCTTGCGCGGAAAAGCGCGCGGTTGATGGGTTTTATTCATTCCTGCTAATTTTTTTGAAAAAACACTTGATTTTTTGGTATTGCCATGCTATACTGTTATCCGAAGAGAGAGTTGTATCTGTTTTACGGATTTGAAAACTTATGAGAGAAGAGGGATTTATACATGAAGAAACAGTATGAAACGCCGGTTGTGAGTTCTCTGCGTTATGTGCTCGCAGAGGGTATTGCGGCGCCCAACGGTCCTGACATCGGCGACATCGAGATCAACATTTCTTCGTTGATTGAACCCTGATTCTTGTCGTTGTGTGACCGAATATAAGAAATGGCTTTGAAACCATACACCGATTTTGCGGTGTATGGTTTTTCTGCTTTTACACGAAACGACGGAAGGTGCCGTTTTATGCGTTTTTCATAAAAGACATTCAATATGACGGCACAGAGTAGATAAGTGTGCTAAAAATTTTTAAAAAAATTGTGAAAATGTCTTGAAAAATTTACCTCGGCGTGATACTATAATATCGTGCAATAGTACAGTCGGCGGAAAACCATTTTTCTGCCGGCAAAAAACTATTCTAAAAAGAAGGAGAGAGAGACTATGTCAAACCGCAAAACATGGAAGTCCGTGGGCGCGCTGCTGCTCACCGTTGCCATGTTGGCAGGCATGTTGTCGGTCATGGGCGCGCTGCCCGCGACGGCAAAAACCACGACTGCCATGAAATTCACAGCCGATTTCAGTGAGCTGTCCCGGATCGTCACTGACAACGGCGGCACCTTCACGGACGGAAAGTACCGTGCGCCCTTCACGCCCGCGAGCGACACCGCTTCGCTTGAAGGCAAATTCAACACCTGGGCGAACGAGAAATTCTACACCTATCAGACATACAGCGGCGGAGTCCGAGCGTATCTGGGACAGGACTCCAACAACCTGCAGACCTTTAAAGACATCTGGAGCGGCAACCAGTATCTCGCCGCCGGTGAGGACAAAGTCGCCTGTGGATATCTCCTCGTCCACGCACGCGTCCAGAAAGCGCTGATCCACGCCCTCGTAGTGGCCGCAGACCAGGATAAGATGGTCATACTGTGCCTTCAGTTCACGGGCCACCTGCTGGGTCAGCACCCGGCCGCAGGGGGACATATAGATGGTGTGGACCCTCTCCCCCGCTTCATCGCAGATATGCTGCCAGCAGCGGTACAGAGGATCTGCCTGCATGACCGCGCCGCGGCCGCCGCCGTAGGGATAGTCATCCACCTGCATCTGCTTGTTGGTGGTGTAGTCCCGTATCTGGTGGGTCTGTATGGTGACAAAGCCCCGTTCCCGGGCACGACCGATGATGGACGAACCCATCATCGCTTCCACCGCGTCGGGGAACAGGGTCATGATGTCAATTCTCATCGGTGGCCAGTCCTTTCATCATGTGTACGCGAATGATTCCGGCATCTGGGTCCGCGGAAGCGATAAAGACCTCCGGCACGGCGGGGATCAGGTACTCGTGGGCACCGCCACGGACCTGGTAGACCTTGTGGGCGGGATAGTGGAGCACCTTGTCCAGCTTGCCCAGTTCTTCGCCGGTGGCATCGTCCAGAACGGTACAGCCCTCCAGCTCGGCATCGAAGTACTGGCCCTTGGGCAGCTTGGCGTCGGTGCGGCGGATGGAGACCGTTTTGCCCTTCAGCGCCAGGGCATCGTCCATAGTGGCGACGCCGGGCAAGGCCAGCAGGGCGGTGGATTTATGGACCCGGGCGGAGATGACCTTCACGGGCTGACCGCCGATATAGAGGGTCTTGAACGAGGCGATGAACTCCGGGTCGAAGTCGGCGGGGTTCACCTTGACCTCGCCGCGGATACCGTGGGCGTTGACAACAGCGCCGACGGGAATGAAATCGGGACGCATGGGGGACCTCCTCCCTGTCAGAACATATCTTTCAGCTGGGACAGCGTGAAATGCAGCTGGAAGCGCAGCATATAGTACAGCGCCGCTGCGCCCACGGAGAAGATCAGTCCCAGCAGCGCGCGGGTACGGCCCCGACGCTGGAAGCGCACGGCAGCCACCACGACGCAGACCGCGTCAGACACAAAGGGCAGCCACAGCAGAATGGTCATGGGCCAGAAGGCCAGCCAGGGATTATAGTTGGCCGCAGTGATGGCGCCCACCAACAGCGAGGCCAGGTCGTAGATAAGGAACGGAACGATCAGGTTGATGATGCCGTGGATCAGGGAACGGGTATCGCCACGCATAGCCGGCCCTCCTTTCGACAGAATAACGTATTTGAGTCAGTATACCATATTATGCATATCCGCGCAATGGGATATTTCATACTGTGCCGTGCTTTAACGGCCAGAGATGGTGCTTCTGACAACTTCGCGGCATACCGGCACTATATTTAGTGTGTTTGCGCGGTGGACAAATCACTATATCTTGTGTAACTTTGACAAAGTGCACAAAAATAGGGTGTACTTTTTGGCAGGTTATTTTCCTATATTTTGTTTTTTGCTCTTGAAACGGCACAAGATGTAGTGTATTATATCAACACACGCATCGCTGCGGGTGCAGGCTTAGAGCTGTGTGCCGCCGGGACGGCAGGGAGAGATAGATGAGATAGGAGGACGTACCATGAAGATCATCAAGAGAAACGGCGCCGAGGTGGGCTTCGACATCACCAAGATCATTATCGCCATCACCAAGGCCAACGAGTCCGTGGAGGAAGTGGATCGGATGACGCCGGTGCAGATCCAGCGCATCGCGGAGTCCGTGGACCTGCAGTGCCAGAAGATGAACCGCGCACCTACCGTGGAGGAGATACAGGATATGGTGGAGCACTATATCATGGCCCACGGCGCTTTCGAGGTGGCCAAGCACTATATCACCTACCGCTACACCCGTTCTCTGGTGCGTAAGTCCAATACCACCGACGACAAGATCCTCAGCCTCATCGAGTGCAACAACGAGGAGGCCAAGCAGGAGAACTCCAACAAGAACCCGGTGGTGAACTCCACCCAGCGGGACTATATGGCCGGCGAGGTCAGCCGGGACATCACCAACCGCATTCTGCTGCCCAAGGACATCGTGGAGGCCCACAATGAGGGCATCATCCACTTCCATGACACGGATTATTACGCCCAGCATATGCACAACTGCGACCTGGTCAACCTGGAGGATATGCTGCAGAACGGCACCGTCATCACCGGAACGCTGATCGAGAAGCCCCACAGCTTCGCCACCGCCTGCAACATCGCCACCCAGATCGTAGCGCAGGTAGCCAGCAACCAGTACGGCGGACAGTCCATCTCTCTGACTCATCTGGCACCCTTCGTGCAGATCAGCCGGGAAAAGATCCGCGCCAGCGTGCGGGACGAGTTCGACGCCGTGGGCGTGGCTGTCACCGAGGACAAGATCAACTCCATCGCGGAAAAGCGGCTGCGGGAGGAGATCCGCCGCGGCGTGCAGACCATACAGTATCAGGTGGTCACGCTGCTGACCACCAACGGACAGGCCCCCTTCGTGACGGTGTTCATGTATCTGGGCGAAGCCAAGAACCAGCAGGAAAAGGACGACCTGGCCCTGATCATTGAGGAGACGCTGCTGCAGCGGTACCAGGGCGTAAAGAACGAAAAGGGCGTGTGGGTCACGCCTGCGTTCCCCAAGCTCATCTATGTGCTGGAGGAGGACAACATCTGCGAGGGCAGCAAATACTGGGAGCTGACGAAGCTGGCCGCCAAGTGCACCGCCAAGCGGATGGTGCCGGACTATATCAGCGAGAAGAAGATGCTGGAGCTGAAGGTGGACAAGAACGGAAACGGCCACTGCTATCCCTGCATGGGCTGCCGCAGCTTCCTGACCCCCTATGTGGACGAGGACGGGAACCCCAAGTACTACGGGCGGTTCAACCAGGGCGTCGTGACCGTAAACCTGCCGGACATCGCCCTGAGCTCCGGCGGGAATATCGAGAAGTTCTGGCGCATCTTTGACGAGCGCATGGAGCTGTGTCACCGGGCGCTGCTGTGCCGCCACGAGCGCCTGAAGGGCACGCTGTCCGACGCGGCGCCCATCCTGTGGCAGTACGGCGCCTGCGCGCGGCTGAAGAAGGGCGAGCCCATCGACAAGCTGCTGTACGGCGGGTACTCCACCATCTCCCTGGGCTACGCGGGACTGTATGAGTGCGTGAAGTACATGACCGGCAAGAGCCACACCGACCCCAGCGCCACGCCCTTCGCACTGGAGATCATGCACAAGCTGAACGCCGCCTGCAAGACCTGGAAGGCGCAGCACAACATCGATTTCTCCCTGTACGGCACACCGCTGGAGTCCACCACCTATAAGTTTGCCAAGTGTCTGCAGAAGCGCTTTGGCGTTATCGAGGGCATCACGGACAAGGGATATATCACCAACAGCTATCATGTGCACGTCACCGAGCCGATCGACGCGTTCAAGAAGCTGGAGTTCGAGGCGCAGTTCCAGCACCTGTCCCCCGGCGGAGCCATCAGCTACGTGGAGGTGCCGGATATGCAGAACAATCTGGACGCGGTGCTGGAGGTGATGAAGTTCATCTACGATCACATCATCTACGCGGAGCTGAACACCAAGAGCGACTACTGCCAGGTATGCGGCTGGGACGGCGAGATCGAGGTGGTCGAGGAGGACGGCAAGCTGATCTGGAAGTGCCCCCAGTGCGGCAACACGGATCAGGACAAGATGAACGTGGCCCGGCGGACCTGCGGCTATATCGGTACCCAGTTCTGGAATCAGGGGCGGACCCAGGAGATCAAGGACCGCGTACTGCACCTGTAATTCTCTTCAAACGCGGGGCGGGCTTATGCCCGCCCCTGTTTTTCACCTTGCTTTTTCCCCCTTTATTTTTCAGCTCTATTTTAATATTATTTTAACCTTTGTGGTCTATACTCAGGGTCAGGAGGTCGTTCCATGCATTACGGAGAATTGAAGAAATGTGATATTGCCAACGGTATCGGCGTGCGGGTGACGCTGTTCGTATCCGGCTGCACCAACCGCTGCCCGGACTGCTTTCAGCCCCAGACGTGGGATTTTGACTACGGAAAGGAATTCACGGAGGACACCAAGGCGGAGATATTCGCGGAGCTGGACAAGCCCTTTGTAAACGGACTGACGGTGCTGGGCGGCGAGCCCTTCGAGCCGCGGAACCAGCGGGAGCTGCTGCCGCTGCTGCGGGAGGTCAAGGCGAAGTATCCGGGCAAGACCATATGGTGCTTTACCGGGTTCCGGCTGGACGATGAGCTGCTGGCAGACGGCAGCTATCCCCGGTGCGAGGCAACGGATGAGATGCTCGCGTGCATCGACGTGCTGGTGGACGGACGGTTTATGAAGGAACTGAAGGATATCTCGCTGCAGTTCCGGGGCAGCCGGAACCAGCGGGTCATCGATATGAACCGAACAAGGGAGACGGGAACGATCTGCATTTGGGACAAGCTGAGACGATAACAAGGAGGTATCCTATGCGTAAAACACTTTGGTCGGCGCTGGCACTGGTGATGGTCCTTACGCTGGCGGGATGCGGCGAACAGCACCGCACGGACAACGGCGGAACGGACAGCGCGACCTATACGCCGGACGCAGGCTATACGCTGGGCAACACGGATGTGGTGCAGCTGAACGGTTTTCGCGCCATCGACATTGAATGGGTCAGCGGACAGGTGAATGTGGAGCTGTACGACGGCGAGGGCATACAGCTGTCGGAGACGATGATGGACGGCAGCGATGCGGCACTGAAGATGGAATGGCAGGTAAACGAGGACAAGGGCACGCTGGACATACGCTCCCAGCCCCAGCTGATGAGCGCAACGGAGGAGAAGCGTCTGGTGGTGAGGCTGCCCCGAAGCCTTGTGCTGCACGAGCTGGACATCAAGACGGTCAGTGCCGGGGTATCGGTGGATCTGACGGACGAGGACACGCTGACGCTTCAGGAGCTTGACGTCACCAGCGTCAGCGGTGAGATCAGTGTCTATGCGGCCAACGCCGGGGAGATATCCCTGTCCACCACCAGCGGAAGCATCAGCGGAAGCGTCCGCACCCAAAAGCTGGAGGCGGACAGCGGCAGCGGCAGCATTGACCTGGCGCTGGACATCATGCCGACAGAACTGGAAGCAGAAACCAGCAGCGGGAGCATCGTCATGCAGCTGTGCGATCTCAGCACGCTGCCCTCTCCCCTGCCGGTAGAATTTAAGACCACCAGCGGCAAGCTCAGCAGCGACGTGACCTTCACTACGGTGGAGGACGCCGCGTGGGAATTCCAGACGGTCAGTGGAAACGTGGAGCTGCTGACGGTACGGTAAAAGCGCGCGAAAAATGACCGCCCTTACGGGCGGTCATTTTTTGCACTTGTCAGCGGACCAGCTCGCCCACGGTGGGGCCATTGGCAGCCTGGGACTCGTCGGTGTCGATGTGCATAGTGGTAGCACCGCCCACATTGACGCGGACAACTACATCGTCGAAGATCAGCTTGCGGCCTTCGCCGCCGCAGGCGACCTTGATGATCTCGCCGTTCTTGATGCCCATGGCGGCGGCATCCTCCTCGGTGACGTGCAGATGGCGCTTCGCCACGATGACGCCCTCGGACAGCTCCACCTCACCGGCGGGCCCGATCAGCTTACAGGCGCCGGAGCCCTTCACGTCGCCGCTTTCGCGGATGGGGGCGTCGATGCCCAGGGTGCGGGCGTCCGTGGCGGAAACCTCCACCTGGTCCGCCTTACGGGTGGGGCCCAGGATGGACACATTGGCCATCTCCTTCTTGGGGCCGACGATGGTCAGGCGCTCGTTGCAGGCGTACTGGCCGGGATAGGACAGGGGCTTGCGGATGGTCAGCTGATAGCCTGCGCCGAACAGCTTTTCCACAGTCTCCTGGGTCAGGTGGATGTGACGTGCGGACGTCTCGATCATAAAGCTCATAGTGATACTCTCCTTTGTGTGGTTTTTGCGTTTATTTCTTTTTGAGTGGGTACAGATCTTTTTCGGAGATGCGTTCCAGCGTCTCCACTTCGCCGACGCAGAAGTAGTTTTTGCTCTCAGCCACCAGGGTACCGGTCAGGCGGACACAGTCGCCCCGGCGCATAAGCTTCGCCTCGTCCAGCAGCTCTGCGCTGCCCGAAAGACGGACGGTAAGGCCGAAGCCGGTGTCGATCTCCCCGGCGCTGTTCAGATACCACCAGGGGAAGCGCAGCTCCACCGCGCGGCCGGCATAGCGGCCCTGGGCGCCGCGGAGATACTCGGTCTTCACCTGCTCAAAGGTGCGGGGGACGAGTTCTCCGTCCGGCATGGGGAAATAGAGCGTGCCGTACAAGCGGCCGAAGCGCTTGATGCGCTGACCGTGACGACTGACCATCAGGAACAGGACCACGACGGCCAGCAGGGCACCGTACATACCGTGGCCCTCGATCAGGCTCCAGGCAAAGACGGCGACGGCAATGAGGAGCAGCACACGGTTCATGTCATCCTGTCCGCCCCAGATATCTTTCAGTCGGTTCATAAGCGCCCTCCTTTTCTCAACAGCACTCATCTTACCACACCGCGGCGGCGTATGCAAGGGAAATTGCCATGCGCGGTACAATTTCCTCTTGTATTCGGCAAAAAATCTGCTATAATCAAAACAACGATTTTTTGCGGTGCTATCACCGAAACTAATAGGAGGCGATTTTTATGTCCGTAAAGCTGGAGCTGTACCGGGTTTTTAAGGAGGTCGCCGAGGTGGGCAACATCACGGCCGCGGCACAGGCACTGTATATCTCCCAGTCGGCGGTGAGCCAGTCCATCAAGCAGCTGGAGCGCGACCTGCAGACCCGTCTGTTCGCGCGGAACAGCCGTGGCGTGACGCTGACCGCCGAGGGGCAGATGCTGTATGAGTACGTCCGCAGCGCCATGGGCCTGCTGGAGACGGGCGAGGAAAAGCTGAGCCAGACCCGGGAATTGCAGATGGGACAGCTGACCATCGGCGCCAGCGACACCGTGACCAGCCAGTTCCTGCTGCCGTATCTGGACACGTTCCACAAGCGGCACCCGGCCATCCACATCCAGATCGTGTCCGGACGAAGCCACAAGGTGCTGGGGCTGCTGCGCTCCGGCAAGGTGGACATCGCCTTCGCCAGCACGCCGGCGGACGATGCCGGACTACGGATATATCCCTGCTTCGATACCCACGCCATCTTTGTGGCGGGGGCGGAGTATCCCTGCGACTTCCGGCACGTATACACGCTGGAGGAGATCGCGGCGTTCCCGCTGATCCTGCTGGAGCGCAAGGCCTCCAGCCGTTTGTATCTGGAACGGTTCTTTTTGCAGAATGGGCTGAAGCTGAACCCGGAGATCGAGCTGGGCGCCCGGAGCCTGCTGGTGGACCTGGCGGCCATCGGCTTCGGTGTGGCCGGCGTGACGGAGGAGTTCGTCCGGAAGGAGCTGGACAGCGGACGGTTGAAAAAGCTGAAGACCTCCTTTGAGATACCGGCCCGCAGCGTGGATATGTGCCTGCTGAGCGATGTGCCCCAGTCCGCTGCCGCGGAGCGGTTCACGGACTTTGTCAAGGACAGCTTATCCAAGCTATGAGCAGGGCTTTTCGCTCCGGTAAAACCCACAAAAAACAGCAAAACACGCCTAAATAGTTCTCCGTTTTTCCCTGTCGCTTTTCCCTGCGAAATCAGGTATAGTAGGTGTACTATATCTCACGAGAGGAAGTGGTGGTCATGCAGCAGCTGAAGGAGCGTATCCTGCGGGAGGGCCGCGTCCTGCCCGGTAACATCATCAAGGTGGACGGTTTTTTGAACCATCGCGTCGACACGGCGCTGATGCGGGATCTGGCGGACGAGTTTGCCAAGTATTTTGACGTAAAAAATATCACGATGGTGCTTACGGCAGAGGCCAGCGGTATTGCGCTGGCGACGATCTGCGCCGAACGGTATGGTGTACCCATGGTCTTTGCCAAGAAGGCCAAGAGCGACAACATCGAGGGCGGTCTGTACCAGAGTGATATTTTTTCTTACACCTACAAGAAAAAGGTCACACTGCTGGTGAGCCAGGACTGGATCACCAAGGACGACAAGGTTCTCATCATTGACGACTTCATGGCCAAGGGCTACGCCATGCGCGGCCTGATCGACATCGTGAACAAGGCCGGCGCGCAGCTGGCGGGCATCGGCGTGGCGGTGGAGAAGGGCTTTCAGGACGGCGGCGACAGCCTGCGCCGGGAGGGCTATCCCATCAAATCCCTGGCCGTTATCGACAGCGCCGAGAACGGCGTGATCCGCTTCCGGGAGGACGACTGACATGAAAAAGGTGCTGGTTCTGGATTTCGGCGGGCAGTATAACCTGCTGGTGGCACGGCGTGTCCGTGAGTGCGGCGTATACTGCGAGATCAAGTCCTATCGGCTGAGCATGGCAGATATCCGCGCCTTTGGGCCAGATGCGCTGATCCTCACCGGCGGCCCCGCCACCGTGTTCGAGCCCAACGCCCCCATGGTGGACAGAGCGCTGTTTGAAATGGGCATCCCCGTGCTGGGCATCTGCTACGGGCAGCAGCTGATGATGCAGCTGCTGGGCGGTCAGTGCCGCAAGGCGGAGACGCGGGAGTATGGCAAGATACAGCTGACCCACACGGCCTCCCCTCTGTTTGCCGGTGTGCCGGAGACGTCCGTGTGCTGGATGAGCCACGGCGTGGAGGTGGAGCGTATCGCCCCGGGCTTTAAGGTCATCGCGACCACCGACGGCTGCGGCTTCGCCGCTGTGGAAAACTCGGATCGGAAGCTGTATGGCGTGCAGTTCCACCCGGAGGTGCAGCACACGGAGTACGGTATGCAGGTGCTGGAAAACTTCCTGTACAAGGTATGCGGCTTCAGCGCCGAGTGGACCATGGCGTCCTATCTGGACGAGGCCGTAGCGGAATGCCGGCGGCAGATCGGCAGCGGTCGGGTACTGCTGGCGCTGTCCGGCGGCGTGGACAGTTCGGTGGCGGCAGCGCTTTTGCAGCGGGCGGTTGGCGATCAGCTGACGTGCATTTTCGTGGACCACGGACTGCTGCGAAAAGACGAGGGCGACCAGGTGGAGCAGGTGATGAAGCATCAGTTCCATGTGGATGTGCGCCGCGTCAACGCGGGACCGCGCTTCCTGAGCAAGCTGGCTGGCGTTACCGAGCCGGAGCACAAGCGGAAGATCATCGGCGAGGAATTCATCCGGGTCTTTGAGGAAGAAGCCAAGAAAATCGGCGCGGTGGACTTCTTGGCTCAGGGTACCATCTATCCCGATGTGGTGGAGTCCGGCCTGGGCGGAGAGAGCGTGGTCATCAAGAGCCACCATAACGTGGGCGGCCTGCCGGACTGCGTGGATTTCAAGGAGATCGTGGAGCCGCTGCGGCGGCTGTTCAAGGATGAGGTGCGGAAGCTGGGCACCGAGCTGGGACTGCCGGACGAGCTGGTGTGGCGACAGCCCTTCCCTGGTCCCGGTCTGGCCATCCGCGTTATCGGCGATATCACCGAGGAAAAGCTGACCATTCTGCGGGAGGCGGACGCCATCTTCCGGGAGGAGATGAAGCTGGCCGGTCTGGACCGCACCACCAGCCAGTTCTTCGCAGTGCTGACCGATCTGCGGAGCGTGGGCGTCATGGGCGACGAGCGCACCTACGACTACACGCTGGCACTGCGGGCCGTGCAGAGCCAGGACTTTATGACAGCCACCTGGTCCCGCCTGCCCTATGAGCTGCTGGACAAGGTCTCCGGCCGGATCGTGGGTGAGGTGAAGCACATCAACAGAATTTGCTATGACATCACCTCCAAGCCGCCGGCAACGGTGGAGTGGGAATAACCGTCAAAACGGCTCAAACCCGCATGAATACAGGGTTTTTGACCTGTCACTTTGCCTTGTGATACTGGATTGATACTATTCGTTTCAACCCGGCCACACAAGAGAATGATTGCAAAGGGCAAGCAAGCCGCCCTGCTGAACGACAAATTCAGCAGGGCGGCTTTGCTTGTCCTATTTTTCTTTTCTCCAAGGAACATAGTAGTCAAACCGTTTGCTGTCATCGCAGGTACACGGCCAGTTGATTTTCCATTCAAAGTATTCCTCCCTGGTGATCTCCCCGGCGTGAAGTTCCTGCTGGCGCAAGAGCCATTCCCGCATGAACTCGTCTACCAGCCCATAGTTGAAGTAAATGCCCACGGGAGGTTGAGCGGGCCAGTCGTCCGTGTCGTTGTATCGGACGGCGGTATCATCGGAGGCCCCCGTCTTGCCGGGATTGCGGACAAGCTGAAACAGGCGGATGGAGCCGGGGCTGTCCTCGTCCAGCCAGAAGAATGTCCGCATGAAGTCCTCGGCGCAGCCAGGGCGAAGCGTGTAGAAGTTCTGGCTCTCTACCCGAAGTGCCTGGGCAATCTTGTCCAGCAGTTCCCTTTTCGGAACACGGTAGTTTGTTTCATACTGGGCGATACGATTGTCCGCTCCCTTTTCCTCAAAACCGACAGCCAGCCCCAATTCCTTTTGCGTCATGCCTCGAAAAGTTCGGATTTTCTTGATTTTTTCTCCTACTGTCATATGTTCCACCGCCTTTGAACATAGTATAGCGCAAATAAGCGAAATATGCAAGAGAAAAATTAACAAAATTGCGAAATTTCCTCTTGACATTAACAACCATGCGAATGTATAATAAGAACGTGGGCATTAACAATTTTGCGAACCAGAAGCAAGGAGGTGAAAACATGAGCAAGGAACTGTTTGTACGGGCCGAGGAAGTGGCCGGGGTGCTGGGTATCTCCAAGCCCTACGCCTACAAGCTGGTGCGGGAGATGAACGAGGAACTGAAGCAGAAAGGTTTCCTCACCATCCCCGGACGGGTGAGCAGGAACTACTTCGAGGAAAAGTTCTATGGACTGCGGGAAAATCAGTAAGGAGGGAACAAAATGCCAGCATACAAAGACAAGGCCAAAGGCACATGGTATGCGTCCTTTTACTTTGAGAACTGGACGGGGAAAAAGGAAAAGAAGATGAAACGGGGCTTCAAGACCAAGCGGGAGGCGCTGGAGTGGGAACGGACATTCCTGCAACAGCAGACCGCCGACCTGGACATGACCTTTGAGAGTTTCGTGGCCCTCTACGCTGCGGACGTGAAAGGCCGTATCAAGGAGAACACCTGGGGGACGAAAGAGCATATCCTCTACAAGAAGCTGGTGCCTTATTTCGGCAAGCGGAAAATGAGCGAGATTGGCTCGAAAGAGGTCATGGCATGGCAAAGCGAAATGCTCAACTACCGGGACAAGAACGGCAAGCCCTACTCGCCTGTCTACTTGAAAACGCTCCACAATCAGTTGAGCGCCGTTTTCAACCATGCAGTCAGGCACTACAAGCTGAAAACCAACCCCGCCGCCCAGGTAGGCAATATGGGCAAGGCCAAGGGCCGGGAAATGCTGTTCTGGACGAAAGCGGAGTATCTGAAATTTGCTGACGCTATGATGGACAAGCCCCTATCCTACTATGCCTTTGAAATGCTCTACTGGTGCGGTATCCGGGAGGGGGAATTGCTGGCCCTCACCCCTGGGGACTTCGACTTTGAGAAGCAGACGGTTTCCATCTCAAAATCCTATCAGCGTATCAAGGGCCAGGATGTAGTCACCGACCCCAAGACCGCCAAGAGCAACAGGATCATTCAAATGCCCGCTTTCCTCTGTGAAGAAATGGAGGACTACATCAAGAGCCTGTATGCCGCAGAGCCGACAGACCGTATTTTCCCGGTGACGAAATCCTATCTTCACCGGGAGATGGACAGAGGAGCGAAAGCGGCGGGGGTCAAACGTATCAGGATTCACGACCTCCGACACAGCCACATTTCCCTGCTGATTGACATGGGCTTTACGGCTCTGGCAATCGCTGACCGGGTGGGGCATGAAAGTATCGACATCACCTACCGCTACGCTCACCTGTTCCCCACCCGGCAGGCGGAGATGGCGGACAAGCTGGACATGGAGCGAAAGGGGGCTTAAATCATGTCTGTAAAGAACCTCGACAACCACAACCGATGGAGAAGCAAGACCATAGCGTTCCGGGTGTCCCCGGAGGAAAATGAACAGATTGAGATTGCCGTCCGCCTCTCCGGGCTGACCAAGCAGGACTACATCACCCGACGGCTCTTAGACCGGGCCGTGGTGGTGCAGGGCAATCCCAGGGTCTACAAGGCCC
>ERZ779889.2902-NODE-2902-length-13274-cov-2.451244_pt1 | contig 13274 bp, 10 predicted proteins | sample MGYA00511030_ERZ779889 | MGnify/ENA primary metagenome ERZ779889 (study PRJEB29588, sample SAMEA2160616) | human gut metagenome | biome: human gut; feature: human-associated habitat; material: faeces | place: Denmark | collected 2008/2010 ...
TGTCCGCCCGCGACTGCGGATGGATCCAGCTGTTCTCCGAGAACGTCCAGGGGGCATACGACAACTCCATCATCGCACCCAGGATCGCGGAGCACCACGACGTCCAGCTCCCCTGCATGGTGAACCTGGACGGTTTCATCCTGACCCACGCCATCGAGAGGATGACGATGGTCGACACCGCCGACGTCAAGCATTTCGTCGGCGAGTTCGAGCCCCTGTACCCTCTCCTGGATGTCAAGCACCCTGTCTCCCATGGAAACATGGACGGTCCCGACTTCTACTACCCTCACAAGTACCAGTCCGTCCTGGCCATGGACAAGGCGCTGGAGGTCGCGGAGGAGGTCTTCAAGGAGTTCGCCGACATGACCGGAAGGGAGTACCACCTCGTGGACGAGTACATGTGCGACGACGCAGAGTACGTCGCGGTCATCCTCGGATCCTCCTTCGGAACCATGAAGGAGACCGTAGACCAGCTGCGTGCCGAGGGCATCAAGGTCGGATGCGCCATGCCCCACGTCTACAGGCCGTGGCCGGAGGCGGCTCTCGCCAAGATCATGAAGGGCAAGAAGGCGGTCGTCGTCTTCGACAAGCACCTGAGCATCGGAGCTTACGGACCCATGTTCCCCGAGGTCGTCACCGCCGCCGCGGACCTGGACTCCCTGCCGAAGATGTACAACGTGATCTACGGACTCGGAGGCGCCGACGCCACAGTGTCCGGATTCAAGAAGACGATGGAGGAGGTCGCCGAAGGGAAGGCGCCCAAGATCACCTATCTGGGGGTGAAGGCATGACATCGATGTCACTGAAGGAACTGAACAAGCTGCCCGTCAGGCTCGCGAGCGGGCACAGGCTCTGCGCCGGATGCGCCGAGTCCATCATCGCGAAGCAGATCCTGATGGGAACCGAGGACCCCGTCGCGGTGTCCCTGTCCACGGGATGCTTCGAGGTCTCCACCACCGTGTTCCCCTACACGTCCTGGAACACGCCCTACATCCACACTGCCTTCGGAAACGGAGCGGCGACCTGCGCCGGTCTCGAGACCGCGTACACCGCCCTGAAGAAGAAGGGCAAGATCAAGGGCGATATCAAGTTCGTGAACTTCGCCGGAGACGGTGCGACCTACGACATCGGTCTGCAGGCCCTGTCCGGAGCCATGGAGAGGGGCCACAAGATGATGTACGTCTGTCTCAACAACGAGGCGTACATGAACACTGGTATCCAGAGGTCCTCCGCCACAACCCTCGGAGCCAGCACCACCACGTCCTGGGCCGGATCCGTCCAGTCCGGTAAGAAGGAGTTCTCCAAGGATATGACCGAGGTCATCGTGGCCCACAACATCCCCTACGTCGCCCAGGTCTCCCCTCACAACTGGAGGGACACTGTGACCAAGGCGTCCAAGGGATTCGCCGCGGACGGACCCAGCTTCATCAACGCCATCTCCCCGTGCCCCAGGGGATGGAGGTTCCCCACAGACGAGACCATCAACATGGCCCGTCTGGCTGTGGAGACCTGCGTCTGGCCCCTGTACGAAGTCGTCAACGGCAAGTACATCCTGACCGCAGAGAGCGCCAGGATTGCCGACGGAAAGGTCGAGAAGAAGCCCGTCATGGAGTGGCTCTCCTCCCAGGGAAGGTTCAAGCACCTCCTGCAGGACAGGTGGGAGCCCGTGGCCGAGGCCTACCAGGACGAGGTCGACAGGCGCTGGAACAAGCTCCTGAAGCTCACAGAGCTCGATCTCTGAAAACACTAAAGGGGCTCCGGCCCCTCTTACTTCTTTAAGGACTTGCAGGGTTGGTTGTGCACCGGAGGAGGCCATCCGGGTGCAAGCCGGGCCGCCTCCGTCCGATGTCGGTCAATACCTGAGTTTCGATCCGCAGTTGACGCAGGTCTTGGTCCTTCTGTTGATGTATCCGCACCTAGGACAGTGGGGCATCCCGTCGACGTTGACCAGACCGTTCCCGTCCGCCCATCCCTCGCGGGAGACCGTGGCCGATATCTTCTCAGGGTCCGTCGGGACGGCGCCGTCGTTGTCCTCGATCATGTTCCTGTTGAAGTGCAGGATGGCCTCGTCCCTCTCGGCGGCGATGGCCTCCTTGTCCCCGGAGAGGGCCTCCAGCTTGGCGACCTTCTTCTCACTCTTGACCCTGACCATCTCAACGGGCTGGGTCTTGAGGGTCCTGTTGACCTCCTTGATCTTCTTCTCGATGGCCTCCTGGATCTCCTCGTCGGAGTATTCGGCGAAAGGGCTCCTGCGTATCATCCAGAAGAGGTTGTACTGCCTCTCTGACTGCTCGGGCATCTTGTTCTCGATCGGTTTCTCCTCTTTCTTCCCAAAAAACCAGGCCATGCGCCGAAATCGGAATGATGGTAGATATTGATTGAGGGAAAAAGGACGTGCGGACAGCCTCTCGGCCACGAGATGGAATGAAGAAGTGGCTGACAGCGTGTCTGAGTTCCCGTACGCTTGCGCAATACAGTACAGACAGATACGCGGGCGGACTTTACTTCCGGGTTCGGAATGGGACCGGGTGTGACCCCGCCGCTATGGCCGTCATACCGAAAAATGGGAATGCAATATAATATATATTAATTTTTATTGTATTTTGACAATTAATTCTGTGAAAGAGGCGATTTTGTCTTAAAAACGATTATCGGTTCTTAAAAAGGGCATCTTCGAAATGGCTCTTTACAAACTGTACACAGGTCAGGAATAGGCATACCCATACGGGGCATATGTAATATTTAGGATATTGGATGATTATGCTAATATGTAAATACGGTCTAACATGATTCTGACAACATGGCAATGATCCAGGTGGCCGTCTATGGTAAGGGCGGTATCGGAAAGTCCACGATCTCCGCCAACATGTCATATGCCCTTTCCCAGAAGGGACTCAAGGTAATGCAGATAGGTTGCGACCCTAAACATGACTCCACACGGCTTCTGCTGGGTGGAAAGGGTCAAAAGACCGTTCTTGACTACGTCCGTGAGGTACCTGTTGGAAGGAGGAGACTGGATGATGTGGTCGTCCGTGGTTCCGGAGGGGTGCTCTGTACCGAGGCCGGAGGCCCGGAACCTGGAGTAGGGTGTGCCGGGCGCGGGATCCTTACCACATTCGATACCCTACGTAAGCTGGGTGCAGATCGTCTCAAAACAGACGTCAGAGTGTACGATGTGCTTGGGGATGTTGTTTGTGGTGGATTCGCAGTTCCCCTGAGATCGGAATATGCCGACGGAGTGGTTCTGGTGACCTCCGGCGAGTTCATGTCCCTATATGCTGCAAATAATATCCTCAAAGGTATCAGAAACTTCGATACCGGTCGTCCTAGAGTGATGGGTATCGTATTGAATTCTCGCGGGGTGCCTGGTGAAGAAGCCGCTGTTCGTCGCTTCGCAACCGCAGTGGGGACGGATGTCATCTCGGTCGTGCTCAGGGATAGGCTGTTCTCGGAGGCCGAATCAAGGGGTGGTACTGTGTGCGAACTGTATCCTGACTCCGAGGCCGCAAGTTGTCTGACGGATATCGCCGAAAGGGTGATGGATGTTCTCAGCGGTAGAGTCGGAATGACGCAAGCCAGACCTCTGGACGATGCACAGATGTCTGATCTGGCCACCGGCTCAGAGATTCGTCCGCCTTCGGAGCATAACGTTGAGGTACGAAGCGGGGTATGCAACGGGAGAGGCCGGTCCATTAGGGAGACAAGGGTCATGAACTCCTGTGCCGCCTATGGGGCTGCAGCCACATTTCTCAGATTGAGGGACTATACTGTCATAATACATGGGCCCATGAGTTGCGCCTACCTGATGGACACTTCCCGTGGCAGAACATCCCTGGACCTGTATGCCAAGGGGCTCTATCCTGCAGGACCCTCACACGGGATCGTCAGTTCGATGATGGACGACTCGGCGGCCATATTCGGAGGCACCAGAAGGCTGAGGGACACTCTGGAGAGGGCATACTCTGAGGGGGCCAGAAAGATAGCGGTCATCACCACATGTATGCCTGGGATCATCGGTGACGATTGTCCTGGAATAGTCGAAGCGTTCGAGACATCCCATCCGGAAGTCGAAGTGCATCTGATACCAGCCGATGGGGATGTGACCGGAGACTTCAACGACGGTATGGAGATGGCCGCTGAGAGTCTGATACAATCATTTGACGACGTGTCGTCTTGTGAAGATTCCGTCAATCTTGTAGGGACGTCATTCTTCAGGATACATACTCGCAGATCCTCCGGTACTCCCGAAGAGATACTGGGGCCATTCGGACTCGGTGTGAACTGCCGCTTCATCGATGAGTCATCATCAGAGGAGATCTCCAGATTCCTTGCCGGTGGCACCGATATCCTCATCTCCGGATCTACTCCAGACAGAAGCTTGATGAACATACTGTCCATGCACACCGGCAGGAAGCCGTTTCCATTGCCTCTGCCTACCGGGATTATTGAGTATGAATCATGGGTGGAGGCCATGGGTGATGCCTTTGACAGGACCGAGATGTCATCACGCATGATATCCGAGGCCGAGAAGGAATACGGATCGGTCACGGACGGTCTTCGCCGGTTCTTCAATGGCAAGAGGGTGGCTGTTGTGCTGATGGCATCACACCCCACTTGGTTGCTGGACATCCTCTCAGACCTAGGATGTGAAGTGATGCTTATGTCAGGGAACAGAGGGACATGGAAAGGAGATTTCTCTGCGGTCGGAGAAGGATACGGACCCTCGGACCTTTCTGCGGACTTGGGTATGTTCTCCCCAGAACTCGTGGTTGGAGATGTACCCCTGGCGGATATAGGATATAGACAGGCATGGGTCTCCACAGTCGGGGTCGGATACCGTCCGACCTTGGAGTTCGCTGAACATCTGGGGCGGGTAATGCGTCTACCCGTTTCCGAAGGTTGGAGGGAGGGTCACCCCGCATGAGATCTCTACCAGATGGCCTGACGGGCGCTGTAATGGCTGTGGAGAGCATTTCCGATGCAGCCGTGCTCCTCCATGGTCCCGGTGGTTGCAGGGTACGTCATATGGTTCATTCCTCCGAATCGTTCGCTCGTTTGGACAGGGGCGATTACAGTGGGGATTTCTTCTACGGGTATCCGAGGGTTCCCGCGACGTATCTTGACGAGTACGATTACATTCATGGTGCATCGTTCAAGGTAGGCGAGGCGATTTCTGAAATCGATGGGCATTCACCTGCCCTTACCGTGATTATAGACTCCCCCGGAGCCAGTCTGATCGGGGATGATCACAGGGGATCCAACAGGGCTTTCCCCGGGACCAGTGTGGTCCTTCCTCTGGACGAGGCCATGGCGTCACTACCCGCGTCCATGGTGTACGATCGCACCATGGAGACTATCATGGAGAGCATTCATACAGCCAAGGGACGTACGATAAAGGGTTCTGTCAACATCCTGGGACTGTCTATCATGGACAGGGATTGGAAGGCGACCTTAGGGGAGGCCACCGCCGCTCTCGAGGGGATGGGGTTGCGTGTTCTTTCTGCTCCAGGGGCTGGCTCATCGGTCGAAGAGCTCCGGTGGTCCGTCAACGCGGAGTACAACGTGGTGGTCTGTCCTGAATATTGTCGCAGACTGGTGGATTTCTATGAAGTGATAGGTGTGAAGACAATCCGCCCCGTGGACGGAGCCCCAGTCGGCCTGGATGCAACGGAGTCCTGGCTGGATGGGGTCGCCTCCTTTACGGGAAGGAATCCATTACGTGTGAAGAGGAAGATCCACACATGCAGGGAGCATGTCCATAGCAGATTGGTCGCATCCATGTTCGACACCATGAAGCTTAAGGGAATGACGTTCTCAGTGGCTGCAGACGCATCTGTTGCAAGACCTCTGACGGAATGGTTGGTCGAGTATCTGGGAATGGCTCCAGTGGCTATTGCCACCGATCCTGGATCGGATCCGGAGGAGGAACGGTTGCTGGAGGGATTCCTTTCAAACCTGGGGTTCAGTGATGCATTCGGAAAGGAACCCGAGGATGGGTCGGATGTGGTCCTATGCGAGGGCATAGTGGCATCCACGATGGAACTTAACGGCTCCTGCAGCATCGGCATACCGATCGGGAGATCATCGATGGATCCACCGGGAATCGTGCCACGTCCGATATACGGACTCCAGGGGTCTCTATACATCCTGGATTCCATTGTGCGTGGCTCCAGGCTCCTGTGATCCAGAGCATGCGATGCTGGCCGTCAGGATCGACGGAGAGTCCCATAAACCATCGGGACTGTTGATGATGCCTCAGACGATCCATATTTTCTGGCTGTCTGATGCTTACATCTTCGCAGACATGTGTCATCAGAGGACAGTATGGGATGACTTAGCAATAACGGAGTTTGTTGGTCTGTCGTCTATGTCAGAGGTCTGACATGCAACTCCAGAGACAGTCTCGGATTAACCCATTCATATCAAAAATAATCCATAGATGTGCCATATTAAGATACATAGCCAGGGTATGGTATTTCCATCAGGTATGTCTGAATATGGACATATACATCCAATACGATTATAACCGCTGTTCCCGGTTCTTATCACGGTGATTTTCGATGAGGTTCGTCAACATAGCTGTGGGTACCAATGACAGCTCCGACATGAACCGTGCGGTCGAAGGGCTGTCCGAGGAGTACGGTCTCGAATACAGGAGCTATGACTCATCGTCACTGGATTCGGACCCGATCCTCATGTCCGAGATGATCGACTTCGTCTCCGGGGCCGACCTCGTCGCGATAAGGGTTCATGGTGATACATCCTACTTCAAGAGGTTCGGCAAACTGAAAGAGGTTGTCGAATCGAACCGCGTATCCACTCTGCTCGTATGCACAGAGGAAGAGGTCACCAGTGAGAATCGCCACCTTTTCCTAGGTACAGTTGAGGAGTACACGCTGCTGTTGACGTACTATGAGCTAGGAGGCAATGGGAACTACCGTTCCATGCTGATGTGGTGCATTAGGAGGTTCGACAACAGGGATCTGGAAGTCCCAGAGCCTCAGAGACTTCCGATGCAGGGCGTCCTGCTCCCACAAGGGGGATGGGCCCCGATCGAAGACATTGCGAGAGGCATCGATCCGTCCGATCTGAACATCGGCGTGTTCTTCTACCAGGGGCAGTGGGTCTCCGACGACATGGCTGGAATCCGCGGACTCATCGATGCAATCAGGGACGCAGGGGGCAATCCGGTTCCGGTTTTCCTTCAAACATATGAGAATCCGGTTACCGGCTCCAAGGGTGTGAAGCGGATTCTCTCAGAGGATCTGACGGTTGACGGACATCCTGTCCTGGACGTGATAGTGGAGACGATGAGTTTCTCACAGGTGCTCGTGGCTAATCCGGGCGACGGGTCCTCGGCCTTGCATGATAACTTCTTCCGTTCATACGGGGTGCCTGTCATCCAGACGATGTCTCTGAACGTGTCCGAGGACCAATGGGCAGGGGATCTGGCAGGACTGTCCCCCTCGGAGATCATCTATGACATTGTGAATCCGGAGTTCGACGGACAGATCATTTCCGTGCCGACTTCGTCCACCTTCAAGGCTCCGGACGGGGTCATTCTCCACATTTCCATGGATGACCGTGCACGCAGGGTTGCCGAACAGGCAGTCATGTGGGCCAGGTTGCGTCACACAGACAAAGGATCCCGCAAGGTGGCGATCATTCTGTACATGTATCCTCCGAAGTTGGCCAATGCAGGGAGCGCCTCGGGGTTGGACACGTTCCAGAGCGTGGTAGATCTGCTTCATAGGATGGGAGATGAGGGTTATTATCTTGGAGAAGAAGTGCCGAAGACGTCCCGTGAGCTATCGGACCTTCTGCTCTCCGGGCTCACCAACGACACAGAATGGCTATCGGAGGAAGGGATCCTCGCGAGAGCGGCTGACACTGTGGATGGCGGACTGTACAGGGAATGGTATGATCATGTGCCAGAGGGGATTCGCTCCGATATGGGACGGGGATGGGGCGATCCGCCAGGGAATCTCGGCATCGCCGAGGGTCGTATCGCCATTCCCGGGACAATCTTCGGGAACGTGTTCGTGGGATTCCAGCCTGACAGGGGCAGGGATGTCCAGCAGGACTATCATGATATGGGATGTGTCATGCCCCATTCCTATCTCGCATTCTACAGATGGCTGAAACATGTGTTCCATGTCGATGCCATTGTTCACATGGGGACCCATGGCACCCTGGAATGGTTGCCAGGAAAAGCGGTGGCTCTCTCCGGAGAATGCTGTCCGGATATGATTCTGGACTCCCTGCCGAACATCTATCCGTACATCATCGGCAACCCCGGGGAGGGGATACAGGCCAAGAGGAGGTCGGCTGCAGTCATTGTGGATCATATGGTTCCCACCATGGTCCGCGCTGGAGGTTATGATGAAATCGACGATCTGGAGGCGGTCCTCCAGAACCTAATGGCAGTCTCTGCCCAGGGGCAAGGGGACAAGGCCGACATAATCAGATCGGATCTCAGGAGGACATTGGCTAAGTTGGAGATGTTCGCGGACGTCGAGCTGTCCCCGGACTGCACAGATGGAGAGCTCGACAAAGCAGTGGACCGCATCTACGACTACATCACGGATGTAAAGGAATCGCTGATAAAGGACGGGCTTCACATCTTGGGGAGACCGCCTGAGGGCAGGCGTCTTATCGAGTCCATATACGCCCTGACCAGGCTGGACAACGGTAATGTCCCCTCGCTCAGAGGATCGGTGGCTCTGGCGACCGGACATGATATTGCTACACTGATTTCGGACCCTTCGGATATAGATCCGGACACCGGGTCTCCCAACGGGGTCATCCTCTCGAAGGTGGAGGATGGGACCGAGAAATTGATATCCATGATGGCGGAGAACGGATTCGACAGGAGCAGATGTCTCGAGTTGATCCTTTCACTCTACCCGAACGACAACGAACGTCTGGTCGAATCCGTTTCCTTCGTGTGTGATCGTCTGTATCCAGACCTGATGGGCATTTCCGGGGAAATCGATTCGATCATTGACGCTCTGTCCGGAAGCTTCATCCTCCCAGGACCTTCGGGCGCTCCCACACGCGGCAGGGCCCAGATCTTGCCTACCGGCAGAAACTTCTATTCCATAGACCCAGAGACCGTGCCATGGCAATCCAGTTGGGAGGTCGGAAAGGGTCTGGCAGAACAGATGCTGGAGAGGTATGTATCCGAGCACGGGACACATCCCCGGAACGTCGCGATGGTTGTCTGGGCCACAGACACTATGAAGACAGGGGGTGAAGACATATCGTACATACTCTGGCTCATGGGGCTCCATCCCATATGGTCCGGCTACGGCGGTAGGGTGGAAGGATTGGCGGTCGTCCCTCTGTCGGAGCTAGGGAGGCCGAGGGTTGATGTCACCGTGAGGATAAGCGGACTGTTCAGGGACACCTTCCCGAACATAGTCAATCTCCTGGATAGGGGTGTGGCCATGATAGCGGAGCTCGATGAATCCGACGAGGATAACGCCCTCAGAGCCAATCTGCGCGACGATGTCGTCAGGGCTATAGAGAGAGGGATTCCTGAGGATCGTGCCAGGGAGGAGGCCAAGGTGAGAATTTTCGGTGATGCCCCAGGCACTTATGGGTCTGGTACCAGCACGCTCATAAGCACCTCCAGGTGGGGTGACCTGTCCGATCTTGGTGGCATCTACCTAAGCTGCGGTTCCTATGCGTACGGGGTGGGACGCAGGGGGAAATCCCTCCCCAGCGCGTTCAGCAGGAGGCTATCCATCACAGACGTCACTGTCAAGAACAGCATCAGTAGGGAGTACGATATGTTGGACAACGACGATGTCTATAACGATCTCGGGGGGATGAACGCCGCCATCAGATATCTGAGGGGTGAATCCCCCATGTCGGTTATTGGTTGTTCGGAGGACACGACCGACCTGAGGACGAGGACAATCGGTGAGGAGGCCAGATTCATCTTCCGTAGCAAGATCCAGAATCCGAAATGGGTGAACGGACTGAGGGAACATGGATTCAACGGGGCTCAGGAGATTTCGAACCTGACGGAATATGTGTTCGCCTGGGATGCGACATCGGGCATCGTGGACCCATGGATGTATCAGACGATTGCAGACCGTTTCCTTTTGGATGGGGTGAACTCGGAGTGGATGAGGGATGTGAATCCGTACGCCATGCATGAGACAGTCAGCTGGTTGTTGGAGGCAGTCGGTCGGGGGATGTGGTCGCCAGATGACGAGACTCGGGAACGTCTTGAAGCCCTGTACTTGGATCTCGAGGGGGATCTGGAAGGGACGGAGTGAACAGATGAATGGGGTGATTATCGTATGAAAAGCACGATGGACATAGGAGAGATGCGGTTCGCCATGGTCGTGGTCGATATGCAGAGGAAGTTCGTAGCCGAGAATCCCGGACTAAGGGAATCCACCGAGAAGAGATTGAATTGCATAAACGAGACGATGGACAGATTCAGATCCGCAGGATGCCCAGTGATTCTGGTGTTCATGGACGGAGTGGGGCATGGGCTGTCTCAACCCATAGACAATCCAGATGGGCTTATAGACGGCCTTGCGGTCGAAGGCACGGACATCCGTGTACACAAGACGCATATGGATGGGTTTCTAGACAAAGGGCTGTTGGAGGCACTGGAAGAAAACGGATGCAATGCGGTCCTCCTCGCTGGACTGGTGGCGCAGTACTGCGTGATGGCAACGTATTACGGAGCATTGGATAGAGGCATATCCCCTTTCATATTGGAAGGCGGAGTATCTGCCACTGATGAGGAGAACGTTCGTCTAACAGAGGCACTCTGCAAGACGCTCAGTCCCGATGACCTGTCACGGAACATCACACTATCTCAGAAGAGCATGTAAATAATCACCCCGACCGCCGCTCCGATCAGTGCCGTGGAGCAGTTGTTGGTGTACTTCGAGATGTATCCAGGGTTCTCGAGCACGGCTCCGAAGACGCTGTCCAGCAGGTTACCTAACACACCCATGGCGAACGGGATGAGGAGCATCCAGTCCAGGGTCTCCGTCATGACGAACCATCCGAGGATCGCGATCAGCAGTGCGGCAACCGTTGACACCGCGGTGCCCATCTTGGAAACTCCTCCGTTGATCCCGGGTTCCACCTTCTCGAACGAGGTGATCATGTAGACGTTCTTGTCCCTGACCCCGATCTCGCTGGCGATTGTGTCCGCACCGGCGACGGTGATGGTCGAGATGAACATGATCGCGAATGCGGTGGGATCCAGCAGACCCGCGTAGTTCAGGGCCACGGCTATGCACGGCGGCAGGCCCACACCCAGGACGTTCTTCCATGTGCGCTCTCCCTTCCTACCTTCCTGAAGCCCCTGTTCCGACTTCTTGTCGAAGTCCTTGAGGGTGGCGATGAACCCGGCGATCGTGAAGATCGTCAGCAGGAAGAAGGCGTTGATCGACGCGAAGACGCCGACGAACGCTCCGACCGCGAAGGAGGCCACGGCTCCGCCTTTGGTGAGGCATTGGAGCTTGTACGCCTCTATCGACAGTGCGGCGGACAGCACTATCGCCGCCACCGTAAGGTAGGAGAACTCCATGTCCCCGAATGAGGGACATAGAAAAAAGAAGTTTTGGTCAGGCTAACAGTGACTCGAGCATCTCTGTGGCGTATTTGATGCAGAGATGCTTGTCCTCCAACGGGAAGAACATCACCTTTCCCTGTCTGTACAGGGTGGTCTCCATCCCGTTCCATTGGAAGACGATCATCATGTCGTCCTTCTGGGTTATCTGACAGCCCTCGGATTCGAACTTCGCGGCCGCCTTCTCCATGTCTATGTCCATCTCGTCGGCGGAGACCGCCATAAGCGCCTTCCCGCCGCAGAGACGGGCGGTGGTGAATCTCACAGCAGCGCCTCCAGCGTCTTCCTCGAGCGCTCCCTGAACATGTCCAGGTCGGTGTCGTTAAGGATCATGACATCCGCCAGGGCCATGACATCCGCCAGCCCCCAGCCCATCTCCCTGGAGTCGCGGGCCTCGAACTCCTCCCTGTCACGGGGTGCGTCGTCGCGTCCTCTTTTCACCAGGCGCTCAAAGCGCGCCTCGGGCGGTGCGAATATTCCCACGATCAGCACGTCGTCGCTCAGGCCCCTGTACGAACGGACCTCGTCCATGCTGCGGCATCCGTCGACCAGGAAGATGTCCCCGTGCATGCGCTCGAGGGCGCGCCTGGCCCATATGTCCTTGCCGAGTTCCTCGCGCTGGGCGTTGGCGTACGCTCCGACTGACAGCCCGGTGCCCGATTCGGCGTGATACTCCCTGACTATGTCGCCCATCCTCAGGAACGGTATCCCCATCGAACGGGCGACGCCCAGTAGCTCCTCCTTCCCTGCGCCGGGCATGCCCGCAACGAGCAGTATCCTCATCCGGATCACAGCAGGTTGTCGGAGATGTTCATCAGGATCCTGTCGCAGTAGCAGCATCTCAGCTGTGGGGGATGCCTGCTGACCACGTTGAACTCGGGGCTCACTGGCTCGCCGCGGTTGGTGATGCAGTTGGGGTTGCTGCATCTGGCGAGTCCGACGACATGGTCCTCCAGCCTGACGTGGTACTTCTCGGCGACGTAGAAGTCGCGGATGATGGAGATCGTCGCATCCGGGGCAATCAGGGCGATCTTGTCGACGGTCTTGGCGTCGAGCTCCCTGTCCTCGATCTTGATGATATCCTTCCACTCGGTGGTCTTCGCGGAGATCACATGCATCCCGATGCTGATGGACGAGTCGATGTTGTTCTCGTTCACGCCCAGGATCTTCATCACATTCAGGGCCTGGCCGCATGTGATGTGGTCGATCACGGTCCCGTTTCTGATAGGTGCGAGCTTCACTTCCTTGATGGTTCCCTCAGGCATCGATATCACCTCCGAGGATCGCGCAGAGCAGCGCCATCCTGACCGGCACCCCGTTGAACGCCTGCCTGAAGTACCTGGCATGCGGGGTGCTGTCGACCTCCTGTGCGATCTCGTCAACCCTCGGGAGGGGGTGCATGACGATCAGGTCGCTCTTCGCCTCCCTGAGGATGGCGTTGTCGATCCTGTAGGTCCCGGCGACCTTGTTGTACTCGGTGGGGTCTGGGAACCTCTCCTTCTGGATCCTCGTGACGTACAGGACGTCGGCCTGGTCGATGACGTCGTTCAGGTCGGCGGTCTTGGTGGGATGGCAGCCCTTCTCCTCCAGGTGGGCGACTATGTCCGCGGGCATCTGGAGGCTCTCGGGGGCGACTAGTGTGAGTTTGGCTCCGAACATTGTCAGA
>ERZ779889.2905-NODE-2905-length-13264-cov-42.736619_pt1 | contig 13264 bp, 11 predicted proteins | sample MGYA00511030_ERZ779889 | MGnify/ENA primary metagenome ERZ779889 (study PRJEB29588, sample SAMEA2160616) | human gut metagenome | biome: human gut; feature: human-associated habitat; material: faeces | place: Denmark | collected 2008/2010 ...
GCGCATCCGCTTGACGTGCGGGAGGTCACAAGTTCGAGTCTTGTATCGTCCACCATAAACCTACGGTTCACAGAGCCGTAGGTTTTCTTTTTTATGCTATCAGACGAAAAAATCCGGTACGGAAAATTCCGTACCGGATCTCTTTATGCTTTGTATTTACCGGGATCTGTAGACTAGATCTTCATGCAGACGTCCCATGCGCGCCAGATAGCGGTACGCAGGTTGCCGATGGTGACACAGTCGCCGACGCGGTGGATGTTCTTGCCCTTGCCGCCGACAGGTGCGGGAACGAAGCCGATGCCGTTTACGATGTTGTCGTACTCGACCTCAAATACGTTCTTGCCGTCCTTGGAAGCGATAACGACGGTCTTGTCCTTGATCTCGCGGATGGTATGCTCAAGGTAGGTGGGAACCTTGTGATACTCGAGAACATCACGCAGGAAGGAAGCGTTGGACAGGCAGACGTTCTGTGCGGGAACGAGGTCCTTTGCGTACTCGACGATGACAGGGTGCTTGCCCTGGAGAACCATCTCGTATGCAGCCTCGCAAGCGGACTGGCCGCCGCCGAAGAACACGACTTTGTCGCCTACGGGGTACTTCTCACGCAGCAGCTGAGTGAAGGTAAGGCACTTCTCGAAGCCGGGGATCAGCATCTTTCTGGGAACCGCGCCGGTTGCAACGATGATCTCGTCATAGCCGCGGAGGATGCCCAGGTCGTTGATCTCGGTGTTGAAGCGAATGTCGAGACCGGCCTTCTTAACTTCATTCTCATACCAGGTGATGAGAGCCTTGTCGTTCTCCTTGAAGCTCATTGCGGAAGCAGTGAGGAACAGGCCGCCGATGCGGTCGGTCTTCTCGAAGACGACGGGCTTGTGGCCGCGCTGGAGCAGAACCAGGCCTGCCTCTACGCCGCCGATACCGGCGCCGATGATGGCAACCTTCTTGGGGTTCTTGGTGGGAACGATCTTGTAGCGGTTGTGCTGCATGGTCGGAGGAGTAAGTGCGCAGCGGCCGAGGTGCAGGGAGTCCTCAAGGCCCTGAATGTTTGCGGTGCCCTTGTACTTAGCAAAGTTGAAGCAGCCGTTGTGGCAGCGGATGCAGGGCTTGATCTCGTCCTCGCGGCCTTCCTGGATCTTGATGATCCAATCGGGGTCAACGAGGTTCTGACGTGCGATTGCGACAGCGTCGAGACGGCCGGCGGCGATCTCCTCCGCAGCGGTCTCGGGCAGCATACGGCCTGCGCATGCTACGGGCTTATCGGTGAACTTCTTTATGTGCTCAACGTCTGCGAGGTTGCAGTTGTCGGGCATGTACTGAGGCGGATGTGCCCAGTACCAGGCGTCGTAAGTACCGTTATCGCAGTTGAAGAAGTCGTAGCCCATGTCGCCGAGGTACTTGATGGCCTTCTCGGATTCGGGCATGTCACGGCCCCACTCCTCGAACTTCTCGCCGGGAACAGCGCCCTTGCCCCAGCCCTTGGTGTAGGACTTGACGGAGTAACGCAGGGATACGGGGAAGTCTTCACCGGCATATCTCTTGATGCACTGTACGATCTCGACGGGGAAGCGGAAACGGTTCTCGAAGGAGCCGCCGTACTCGTCTTCACGCCAGTTCCAGTTCTCCATGGTGAACTGGTCAAGCAGGTAACCTTCGTGAACAGCGTGGATCTCAACGCCGTCGACGCCTGCGTCGCGCAGCATCTTTGCGGTCTTGCCGAATGCCTCGACCATCTCGTGGATCTCCTTGACGGTCATGGGGCGGGAGAGCATATCCTCCTGCCAACGGTTAGGAGTTGCAGATGCGGAAGCGCAGCTGTAGCTTACGTCGACGATGGGGGAAGCGATCTTGTTGAGGATGGGATTCTTGTTCAGGACGACCATCCAGGGGGTAACTGCCATAGAGCGGCCGAAGCCTGCTGCCAGCTGGATGAACAGCTTGGAGCCGGTCTTGTGGTACTCTACCATGTACTCTTTGAGCTGCTTGAACATTCTCTTGTTCTGGTACAGCCAGCGGCGGCCCATGGTATCACGGACACACTGCATGCCGGGGAGAACAAGGCCAACGCCCTTCTGTGCTCTCTGGAGCAGGAAATAAGCTGCCTCTTTGTCGAAATGGCAGGGCTCAAGCCAGCCAAACAGAGAGGTGCCGCCCATGGAACACTGGACAATGCGGTTTTTAATCTCGACATTGCCGATCTTGAACGGAGTAAATAGTGGTGCGTACTTTTCGTTCATCATATGGTTCTTCCTTCCTTTAAATATGATTGACTAATTTATCACGGTAGACGCCGCCGGTAAAACAGCAGTGTCGAACGTTTACAAAACAGTGTCACGCCGCATGTTGACGTGCTTCTACACAATAGCAGGCTAAGTATAACACATTTTTTCACAACTTGCAACCACAATATGTCCCTTTGTTACTATGTTTTTTGTGCTTTATGTTGCATGCAGGCCGATTCAGACGGCAATTAATTTGCTATTATACATATTGATTTATTGCGTATAAATGAAAACAGAGCATATATACCATGCCCTGTTTTTGTATTTTAAGGCTTCTTATCCCTCTGTCCTGTAGAACTTCTGCCCGATTATGAGACCGGAGCTTGCATCAATTATATATCTGTAATCGGTGACAGAGCCCGTAAACTGCACCTTGTAGCACACGGTGTCGTCTATTTTTATCATCTCCACCGACAGATCCTTGGCCTTTTCCTGAGTTATACCGGCATCGGAGAGCGCTGTCTCGCGCGCAGCGGCATAGCCGACATAGTCCGAGTCGCTTATTATGCAGCTGCGCAGGGGCGATATCATGACGACGCACAAAAGCAGCATGACTATCATCTGCGGTGCGCCGCGCCTGAGTCTGCCGCGCCGCGCCATGCGCACCGAGCGGCGGCGAGCAGCCTTTTTCCTGTCCTTTTCCGAAAGGTGAGCGCCGCTGCCGCGCATTTTATACGCTTGCTGTTTAAGGTGTTTTCCGCCCGGGGCCACGCAGCACTCCTCCTTTGTGATAAGGCTGTACAATCTTATTTATTATATATATCGAAACCCCCTTTTGTCAACAAAACATATGTCGTGAGACTGTCAAAGAACCTATGCTGCTGAGTAAATACAACCGCGCAGCGGGGGAGATTGAGGGGGCAAGGCCCGCCTCAAGTTGGATTATAGCCATCAAAAACGTCCGTAAGGACTTTTTGACGAGCGAAGCGAGATTTTTCGTGAAGCGTAAGCTTCACAAAAAATGTGGCGTATTTGAAGCGTGCAAAAAAGCCAATGGCTTTTTTGACGCGCTGATGTCGTATTATGCAGACAAACCGGCGCGTCCGAGACGCGCCGGTTTTGTTATCTGAGCTTTTCGAGCAGAGCGCGGCAGCCGTCGTACACATCGCGCCATGTTGCCTCAAAATCGCGGGTATACCACGGGTCGGCAACGTCGCCGGGGCGGTCGGTGAAATCCATGAGAAGGTGTATCTTAGAGCTGTCCCCTCCGGCGCATATACGGTGCATGTTGTGCAGATTCTCGCTGTCCATGCCGATGATGAGGTCGTACTCGCCGAAGTCCGTCCCTGTGAGCCTGCGCGCCGCGCGCTTCGGACAGGGCACCCCGTGCTCGGAAAGCTTTTTCCGGGCAGGCGGATACACGTCGTTGCCTATCTCCTCACAGCTCGTCGCCGCCGAGGCTATCTCGAACCTGTCCTCCAGTCCCTCGCGCCGCACGAGCTCTTTCATGAAATATTCCGCCATCGGGCTGCGGCAGATATTGCCGTGGCAGACGAATAAGATTTTTGTCATTGCTTATTTATCCCTTCAAAAGCCTCCAAACCCTGATATTTCAGGGCTTTCGGCGATTTCGGCCTTTTTCTGTTCTTAATACGGAAGAAGCTCTTTTGCCGCCTGACGCACAGCCGGGTTTCTCGACAGACTGAAACCCCCGTTCGGATGAACGGAGGCTTCGGTTGATACCGGGCAAGCGCAATAAGCGTATCCACAGGTGACTTAAAGCGCCGTTAAAAGCTCTGCGATCTGGACGGCGTTGGTGGCGGCACCCTTGCGTACCTGGTCGCCGCAGCACCAGAGGTTCAGGCCGCGCTCATCGGTGAGATCCTCGCGGATGCGGCCGACGAAAACGAGATCCTGGTTCTGCGTATCCAGCGGCATGGGGTACTCAAGTGCGCCAAGATCATCTACGAGCTTTACGCCGGGCGCCGCGGCGATGACCTCGCGCGCACGCTCAACGGAAATTTTCTCTTTCGTTTTCAGGCAGATGGAGACGCTGTGGCTGCGCACGACGGGAACGCGCACACAGGTGCAGCTGACCTTGAGCTCGGGCAGGTGCATTATTCGGCGTCCCTCGTTCTGGAGCTTCATCTCCTCTGAGGTGTAGCCGGCAAACTGCTCGCCGCCTATCTGCGGAATTACGTTATAGGCTATCTGATACGCAAAGACCTTGGGCTCGAAGCTTTCGCCCTTGGCGATGGCCTCGACCTCTCCGAAGAGCTCCTTCGGGCCCGCCGCGCCGGCGCCGGACACCGCCTGATAGGACGAAACGACCATGCTCTCGATGGGCGAAACGGCGTTGAGAGCGTTGACGGCCGTGCAGGATATGACGGTGGTGCAGTTCGGGTTTGCGATGACGCCCTTGTGCTTTTTCACGTCCTCGGGGTTTATCTCCGGCACGACGAGGGGCACGTCGGGGCAAAGACGGAACGCGCTGGAGTTGTCGATAAACACGGCGCCGGCGGCCTTGATATCGTCGACGAAGCGCTCGGCAATGTCATTCTCGGCCGCACCGAGAATGATGTCCAGCCCCTCAAAGTTTTCTCTGCACGCCTCGACGACGACGTGGCCGTTTATCTCCCTGCCGGCGGAATTACGGCTCGCGAGCAGTCTGAGCTCGCCTACGGGGAAGCTGCGCTCTGCGAGTATCTTCATCATTTCCTGTCCGACGGCGCCCGTTGCGCCGAGAATGCCAACATTGTATTTTTTCATGATCCTGTTCTCCTTATTTTACAAAGCTATTATATAGTACGCGCACGCAGCTTTCAAAATCATCGTTATTTACTCCGACGATTATGTTCAGCTCGTCCGGGCCCTGAGATATCATGCGGATGTTGATGCCGGCCCTGCCGAGTGCGGCGAAGATGCGCCCCGAGGTGCCGGGCTTGAAGGCCATATGGCGGCCGACCGCCGCCACGACGGACACCCCGCCGGTTATCTGAATGTTGTCGGGGGTAAGCGTATCGCGGATTTCGCCGACGATGGAATAGATGCGATCCTTCGCCTTGTCGGCCGAGACTACGAAGGACACGCTGTCAATGCCGGAGGGAGTGTACTCAACGCAAACGCCGTGCTTTTCAAAAACCTCGAGCATCTGACGCAGCGAGCCCATCTGCGAGCTCATCCCGGACTTGGACACTGTGATGATCGAAAAATTCTTGCGCCCTGCGATACCCGTTATGAAGCGGTCGCTTATCTCCTCGTCGGGAAAGCGCTCCATGATGAGCGTTCCGGGATGGTCGGGGGCGTTGGTGTTGCGGATATTCAGCGGAATGTTCTTCTCGCGCACGGGGAACACCGCGCCCTCGTGCAGCACCTGCGCGCCCATATAGCTCAGCTCGCGCAGCTCGTTATAGGTTATGCGCTCGATGGCGTCGGGATTATCGACGATGCGCGGATCGGCCATGAGTATGCCCGATACGTCCGTCCAGTTTTCGTACACGTCCGCGTCCAGCGCCGCCGCCGCAAGAGCGCCCGTAACATCGCTTCCGCCGCGTGAGAGCACGCGTATGCTGCCGTCTGGCATACTGCCGTAAAAGCCGGGGATAACTACTCTGCGCCCTGCTGCGAGCCGCTCGAGATCCTCATAGGAGCGCTCCTTGTCGATCGTTCCGTCAAAGAAAAAGTGCAGCCACGCCTCCGCGTCAAGAAAATCATAGCCGAGGTAATCGGCCATTAAAAGCGCCGAGAAATATTCGCCGCGCGAGACGAGCTTATCCTTTGATATGCCGGCTTCTATCTCCTCGCGCAGAGCGGAAAGCTGTGCGTCGATATCGACCTTGAGCTCAAGCTCGGCGCAGATCTCGCGATAGCGCCCTGCGATCATGTCGAACACCGGATCGCAGCTGACGCCGTACTTTTTGTGCGCATGACAGAGATACAGAAGATCGGTCAGCTTGTGATCGTCCCTATATCTCTTGCCCGCGGCGGAAACGACGATGACCTTGCGCGCCGGATCCGATTCGATGATCGACTTTACTTTTCTGAACTGTCCGGCGTCGGCCATGGACGAGCCGCCGAATTTTGCTACCTTCAACATTATATTATATGAGCCCGGCTATGAATACTCCGGGGTCAGCCTCCTTTGCCTTTGCTGCCCATTCGTGCATTTTCGCTACGGGAACGGGCATGGTTATGATCCCCTCGCCGCACTTTTCGCTCTCGACCGAGGCGAGAAAATCGTCGCTGCCGGAAAAGCGCACATAGTATCTGTGCGAGACGGCGCTGTTATCGACCGGCACATCGCGCACGAGCGAGGTGTAAAACTCCTTTACGCCGCCGAGTATATCCGAGCAGTCGGCCACGGCGTTGTACGCGGTGGGGTATCTGCCGGCGCCCTGACCGTAAAAGCTCTCCCTGCCGGTGAGCTCGGTGACAAAGGATATGACGTTTCGGTTTGTCGATACCGCGGCCTCAAGCTCGCCCGCCGGCACAAAGCATGGCTCGACATAGCAGCTGACCGCGCCCGACGCGCTTTTTTCGCCGAATGCGAGCATCTTGCAGATACGCTCGCGGCTCTCAGCAGCGGCGATATCGCAGGATGAGACGCTGCGGATGCCGAACACGGGCACATCCTCCTCCGAAAGGCAGGCATCAAACGCGACGTTTGCGGAAATGACTGCCTTGCGCTGTATATCCAGTCCGTCGATGTCCGCCGACGGATCGGCCTCGGCATAGCCGAGCCTCTGTGCCTCGGCGAGCACCTCGGAAAAGTCAGCGCCGTTTGTGTGCATCGCGTCAAGGATGAAGTTCGTAGTTCCGTTCATGATGCCGCAGAACGACTGCACACTGTCGAGCCTCTTGACTCTTTCGAGATTGACGAGCCATGGGATGCCGCCGCCGACCGCCGGAGTGCAGCGGAATGCGACGCCCTTATCGGAAGCGAGTGAAACAAGCTCCTTATAATAATGTGCAACAAGGTGCTTATTTGCCGTCACAACGTTTTTTCCGGCTCTCATCGCCGCCGCGACGTATTCAAACGCCGGCGACAGGCCGCCCATGACCTCGACCACGGTGTCGATCTCTTTATCATTTAATATAACGTTTATATCCTTAACGGCCTTATCGCCGAGCTCGGGCTTGTCACGTCTGACAAGAACGTATTTTACCGACATATCCGAGCGCTTTTCCGCGATCTCAAGAACTCCGCCGCCGACTACTCCGCAGCCCAAAAGTGCAATTTTCATAGCTGTACCGCCTTTATGTGTCTTTCCTGCAAAAACATATGTTTTTGAGATGAGAACAATATAACATGCGACCCGGCAATATGCAAGACTTTTCTGCAAAAGTCATGTAAAAAAGCCACAAGAAACGCACCTCAAAACAGGGCAAAATGACGAAAACATATAATCCGCGCAAAGCAGCAGGGAAAATGCTCTCCGCAATTTTGCAACTACATGTAGATGAAAATTGCAAAATAGGGTACACATATTGCAAAAGCGCTCGAAAAAACGGCGGCAAACGGCCGAAAGCGAATTAGCATGCGAAATTATTTGCATATTTTAAGAGTTCAAATTTCATTTTTGAGCTTGAAATGTCATTGTAAAGGGTGTATAATGCAAAAGTAATGAATTTTTAAAGATGACATTATTCAGAGCAAAAAAATTCACAAACAACAGGAGGAAAAATTTCATGAAAAGAATAATAGCTATGCTTCTGGCTGTTATGATGGTCTTTGCGCTGTGTGCCTGCGGCAACGGCGATAAGGACAAGGATTCCGACACAAAAGACGACGGCAAGGTCGATCTGACCTTCGCTACCGGCGGCGAGCAGGGCACCTACTACGCCTTCGGCACTGTTCTTGCACAGCAGGTCAGCGATAAGACCTCTACCAACGTCACCGCCGTCGTCAGCAAGGGCTCCCAGGCAAACGTTGAGGACCTTCAGGCAAACGGCGCACAGCTCGGCTTTGTGCAGTCGGACGTTATGAGCTATGCATATAACGGCGAGAAGCTTTTTGAAGGCAACAAGATCACCGACTTCTCCGTTGTCGCGGCTCTGTACATGGAGCAGGTCCAGATAGTGACCCTCGACTCGGGCATCAAGACCGTTGCAGACCTCAAGGGCAAGACCGTTTCCATCGGCGCAAAGGGCTCGGGCGTTTACTTCAACGCACTCGACATCCTCGGCGCATACGGCCTGACCGAGAAGGACATCAAGGCCGAGTACCTCGACTTCGGCGACTCTGCCGACAGCCTTAAGGACGGAAAGATCGACGCTGCATTCATCGTTGCAGGCGCTCCCACTCCCGCCGTTCAGGACCTCGGCACCGGCAAGCAGGTCTACCTCGTCTCCCTCGACAAGGAGCACATTGACAATCTGATCGCTTCCAGCCCCTACTATAAGGAGTACACCATCGCAAAGGACGTTTACAACACTCCCGAGGATGTGACCACCGTCGCAGTCGCGGCAGTCGTCATCGCCCGCAACGACGTTTCCGAGGCTGCCGTATACAACTTCGTATCCGCCGTCTTCAACGACATCGACTCCATCAGCCACGCAAAGAAGTCCGAGCTGAACATCGACTTTGCATCCTCCATCTCCGACGTACCGTACCATCCCGGCGCCGCAAAGTACTTCGCAGAGAAGGATATCACCGTAAAGACCGCCTGATAATTTTAACGGCAGCTTAACGGCAAACCATTGTATAATTAATGACTACGGCGCCTTGTGCGCCGTAGTCATTGCGCTAAAAAACACCCCCGATGCTTTGTTGAACTCAGCGGCTCACAGGCTCAGCCGAGCTCAGCAAAGTGTCGGGCCGAAAGGATTGTTTTCATATGTCCCTGTTCAAGAAAAAGGACGCAGAAGCCCCGGCAGAGGAGATAAAAGCCGCAGAGACGGCAGCAGACGATACCGGCTATGAGACCGTGTCCGCCGCCGAGGTAGACGAGGTCATGAAGAAGTATGACCGCGAGTCGAACACCCGCATATGGACGGGCGCTCCGCAGATGGTCATACGCTGCATCATGGCGCTGTTCTCCGTATACTGCATCTACTCCACCCTGTGGAGCACGGCGTCGCTCGAGGTCCGTCTTATGATCTTCCTCGGCTGCGTGAACCTCATGGGCTTTTTGTACTACCCCATGAGCAAGCACCATGTCCGCGAAAACTACATACCGTGGTTTGACTGGATCATCATGGTCGTGGGCTCGGCCTGCTTCTTCTACTACGCGTTCAATTTTGATCCCATCATCGCGGTTCTCACCAGCGCGTCGAAGATGACCCCGACGTTTATCGTCATCGGCATTATCGGCATTCTCTCGCTCATCGAGCTGTGCCGCAGATGCGTCGGCGTTCCCATTCTGTGCGTTGCCGGCGCCCTGGTCGTGTATGCGTTCTGGAGCATGCTCGGCAAGGGCATGGATATTCAGCACGTCCTCGGCCGCATGATCTACACCCTGTTTTACACCACCGGCGGCGTTATCGGCACGCCGATAAACGTCTGCGCGAAGTTCATCGTCGTGTTCATCGTGTTCGGCGCGTTCCTTGAGCGCACCGGTATAGCGAAGTTCTTCATCGACCTTGCAAACAAGGCAGCCGGCGCCTCCTCCGGCGGTCCGGCGAAGGTCGCGGTCATTTCCTCGGCTCTGTGCGGCATGGTTTCCGGCTCCTCCGTCGGCAACACCGTCACCACCGGCTCGGTCACCATCCCCATGATGAAAAAGACCGGCTACAAGCCCGAGTTTGCCGGCGCCGTTGAGGCGGCAGCCTCCACCGGCGGCCAGATCATGCCGCCCATCATGGGCGCGGCCGCGTTCCTGATGGCAGAGTATGTCGGCGTTCCCTACGGCGAGATCGCGCTCAAGGCGATCCTCCCTGCGTTCCTGTACTTTGCGGGCATCTTCATCGCGGTTCACCTCGAAGCCAAGAAGCTCGGTCTCAAGGGCATCTCGCGCAGCGAAATGGTTCCCGGCAGGGAGCTCGCGGTCCAGAGCTATCTGCTCATCCCCATCGTTCTGCTGGTCGTTCTCGTCAGCCTGAACGTTTACACCATGCAGAAGGCGGCGGCCCTGTCCATCATCGCGGCGATCATCGTCGGCGTTATCAATAAGGACAGCCGTCTGACCCCGGCAAAGTTCCTTGAAGCTCTCGAGGCCGGCGGCAAGGGCACCATCACCGTCGCCGTCGCCTGCTCGATGGCCGGCGTCATCGCAGGCTGCATAACCGTCACCGGTCTTGCCTCCAAGCTCATCACCGCTATCGTCGCCCTCTCCGGCAACACCCTTATCATCGGTCTGTTCCTGACCATGATCTGCTGTATCATCCTCGGCATGGGCGTTCCGACGACGGCCAACTACTGCATCATGGCGGCCACCTGCGCTCCGATCCTCGTAAAGCTCGGCGTTCCCATGGTCGCGGCGCACTTCTTCGTGTTCTACTTCGGCATCGTCGCCGATATCACCCCGCCTGTCGCACTTGCGGCCTACGCCGGCAGCGCGATAGCAAAGTCAAATCCGATGAAAACGGGCGTCAACGCAACAAAGCTCGCCATTGCCGCGTTCATCGTGCCATATGTCTTCGCCTACAGCCCCGAAATGCTGTTCATTGACGTCGGCAGCTGGCTCGATATCGTCACCATCTGCCTGAGCGCAATGCTCGGTATATACGGCGTCGCGGCCGGTCTCAACGGCTTTGTAAAGCGCAAGCTCAACTGGGTCTTCCGCATCCTGTTCATCATCGGCGGTCTTACCCTCATCATCCCCGGCTGGAAGACCGACCTCGTCGGCCTCATCCTCGTCGGCGGCCTGACCGCTTACGAGTTTATAAAGGCAAAGCAGGAGAAAAACGAAGCCTTTGCATGATTAAAGAGAAGAATGTGAAAAGCGCCGAAAGAGGCGCTGCCGGGCGGCAGAGGTCCAGCTCCCGTCAATATACTCGGCAGCATGGTTTTTTGACATTCTAAAACAGCTCCCCCGCGGGGGAGCTGTTTTAGCTTTCAGAGTCTTATAATTGAAAAAAAAGCCTGACGCCGCAGCGTCAGGCTTTTTGTGAGACTGTCAAAAAACCTATGCTGCTGAGCAAATACAACCGCGCAGCGGAGGAGCTTGAGGGGGCAAGGCCCGCCTCAAGTTGGATTATAGCCATCAAAAACGTCCGTCAGGACTTTTTGACGAGCAAAGCGAGATTTTTCGTGAAGCGTAAGCTTCACAAAAAATGTGGCGTATTTGAAGCGTGCAAAAAAGCTAATGGCTTTTTTGACACGCTGAAAAAAGCCTGACGCCGCGGCGTCAGGCTTTTTGTTTTCAAAGCAGCTTCAGCACCCCGTCGCCGTATTCGGCGCAGGTCGCGCCGTCCTCCCGGCCGGTAATGACGAGCGGACAGGCGTCGAGCGCCGCCTCGAGCTTATCCGCCGCGGCCGTGCGGCCGATATGCCGAAGCAGCATTGCTTCCGCGCACAGTATGCTCCGGGGATTGGCATAGTCGCCCATGCCGCGCTCGATCATGCGCGGAGCCGAGCCGTGAACCGCCTCGAACATGGCGTAGCGGTCTCCGATATTGGCGCTGCCTGCCGTGCCGACGCCGCCCTGCAGCTGCGCGGCCTCGTCGGTGATGATGTCGCCGTACAGGTTCGGCAGCAGCAGCACCTGAAACTGCCCGCGCACACGCTCGTTGACGAGATTGGCCGCCATGATGTCGATATAGTAATCATCGACGCTTATCTCCGGATAGCCGGCGGCCACCTCGTGGCAGATGGCGGTGAATTTGCCGTCGGTCTTTTTGAGGATGTTCGCCTTCGTGACAACGGTCACACGCGTTTTGCCGCTGCGACGGGCGTAGTCGAATGCCGCACGGGCAATTCGGCGCGTGCCGGCGTCGGTCGTGACCTTGAAGTCCACGGCCATGCCGGGCAGTTCCACACCGCGGCTGCCGAGGGCATACTCTCCCTCCGTGTTCTCGCGGAAGAACGTCCAGTCGATGCCCTCATCCGGAATGGTCACGGGGCGGACGTTTGCATAGAGGTCGAGTGCGCGGCGAAGCTTCACGTTCGCGCTCTCCAGTCCGCCGCCCATGGGCGTCGTCGTAGGACCCTTGAGCAGCACATCGCAGGCCATGATTTCATCCAGCACATCATCCGGCACCGCCTGATTGCAGGCCAGCCGGTTTTCTATTGTGAGGCCGCGGATGCGCCGCAGGACGATGCTGCCGCGTGCGAGCTCGTCGGCAAGCAGCGCCTCGAGCACTCTCACCGCCTGCTCCGTTATAATGGGTCCGATACCGTCGCCGTCAGCAAGGCCGATGGTCACGACCGCCTTTTTTGCATAGTCCGTGCGCCCGGTGCTTATGCCCGCAATGCGGGTCTGCTGCTCAATGAGCAGAGTGCGAAACGCCGCACAGGCGCGCTCAATATCGTTCATAGTGCATGCTCCTTTGTGTAGCTGAGCAGGCCGCCGGCGAGCAGGATGTCCTGCTGCCGCCCGGTGAGGCTGCACACGACGGGGCAGGAAAAGCCCCTTGTCGTGTCCGTAAGAGTCAATCTGCCGGCCGCCATGCCGGCGCGGATGCCGTCAATGCGAAGCTCGTCGCCCTGCCGCAGCATGTCGTAATCCTCCGGATTTTCAAAAGTCAGCGGCAGGATGCCGGCGTTTATGAGGTTTGCCGCATGGATGCGCGCAAAGCTCTTTGCCACGACGCAGCGGATACCGAGATACATCGGCACGAGCGCCGCGTGCTCACGCGACGAGCCCTGCCCGTAGTTGCTGCCGCCGACGATGATGCCGTCCCCGGCCGCCCTGGCACGCTCCGGGAAGCCCGGGTCGCAGACCGTGAAGCAGAATTCCGACAGCTTCGGGATGTTCGAGCGATACGGCAGTATCTTCGCCCCTGCGGGCATAATGTGGTCGGTCGTGATGTTGTCGCCCACCTTGAGCACGAGCCCGGCGGTGAGCGCATCGGCAAGCGGCCTGCTCTTCGGGAAGGGCCGGATATTCGGTCCGCGCAGCACCTGCACCGCGTCTGCCTCGTCCGCCGGGGCCGGCGGCAGCACG
>ERZ779889.2914-NODE-2914-length-13231-cov-10.543868_pt1 | contig 13231 bp, 7 predicted proteins | sample MGYA00511030_ERZ779889 | MGnify/ENA primary metagenome ERZ779889 (study PRJEB29588, sample SAMEA2160616) | human gut metagenome | biome: human gut; feature: human-associated habitat; material: faeces | place: Denmark | collected 2008/2010 ...
GCAAAATTACAATCAAACCATAGGGCATGCAATGTGTATTTCTTAGAATGCTTACGACCAACTATGCGGATGAGGAGGTAAAAATAAAATCGGCGCGCATCCCTGCGAGCCGATTCCCTAAACATAGATTACTAATTTAAGTAAAATGTGTGTGGGGACGCTTCCCCACGGTTTTGATAGAGATATAAAAATGTGTTAATATCCTTCTTTCAATGTTATAGTCTGAGGACCACTTATCAAACGTTGAACCGTAGCTTCACCATCATAATCGGTGGACCAATAACTACTACCTGTACTATACCTGAAATACAGTGTAGAGGTAAGTTCAAAACCTACAAACGAACGGATAGTTATTTCGCCGTTATTGCCTACGGTGTAACCTGCTACATAATTCCGATAGTTAGGGTCGCTGTAAAGTGAAATCGTGGCATTTCTTGGTACATTTTGAGGTCTATCATTGCCATACTGGAACCTTACCGTACAAGGCGGAGTGGTATATTCTACTGTAGCTGTTCCATGGTCATACGATTCTAATTGGAAAGTACCTGTTGCTAAATCTTCGGTTATGGTAAAGGTTATTGATTGAACACTGTATATATTATTATCATTATTATTCGGTGTATAGTAAATACCGTCACCATCCGGATCTACTTCGAATGTACCTGTCAAAGATTCAGCTTTTTCCCAATCCATATAGTCACCATAGATTTCCACTATCGGATGTGTAGAGCCATCGGGTGTATAGCCGTCTCCTTCTTCATGTAATGTAAAAGATAAGGTTATCTTTTTCTCTCCCGTTTTATACGTATTGAAAGTAAAAAGGTCTTCTACTGTACTGAAGTTACCGTTTCCTTCCGATGCCAACCTTACGTCTATGAAACCATAGCGTACATCACCTTCATTGATAAAGCGTGCTGTATTGTTCTCTTTCAAGAAATACGGATTGGTAACGGTTATTTTAGTGGCACTGGATGCCATATTCGTCTTGAAATAGAAATAAAATCGTCCGTTATTTAACCGATAGTCATTATACGAAACCGTTGCTTGATAAGAGAAAGTCTGATTTCCTTCCGATTCTACCGGGATACGATTCTTTGTTACATCCGGATAAATAGATTTGCGTTCCGGTTCGATATCCAATGTTAACGGGAATGCTGATGTAGGCATATTCTCCGGAAGAAGCACCGTAAGCGTAACATCCGAACCTATTACACGAGGTACGACATCATTACAATCCACTACTCTAAACCGGAAAGGCTCGTGTACACGTAATAAAATACGGCGGGATAATCCCGATGGAGTGGTTACAATAAACTCTTGTTCTTCCATCAATGCAGGAAGAGAAGCGGGTGTAATATTTAACTTACCGTCACTATAAGTAAAGTTTGAAACGGCATTCGGATTAAGTCCATTTTCTCCGCTTCCGCCTACAGGAAAGATTTGCACTTTTTCATTCGCAAGAGTACCATCACCCTGATCGATTCCCTCTCGGTATTCATAATCAATGGTTACTACATCTGAAGTCACCACCAGCAAATCGGTTTCGCTTACGTAAAGCTCGTTTTTTCCATCCTGAATGGTATTTACCTCACTGACTTCTACTGATGCGCCGATGTTATTCGAAGCAACAGCACTGATGGCTTCTTCTGGCGTATCATAACCGACACCGCTTACGCTGGTGATGCGGATGGTATATTGGAAATTGCGATACAGATTCAAGTATGAAGTAATGTACGTGCTCGGATCGGTTTCCACCAAATCTAACTTATAATAATACGTTCCGCCATTGTATTCCGCACGTACCAAGATAAAAGCCGGACTTGACGCTTCGTCTTGATTACGTTCATAAACATACTTAGGCGTATCCGTAAAATCAGCTTCTTGCGGGACTCTCCTGTCTACACTTCCTGCATTGTTTCCGCCAAATCCCGGATTGTGTGAAGTGAATTGTTCGTATACAGTGCCTTCTTGTTGTTCAGGCAAATCAAATGTAGCAAATCCGCCGTTGGTTTCTAAAGATGCATCTGTTCCTGCGTATGGTGCAACTGTACCTTCTGTTGTTTCACACACTACTGCATAACCCAATAAATTGAGTTGGTCTAATTCTTCGCTTACCACAATTTTAGCGAAGTTCCGTACTAAACTTACTTCCGGCAAAGTCATACCGTCTTGTATGTTAGGTATTTTTATGCGTTGCCAGTAAGCATCTGTTCCATTCGTTACGGTCAACTGACTGAATATGCTTGCTTCGCTATCATCGGGCACATAATTACCAAATTCTACATTTCCCAATACAAAGTGTAATACACGTGCCCGGTCGGAAGGAGGCAATTGCACAGTATAGGTGCCTTGTGTTCCATTAAAACTGTTTACCGTTGCAGGCTGGTTAGCGACGAAGAAACCGTTTTCATCGAATACCAATACATGCAAGGGTAAGTCCGTTGCCGGTGTATCTCCCATGGCACGTGTCGCAACTCTGGGTCCAGGAATATTCACCGTAAAGCGATATTCGCCCGCTTTCAGTGCCGGTGCATCCGATACAATCTCCTGCTGCTGGCACGATGTGACCAACAGAATTGTCAGGAGGCTTATGTAGTAATATATCTTTTTCATATATTCTTAGATTTTAATGTTCTGTACCTCTATTTAGAGAACCATCTTCTGAATCACCCCAAACAAATTGTTCATTACTAAAATTGCTTGTATTGTATTCATCTTCTTCTATTGTTTTATCGCCCCAATACCATACATCATACACACACCGAACATATACTTCATTATTTGTCCCTGTATGATAACCGGTATCTGTATTATAATAACCAGAAGAAACCCAATAATTTGTATTAGTATTTGGTTCTCCAAATAATCGTGGAATTTTTCTATCCTCTGATAAACTTACGATATATTCAACTTCTGCCTTTGTTGGTATTCTCCACCTTCCTGCCGGGTATCCACCTTCTTGATAAGAAGCGCACCGTTTTCGGGCAGCATCATAACTAAGATTTGTTGTTTTTCCCCACGAAGAAGCAACCATATAAGCAGGTGATATGACATCTTCTGCATCTGCCCTTGTTTCTCTATATTGAGTAGCATCTAAATCTCCTTCAAAATCATAATAAGATTCACTACGTGGATCACCAATAGCATAAGTATCTTCATCAAAAGAATTGATATATATCGTATACAAATTTCGGTTTGCATTATTACCATCCCAATCAGAGACAGATCCAATTTGATTTCTGTTATCATCGTATGGGACATTACTATATCCCCAACTATCTGTAATTCGATGATAACCATTTACAAAACGATTATCGCCACCGTTTTCATTAAACTCTCCAACAATATACATTGCCGGATATTGCGTAATGACCCATGGATCAGCTTGAACATCGTCTGTATTCCATACTTCTACTGTAATCGTATAAGGTACAAAATCATCATCATTATTCAGAGAATGTTTAATTACCAAAGTATTGTCGTCTCCTTGACTTAATGTGAAATCAGAAAAATCAACGGTAGAGTTACGATTGTTTTCATCACTTTGGTAACTGGAATTTAATGTCACTTCATAGGATTGTGTATTGTGATAATCCATATATTTCACGCTTACAATATGCGTCCGTTCCCAATCAATAGTATTGCTGCTGATATACGGCATTTCCAATTGATCCACGTTATTCATTACCGAAGTGTATTCATCCAATACAAGGTATTTGTAGTTCTGCATTGCTGCATCTATCTTCATGTTAAACCAGTTATGAATAACGAAATTAGAGCTTACCTCTACTGCATCATGCGGACTCAAACTACCCAATACACCAATAGTGGTATGCACCTCGTAATACTTATTGCGTTCCATTAAGGCAGGTGAGTCATCACCAGTAATCGGAACTCGATAATAATAGTTCACCGCTTGGTCAGACGAGCCGGTAGAAACATACCAAGGCACACACAGAATCAGGTAAGTATCTTTACGGTCTGTAGTTGCTTCCGGGTTCGGATAAGAATAGAACGGAGCTATTTGCTCATATCCGCTTCCATCGGACTTCTGCTGATAACTACGCAACATACGGGTGATGTAATCATTATTCGCATTTACCGCATAACGACCGTCAAACTGTGTTTTGTTCACGCCATATACCATGGTGACTTTCATGCGGTCGAGTGCCGGACGATATGTCACTTGTTCCTCTCCTTCGCCTACAGTTATTTCATCTTCCGCTGTAGGGAAAAGTATCACTTTTGCCATGGCTCGCGTTAAGTCTACATGTCCGCTTGTACCCTCCGGAGAAATGGTAACTTTAGTTGTACCATCCATTGCCAATGATGTTTCCGGACCTGTATTTCCGCTATAACCGTCTTTCCAATTCGTGGTAAGCACCGTTCCTTTCAAGTCAGCCAATGTCTTGCTTGTAGCAGAAGTTCCGTTCAACAAATCGTAGTTTGCCACTACATATATATAATAGGTGTTTCCATCCGTAATAATATCCTTGTCAAGTTGTACTTGAAGTGTATTATTGCTTACCGGCACACTCAAATGGGCATAAAGACAAGTCTGGCTTTCATTTTGTGCTGCATCAGAAGGAAAGAAATACACATCTGCACGGGTAACCGTGTTCTCATTGAAACGGTCTTCGCCTGATACATCCCCTACATCTGCACGTGAGGTTGCCATGGTACTGACGCTTAACGTCAGGCAATCCGCATTTGTGCTTTGACTTCCCCTCCAATCTTCATCCTGACATGCTCCTAACGTGAAGAGCAATGCCAGCATATATATAGAATATAATATTTTGCGTTTCATAATTATCTACTTTGAAGAATTGTAAAACGATTGATTTCATCACCAGTTTGACTTGGAGTCATGTTTTGATTTGGGTCGGTCAAGTCTAACTCGTAAGTCTTTCCGCCAATATCCGCAAAGACCCGTAAGGTTACCTGATGTGTTTCTTCCGATTCCGGTTCTGTACACTTTACTTGAAGAGTCTGTTCTACAGGGCTTCCGTTGCTATAAGCTGTTCCGGAGTTTTCGCCAACGAACTCAAAATAATTAACGTCTTCACCTATCAGTTGCGCACGCCATGTAGCTCCGCTTGGCGTATTAATGGTAAACTTCAGTTCAGCATTTTCATCGGGATTGACATGTACGGTCAAGCCATCTTCCATTATTTCCAGTATTGATTCCGGTGTCCAACCGGCACTGGTATAGCTCAATTTATCGGTATAATTCACTTCAATTTTTTCACCATTCCATGGCTTCACATTATAAGTCAGATTAACCAATGTTCCTGGATCTATGCGCGAACCTCCTTCACGGTCTATCGTTACCGCAATGTCGTAGATGTAATTGCGCTTTAGACGATAAAGGTCTTTATAACTTTCATCTGGGGTTATGGCATCATTATCTTCCGGCAATTGATAGTTTACTGGAACTTTATAATACCAATCCTTGCCGTTAAAAGGTGCTTTCAGGAGGATGTAAGTTTGTTTTTCTGGGTCTATCGGAGCTTCCATATAGATTTGGTCGCCGCCTACGGGTGTACCTCCGTTTATATCCGGATTTAATCCGGTATTAGGATTCGGTTTGTACCAATCGTTAGCGTAAGAGTAGAGTATCAACTTCTCATTGTGGATATTCTCCGCTCTATCTAACGATGTCATTTCGTCTTCTGCATTGCTGGTTGTGCTTCCCAATTTGAAATTAGTTGATGCTAAGAAATTCGCCTCGCCTTCTTCCAATACCGAAGAGTTCGGAGCATAATTGACGAACTGATATTCGTAGGAAGTGGCGTTAGGAGCTTTGTTGGTTACAGACAAACGAATCTTAGCTAAGGCACGCTTCAGTTCTACCCGAATCGTAGCATCATTGCCATTTCGTGTCAATGCTCCTTTTCCGTCCATTAGAAAATCGGTTTGCTTGGTATTGCAAGTCAGATTTTGCACGTATGCTTCTTGCAAACCTTGCAAAGTCGTCACATTGACTACACTCGGACAATTCGCTATCAAGTAAATTGCATCGTTATCTCCTATCTTTTCAGGAGAAAGCTCATCCATGGCGAAAGTCCATGTATTGTAAGTCACTTCATCCTGTTTATCTTCCCAATTAGGTTCCGTTTCCTTATGGATGGTTTCACCTCCATTAGCCGGAAAGATAAACAAGTCGAGACGGTTGATTTGGTTTTCATTCCAGTCATCATTGTTCACACCAGCCTCTGCACGCGACGGTGTGATTCCGCTAATGGAATAAGTCAGCGTAACCTTTCCTTTCCCTGTTCCATCGACAGAGGTGCCGGGCTGCACATCGTCGGTACACGAACTGAATAGTCCGCATATCGCAGGCAGACTGATTAATAAATATCGTATGTATGTTTTCATATTCCTCATTCTCTTTAGTCTTTATTATTCGCAGGTGAATTCGGATCCCAGAACTTACTAATAGTATGGTTCGGATTCGCTTGAAGGATATTCTTCACAATTTGAGTGAAATTATCACCGTTTGTCGCTTTAAACTGCCACAAGTAAATCCGTGTATCTGTTCCGGCAAAACGCCGTCCGTCTTTCCAATGAGTATTTGTTACAGCATTTTCCGGATTAATTACTAATTCGTAATCTTCCATTCCGTCTAAAGAAACGGTGATGTAAAACTCAGTAAAGACTTCCCGTCCACTTTGTTCGACTTGATTACCCCATTCTAAATTGTTAAAGTTTACATCCGTCCAAGCGTTATTTGCTGTAATTTGAATCTGATAAGGCTCATCACGGGCGATTCCTGTACTTACACAGAAACGTCTTTCATTACCTGCATTATACTGTCCTCTACCAAAACGGAAATCCGTTTCATTAGTTAGATGAGCTGTCCATACCGCTCCGTCCGGTGCATCCAATTTGAAATAGAAACCGGCATACGAAGGTACGGTTTCCCCTTTATTCGCTTCATGTGTGCTTGTTTCCAATTGTGTATGTTCATTATTTGCATATCTTGGATAAACCACGTAGCAATAAGACGCTTCCTCATCGCCTTTTGCTGCATCCTCATAAGGAGCGTCATAATCGTCACTATTCCAAGCAGCTACTGTAGGTGTTGCGTTCCAAGCGATAGCCGAACTTGTGTTTTCCCATTGCAAAGCCAAGTATTCCAATTCCAAGATTCCGCCTTTCACCTTACCGGTTATCACCACGTAATGGTTTCGGATTACATCTTTATCTAAAACTAATGGTTCTGATTCTTTTTCTTCACCATTGTTTATTCTATAATTGATAACTACCTGCATCTCGTTTGCATCCGCTTCAAACAGATAGTAATCATCAGTTGAAGAGGCGATTCGATTCAATCGGGGTAGATAAACTTTTGCGTCTTCATCCGTTCCACGCTCTAAGGTTTCTCCTTCCGATAAAGCAGGAATATCTTCTGTTGGAGGAGCAATCATTACAGTTCCTTCATTGGTTGCTCCCGCCGGTACATTCGCTGCATCTGGACGATTATCCTTCTGCGCATACGTTACTGCCGTAGGGAATACGCTGCCCATGTTGGTTGCTCCTGAAACCGTGATGCCGGTTATTTCGGCTTGAGTGCTTTCACTTTCTTTGGCGAAGAAGCAGGCGATTTTAGCTACTCCTCTTTCTAATGGGAGTTGCGTACTGGCATCGTATCCGCCGGATAAGTCTTTCACTGGGATGCCGGTGATGATGCGGCTCATTAATAAACCATCCTCTGCTAATTTCGTGTCATTGTTACTTGCAGGCTTATCGCTAAATGTAGCTGCTTGCAACACGCTTCGGGTGGAAGTAGCATTCAAATCTTCTTCCGAATTGTTGTTGGTTATTACATAGATGTCTACATTGGCGATTTCTCTGGGAATGGTTAATTCCGTGCGGAGTTCACCGGTATTGGTTGTATAGCGTTCGGCATCTTCGATATGTTTGTAAGCGGCTGCTTTAACATCTTCTCCTGTTTGGTTACTATCAAATACCCAAATGTCGGCTGTATGGAAGGTGCTTTCGTCATTATCCGCATCTACATTGTCATTGGCACGCGAGGCGGTATAGGGCTGGATAGCGGGGAAGTTTAAGCTGATGGTGTGCATCTTTGCTTGAGGCGTTCCCGCATCATCTTCCCGGCAAGCTGAGAGTGCTGCTACTAAGAACAGCGTCCAGCCTACAGCCTTTAAGTTCATAAATCTGTTCCGTTTCATAATACGTCCTTTCCTCCTTCCAAGTCAACGTTTTCTAATGACAAAACCCAATCGTTTACGATGATACGGTTTGCTAAGAAAGTATCGCCGTCTACAAAGAAAGTTATGGCAAACTCATCCTGACGGTCGAGGTATTCTTGGTCGCTCCATTCCGAACGATGTTCGCCGATAGCTTGCAGGGAGAGCAACCAAGTCAGGTTGATGTCCAGCAAAGTGGAACCCGTATCGTTGTTCAAGATACGCAGGCGAGGCTTTTGGTCGTACATCATACGTGAAGTGTTCAGTTCTGCTACGATAGCATGATTGATTTCGCCTTCCGCCGTTTCCGCATCGCTTGCTTGAGACAATTCTTGATAATACGGTTCATAGGTGAGTTGGTCTTCCTGATAGGTATCACCCTTATAATCCAGCCAGCCGTTGTGCCCGTCGATTACGAAATGATAGTCTTCGGCATGCAACTGCTGTCCGGCACGGTAAGGCATCAAGACGATACGTACTTTGTTGGTACATTTCATCATGTCTACCGTAAATACATCTTTACCTCCCGTCACTTCGCCATCCACTGTTCCGCAAAGCAATCCATTCAGTTCCGTACGGCAAATGTTTTCTTCCCGATTCAGGCGTGCATGAAGGTCGGTTAGGGTAGATGTGCCAGCTTGAAGTTCGGGGAAAGTGAAATTAGAGAGCGCATCGTTGCTATCGGTTTCTTGCGCCCAAGCCACGAAGGTATATTTCCCTACACCCAAGTTGGGAATATTCATTTCGAAACCGTTGTCGATGTACTCGCCTTCTTCTTTAAGTTGGGAAAGCAATTTGCCGCCTTCATCGAATATCCATACCTGAACGCGGTCGGCTTCCCTGCCGAATGCATCGCCTTCGGTTACATTGTACGTATAGCGGAAGCGAAGCGTTACTCCGGCTTGCTCCGTCACACAATCGTCACGGTCTTCCTTGATGCACGAGGTCATAGCCAATAAGGCGAACGTGCAAAGAAGCCCCAAATACATGCCAAGTTTTCGACTTTTTTTCATGGTCCTATCTTTTTTGTTTGTTCTTTCTTTTCGTATATGTTGTGGGGAAAGGGGTTCACCACAGATTACACAGATTATACTTTTATCGCACTGTTATGCTGGATTTGTAATCCGCGCCTCGGTTACGCCGGATTACAAATCCGGCGTGACGGAGATTGACAGATTATTCTTTCTCTGTTGAATCTTTCCCTCTCTTTCTTTCCTATTCCGGTGGCATCGTATAGATGCAGGCGTTTCCTTCTTTTGCAGAAGAGAAGCCTCCCTAAACCCCTCCCGAAGGAGGGGTTTTACATAGGAGGTTTTGTTGGTTCTTACATTAAACTTATTTTCTTCTAAGAATAAAAGTATTGTTATTGCAGGTCTACATGATATTGACTCAATACCCACGGATTAACCATGCAGCGAACTTGCAAGTAAGTAGGTTCGTCAACAGGATCAGTCGGGTCTGTATCCGGATTCCATCCGCCCGGAACGTCATCACCGATACCTTTTACACTATCAATAATCAAATCGTAAATGGTATTACGCATAACTGAATGATAAGGTGCTGCTTGTTCTTCACCTTTTGCTGCTATGTAGTTCTGATCCTTGATATAATGAGTATAATACATTACACAATTTTCATAAACATGAAGGTCATATTTTACACGGAAATCTGAAATGGTTTTAGGAGCGTCACCTGTAGCTGTTCCATTAAAGACAGCCTGCAGTTCTGCTTTTGCAGCATCTGCACCACTTGCAAAGAGAGTCGTATATTTTGCAGCCAATGCACTTAATGTAGCAAAGTATTCTCCATTATAACCATAGAAGCAACTGATAGCATCTTCAGTACCCTCAGCATCCTCATAAGTATCGCAACCTGTTACAGTAGCGGTAGCCTTAAATAATACGCCTGTAGTATTGCCGTACAAATCTGCACCAGTAGCAAAACAATTGTCTTTCGTAGAGAAACTATTGTTTTCCATACAATACAAGTTACCTTTAGTAAACGGTGAAGGAGTAATATCCTTTACAAGGTCTGTAACTCCTTCGTATTCATCCAATTCAAGTCCACGATTCGGATTAATTTGGCTATAATAATCCCAGCGATAATAGAATGAATTATCATTATCGGTTGTTACTGTTGGAGTTAACAGAATATTATCATACTGTTTTGCAGCAGTAGCCGTTGCCGTAGCTTTACCCCAACGTTGTTGTAAGTAAGTAGTTTTGATGCCATTAATCAATGCAATGCCATCAAAGGCTATGCTTTGCAAAGCTTGTAATTTTGCTTGAGCAGCCTCAATCTTTACACCCTCTTCATTTTCATCATAACGAATCTTGGCTGCCAAACGGTCTAATTTAATGGCTTCTGCATTAGTAGCAGGATTATCATACGTATTTTCTGTATCTACTTTAATAGATGCACCTGCTTTAGCTTTATCATCACTGCCATTACATTCGTTAAACATCAGGAAGTTGCCATTACTTGCAAATCCGGTAGTTCCAGTCATTCCGTCTGCAGTAATGCCAGATATTGTTAGTTCATTAATATCAGTTGTACCTGCTGTAATCAGGTCTGCTACACTTCCTGGGTTAGCAATAACATACACATTATAAGTTCCGGTATTTACCTTTATGCGGTCTGTTTGCATATAATCACTACCTGAAACTGTAGCTACTGTAGTTTCATGTTTTGACTGAACCACTCCATCGCCATCGCATAATAAGACCAAAGCTTTAGAAATGGTGTTTTCATTAACAGGGGTAGTTTCACCTCCCTCAGTATCATCTGCACCTACTTGCGTTCTTGAATTACCAGTGTTCGCTCCTGTAAGTGTAAGTGTCAGGTATGCACCTGTCTTATCACCATCTTGATTCCCCGCAGCAATATCATCTTCGTTGCTGCATGCTGCGAGCATACCCATACTCAGCACACCCGCCACTAAATAATAAAACTTTTTCATAAGGTTATAAATTTAAAAAGTTATTGTTGTTATCGTATTTTACTCCGCATAATATTCGATGTAGTCTTCTAACATCTTCAGGTTGGCTTGCGCTTGGGCGTTTCCAGCTGAAGCAGCCCGACGGAATAGGTTGCGGGCATCTTCGGTATTGCCTTGCTTCAGGTAGGCTACGCCTAACAGGTTCTGCAACGACGCGTCTTGCGGGGCTTTCTGTAATAAAGCAACGGCCTCTTCGGCACGTCCGGCTTCTATCAGAGCCAATGCCGCATTGTTTTGCGCCGTGATGTCTTGCGGATAGGCTTTGGCTCCGGCAAGGAGGCAATCGATGTACTGAGGCGTTCCCTTACCGTATGAATCAGCCACTTGTTGTATCTCGTTGACGCTCATCAGATCGGGGCGCGATTGAATCATCTGCTTTCCTTCTTCCAACTGGAAATGGCGCACGTTGTATTCGATGCGGTATTCGTTGCGCCGGATGGGCGGATAGATTTCAGATATCAACTGGTTGTATGCCTCTGCAGATACGGTTTGGCGTATTTTTTGTTCGCAAGCGTCCTTATCGTCACCGCATTCGTTGATGACATCCAAGATGATGGAACGTTCTTGTAATTGCGGATGGCGTTCGATTTCGGCACGCAATCCTTCCCAGTCTTCGCCTTTCCAATCCACGTGATAGAGCTTCGGGTCGATGGAAGAAAGGTCGTCCTTCATGTATTCGGCAAAGGCTTTCGCACGGCGTTCGGAAAGCTTCATGTTGAAATCGAAACCGCCTTCGGGCGAAGCGTAGCCCGTTACGTAGATGCCCGTAATGGTGAGGTCGCCGTTATCCTTTACCAACTGCATCGAACGATGAACGGCATCCAGCTCTTTGGCATTCTCTTGGTAATTCTTCTGGATTACCGCACTTCCTTGACGGAATTGCAAGCGTGCCGTACGGGTTTCGGAACGACGTTTCACTTCTTCCTCTTTCGGCTGAACGAAAGGCGAACCGTATTGCGGATTCATCGGCGGAAGGATGTCGCCCGTATAGTTTGTTTCGTTGCCTTCATCGCACTGAGCGCATCCGGTGGCATAGCTCCGAAGCTGGAGGTTGCCGCCTATCATCCAACGCTTGAAAGGCACTGAGGTTTCGTAGTTTACCGATTGCGATGTGCCATTCTTGCGACGCACCGTCACCAACGCATCTTCTCCGGCACCGGTGTTTCCCAATGCCACTTCACGCGCATTCACCTTGTCGCGCACCGTTCCGTTGATAACAAAAGCCGGCAACTCAGCCTCTTGGCTCCCGTCTTCCGACACAATCACCGGAACCACCCGCAAGGACTGCTGGCGTTTCATATCCAACTCCGACAAGTCGACATCGAAACTGACCCTTACTTGCCGGTCTGCCGTCTTTTCCACTTGACGGTTATTGATGACCAATTCGCTTAAATAGGAAGTCTGGCTATAGGCACACGCAGATGCTAACAAGAAAGCCAATGATAAAAACTGTTTCTTCATGACAAATCCTCCTTATTTAATAATATAGATAAACGATATGGCAGCCTTCGTCAATCCGAAGTAATCTTTCTTGCCTTTCCCTTGCCACTCGCCGCATTGCGGACATTCGTATTTGTCCCAATCGGCATGAATCCATCCGGCACCGATTTCCAGCCCTAAATTCCACCGCTTGCCTAATACAAACTGATAGCCGTAGCCGATGCCCGCACCGTACATGTTGCCTTCATAACGCGCATCTTTGAAAGAAGGGAACAAGCCTAAATCCATATTCCCCACATTGAACTGGCCGCCCAAAGCATGAAGGGCGAAGAAGTGCCCGTTGAACGCTTCGCAGAGCCAATAGCGTGCCTCCGGCTGAACCAGCCAGTGCTTCATCTTCTTGTCATCACTAAACTCGAACGGATTATAGTTTCCCGAAACATCAATCGTCCATTTCGGAGCTACACGAAATTCAACCCCTAAATTAAGGGTCGTGGTCACATCATAAAGCACATTCGTCTTCACCGCCACTTTCTGTGCCGAAGCCGAGAGTGCCATAAACACTAAAAGGATAGTTAGT
>ERZ779889.2915-NODE-2915-length-13227-cov-12.840191_pt1 | contig 13227 bp, 7 predicted proteins | sample MGYA00511030_ERZ779889 | MGnify/ENA primary metagenome ERZ779889 (study PRJEB29588, sample SAMEA2160616) | human gut metagenome | biome: human gut; feature: human-associated habitat; material: faeces | place: Denmark | collected 2008/2010 ...
CTCCTCAGCGGAAATTCCGTACTGCGTGCTGACTTCTTTCGGAGGAGGCCGACTCGCCGCGGCTGGCTTCTGTGTTTCGGCACGGTTGGCTTTGGTGTTTCAGCGTGGCTATCTTTTATGTTCCGGAGTGATTTACAATCCGCCGGAACGTGACTCCGTAATTACGGTGGATTACAAGTCCACCGCCACTAGTTGCAAGTCCACCACCACTGAAGACTTCTTTGTTTCGGCAGATTTCAAATCTGTCGAAACGGAATCTGTAGAGACGGAAAGCGGAAGTCGAATTCAACTTCCTCGAATGGCCTTCCTGTCACCTTGAAGTAATCCCTCATTCCCTCATAACTTCTCTTGAAGTCTTCCACTGTTTCCTCTGTGGAGGTGCCTTCTCCTATGCAGGAATAGTCCAGACCACTGTCGGCCATGTAGGCGGAGAATCCGCAGTCTGCGGGTTCAACTATTACTTTTACCTTTCTCATAAGAAAATGTCGTACTGCAATAGTAGGAAATTCCCTACAAAACACCTATCATCCCCTCTGTGGCCGGCTCATGTGTTTCGACAGATTAAATCTGTCGAAACTAGTTGCGGTGGATTGCAAATCCACCGCAACTACAAACACAGGAGCCATCCTCTTCGCCCTGGTGGCTATTCGAGCCTGTAGACCTTTATGCCGCTGACGCGGGCGTCGGGAGAGGTGAGGCTGAGGCTGTTGTAGGCTTCGTTCGGGAAGATGCTGTTGGTGAAGGAGACGTCGCCGTCGTTGATGAACAGTTCGGTCGACTGCCTGTCCACGAAAAGCCGCAGCTCATAACGGTCCCGCTTTACCAGCTTCGCCCGTATGTCGGACTTGCCGAACTTGTCGGAGAAGTCCGTGCGTCCGCTCTCGGACCTGTTGAGGTTCAGGCTCAAGTCGTTGAAGTCGAAGCTCCATACCGCTTTCTCTCCGAGCGAGTTGCCGAGCTGCAGCTCGAATTTCCCGCTCTTCCCGGGGGTCACGGTCATGCAGAGTTCGTAGGCTCCGTCGTTTTCCGGGAGCAGCTGCGGAATCTCGCAGACCCCGTTCTCAATGCCGTTCCTGAAGCTGACGGCCTCGCGCCTGGCGGAAAGAATCTCCGGCGAAGGCGAGCTTGCGAGGAACAGGTGCTCTCCGTTGGAGCGGAGGCTGAGGTCGCGGGCTATGGTCATGCCGTTGCGGAAATTTACCGTGGGGGTGTGCTCGGAGTAGAGCCAGTTGCTCAGCCAGCCGAGGAAAATCTGCCTGTCGCCGGTGTTGCTGAAGGTGACTCCGGCATAGTTGTCCATGCCCTCGTCGACCCAGAGCGGATAGGGGAGAGGGTCGGCGGTGAAGCTGGTGCCGTCGAAGTCTCCGATGAAGTACTGCGCGGCGCTGCCGCCGTTGGGCCCGCCGGGGTTGATGTTCACGATGAGCACCCATTTCCGCTGCCCGCCGTATTCCATGGGAATCAGGTCGGGGCACTCCCACACGCCGCCGTGGGCGCCGATGCCTTCGCCGAATTCGCTGAGGCGGGTCCACTCCTTCAGGTCGTCGGATTCATAGAAGATTATCCGGTCGCCCGCGGCCACGGACACTATCCAGCTGTCTCCGTGGCGCAGCAGCTTCGGGTCGCGGAAGTCCTTGATGCCGGGTTCCTCGAGCACGGGGTTGCCGTCGTGTTTGGTGTAGCTGCGGCCGCCGTCGGTGCTCCAAGCTATGCTCTGCTTCTGGGTGTCGCTCGCGGAGGTGTACATTGCCACTATCGCGTTCTCGCCGAAGCCTGCCGTGCCTTCGATGTCGACCACCGCGCTGCCGGAGAAGATGGCGCCTAGTTCATCGGGAGCCACGATGAAGGGGAGGTCAGTCCAGTGCACGAGGTCGGTCGACACCGCGTTGCCCCAGTGCATGTTGAAGTGCCTGGTGCCGTAGGGGTTTGCCTGGTAGGCGAGGTGGTATTCGCCGTCGTGCCATACCATGCCGTTGGGGTCGTTGGTCCAGCCGAATCCGGGCGTGAAGTGGTAGACCTGGCGGTAGGGTTCGTCGAGGTCGAGTTCCCGGGAGTCTGACTGCCGGATCGCGGACAGCGCGGCTTCGGGACTCTCCTCTCCGTCGATGACGATTTCAAGCTGCCGCCCGCGGTAGTCTGAGATGTCCACGGGAATCCAGTAGTCGGTCGTGTCGGGCGCGGGGTTGATCAGCTGGGCCTCGCCCAGGATGTTCTTTCCGTCCGACAAAATCGCCAGAGAGGCGACAGGCCCTCTGTCCGATGCCGGAATCAGCAGCCAGTCCCTCTCGGCGGTCATCTCGACGGAATTTCTGCCGCAGCCGCAGAGCAACAGTGCCAGGGCTGCGAGGAAAGTCAGTCTAATGTGTTGCATTGTGAATCATATCCAACAGGTTTTCAACAATAGCGGTCTGGGCGTAGCCTTGTTTGAATCTTGAACCCAGAACTTCGAACACCTGCATGCCGTAGGATTCGTCGTCGGGGATATATCCGCCGCCGCGAGCTCCCATGCCGTCACATACGGTGACCATGAAGGTGCGTGAGTAAGGCGATTTCTTCTTGAGATCCACTGCGATGGCGTTGTAGACTTCCGCCGCAACGGCGCATACGGGGATGTCATCAAGCATAACCAGCCCGAGGTTGATCTGTACGGGGTCGGCGTCTTCGTATTCACCTGCATAGCCGGCGCGTCCGCCTCCGTTGATCTGCCTGCGTCCGGGAACGCTGACAGTCTTGCGTTCGCAGTTGAGGGTTACGTTCGATTCGAAGCGGCGCATCTCCTGCATCACGTACTTGACTTCCTCGCCGAGCAGCTGGCCGAAGCTTTCAGCCATTTTTTTCTGTTCTTCCATGAGTCTGTGCACTTCAGGATCATTCCTGTCGAGACCCTGACCTCCCGGAGGCATCTTGTTGGAGATGTCAATTCCGCGTTCGGCAAATTCCTTGATGCGGATGTCGCGCAGGTCGAAGGTCTGCTGGAAGTAGATGGGATTCTGGTCGCCGGCGGCTCCGGAGGTGAACATCGCAACGAAGTCATCTCCGAACCTGCTCTCTATGTAGGCTTCCGACTTGCCGGGGAAGTCCTGCGACACCATGTCGAGGTTTCCTGTGATTACGGCGTGCATCGCATAGTTATAGAGCACCGCCAGAGGTTTGCCCTCCATGCTTTGGAAATACATCACGGCTACGGTCTTGTCGGACTTGCCGTCATAGTCGGGGCCTTCCCACCATGTGCCTCTTTCTGCATCGAAGAGGTCTCTCTTGACGTTGAGGTAGGATACTCCGCTGCCGAAGCCGACCTTTGCGGGCTCCATTCTGTCATAGGCGGTCTTGATTGCGGAGAACATTCTCTCTGCAAGTTCGTCACCCTTCACGGAGATGGCATAGTGGCAGTGGGTGCCGCAGTAGATGATGTTTCCTTGGGGGATGCCGAGTTCCTTCTCGACTCTCTCGCTTACGGCCTGGACGGTCTTGCCGTTCATGTTGCCGTCGATGTTCACGAAGCCTGCGGTCTCGTTGCCATTCGTGAATATGATTGCCCTTACGTGGTTGGGGTCGAGGATGCCGTAACTCGTTTCGGGCAGGTCCTCTGGAGCGACAGTCACATCAACCTTGCTCGCGCCTACCTTGAGCTGGCCGCGCGGACCGTTCTGTGCAGCAGCGCTGAAGCTGAGCAACAATGCCGCTGTGGTCATGAGAATCAGTGTTATTCGTTTCATGGTGTAAAGTTATAAAGAGTATCCGTAATTCTGTTCAAGATTCTTATTGAGTTCGAGCACGCTCTGAGGGAGAGGGAATACGAGAGTGATGCCTTCCTGGTCGTTGTACCATCCGGCTTCTCCGCTCCAGTCACCTGCGGAGATGGCTGCGCATTTGGTGTTTTCATTCTTGTCGACGGTAGGCTCGGCGTATGTCCCGAATCTGATCTGGTCTTCCCTGCGTGTGGGCTCCCACATAAGCTCCAGGGCACGTTCGTCGGATATGGCGTGGATGTCAACAGTTGTTCTGGGTTCTGCTCCTACGCGGTTGCGTACCTTGTTGATGAGTTCAAGAGCCTTTCCGCTGTCTCCAAGTCTGTAGTATGCTTCGGCGGCAAGCAGCATCATGTCAGCCATACGGTATACCACGATGTCGGCGTTCGAATAGTATGAGAACTGAGTGTGAACATCGGTCTTGTCTACTTCAGGCTTTTTGGGGCGGCATCCGCTCCAGCGTACTATATAGTTGGCCCAGTCCATGTTGCTTGCAGAAACGTCGAGGTCAGTCGCGAACTGCATATGGAGTTGTCCCTGATATGCGAGATAGTTTCCTCTAGTATATGGAGAGCCTGCTATGCCTGATCCCGGAGTCTTGCCTTCAATGGTGAAGTCTCCGTAGAAGAAACTCTTGTCCCAGCGGGGGTCTGCTTCAGAGTAGTCTTCGGCGGCGTTTGCTGGATCGAAGTCAGCCTGGCCCACATTGTAACCATCGACCGAGGCTCCCTTTACGGGGTCATATTTTACTCCGAATATTTCGGCGCATGCCTTGGTCGAGCAGTTTCCGTTACCACCGCTTCGCGCCGGGTTGTAAAGTATGGCGTGCTCGGAGTTGAAACCCCACCAGTGAGTGTGCTGGTTGAGTCTGTAGGTCGTGACGTCGTTGGGACGGATGAAGATGTTCTCGATGGAGGTCTCGTTCCCGACGTTGAAAACGGAATTGAAATCCGGATCGAGGGCATAGCCCGCCGCTGCGAGCTGGTCATGGCAGTAGATTACTGTCTCCCAGGCATTGCGTGTTTCTCCGTCGAGAGTGATCATCTGCTCTTTGCCTCTCTCGGTCACAACGGGTTCGACCTTGTCGAAACCGCCGATATAACTGCCGTCATGCCAGTTGTCGTAGGCGAATACGGCGGCGTTGGTCGCCAGTTTTGCCATCAGGGCGTAGGCTACGGATTTGGTGAACCTTCCGTAGTATTCACTGCCCTGGTTGGAGCACTTCTCATCGGAAAGATGAGGTATGATTTCGCAGAGTTCGTCGCGGATGAATTCATAGACCGAACCTCTTCCCGTCTGACTTACGCTGCTGACGCTCTGGTCACCGCTCTCTACGATGGGTACGTTGCCCCAGATGTTGCATGAAAGGTAGTAGTAATATGCCCTGAGGCCGCGCAACTCGTAGATGTAACTCTGGAAGACGCCGTCGTTGTCACCCATCTCGTCGATGATGTCCTGGATGGAGTCGATAGCGGTGTTGCATTTGCCTATCTGTCCCCAGTTGTGGTTCCATAGATTGTTGAATACGTTGTAGGACGTGGACCAGGTATGGAGGAACAAAGCTTGTCTGGCTCCTCCGTCGAGCCAGTCATTGAAGCGTGTAGGCATATATGCGAGGTCGGAGGAAAATTCCGACAGCAGGTAATAATTGTTCGTGTTGCTCAGCGCCATTCCCTGCTCGGCCATGCCCGAATAGACCGACTGGACCGTGTTGAGGTAGACAAGCGTCGGGTTCTTGAATGCCTCTTCCTTGCTGAAGGAACTGTATGCTGTCTCTTCGAGGAAGTTGGAGCAGCCGCAGAAGACGGCTCCGAATGCGAACATTCCTATAAATATCTTTTTCATGTCTTGTTTCGATTATTGGATGGATTAGAATCTCATGCTGAGATGCAGAGTGAAAGTCCTCTGGAGAGGAGTGACGTTCCTCGCGTCGACACCGCTGCTGTAGCTGGCGGAGTTGATCAGAGGCGTGAGTCCGGAATATCCTGTGATAGTGGCGATGTTGTTGCATGACAGTGCCACGCGGAGGTTCTGCAGGACTTTGCTCTTCATAGGGATGGTATAGCCTATGGTGATGTACTCGATGTGGGCGTAGTCGCCTCTCTCCAGCCAGTAACTCGTGTTCTGCAGGTCATAGATGTTGAGGTCTTCTGCTGTTCTGAGTACGTTGTAGAGAGGGAACTGGCTCAGTGAGTTCATATACATGCCGGTGAAATTGTAGATGTGGTGGCCGAAGGCTCCGTTGATTTGCATCTCGGCGTCAAAATTCTTCCAATGCAGCCTGGCGTTGAAGCTGGCGGTTAGTTTGGGAACCACTTGTCCGAGAATCTCGCGGTCACCGCTGTCGCCTACGTCAATTCCGCCGCTGTTGTCGAGATCCTTCATCTTGTATGTCTTGTGTCCGTTCTCGTCGACATTGAAGCCGTCATGGACAGGAAGGCGGAATATTCCGACAGGGTAGCCTTCCGCCATGTAGGTTACGTTGTTGTTGCCTACCATTCCGGCGCCTCCGGCGGAGGATACGGGAATCCATTCAGCTGTCGTGAACTCCTCTCCTTGATAGGTGCCTTCAAGCGAGACGAGAGTGTTCTCGTTGTGTGCTACGCTTGCCGTGAGGGTGAGTCCGAGATCCTTGGTGCTTATCACCTCGCCGCTGAGGCTGAGTTCGAAACCATTGTTGGTCATTTCTCCGAGATTGGCGAGCAGTGTGCTGTACTCGAAAGGCGGAACGGAGACTGCGTAGGTGTAAAGCATATCCTTGGTCGTGGAGCGGTAGTAGTCGAAGGTTCCGTTGAACCTGCCTCCCCAGAGGGCGAAGTCGAGGCCGGCGTCGAAGGTGTGCTTGGTCTCCCAGCGCAGGTCGGGATTGGCGTTGGCCGTGGTGGCGAAGGTCACCACATTGGTGCCGTTGTATTGGCTGATTCCTGACGGGGCCATGAGATTAAGCGACCGAAGAGGACTGATTCCGCTCTGGTTGCCCGTCACGCCGTAGCCTACGCGGAACTTGAGGTTGGAGATGATGTCCTGATTCTTCATGAAAGCCTCGTTGGAAATGATCCATGCTGCTGAGGCTGAAGGGAAGAAGCCCCATTTATGGTTGGCTCCCAGTTTGGAAGAGCCGTCGGCTCTCAGATTTACGGTCACTACATAGCGGTCGTCGTACATGTAGTTCAGGCGGCCCATATAAGAGAGAATGTTACTCTTGGTAGCCTGTGAGGTCACGTCGCCCCAGTTGATGGTGCTTCCTGCCTGGAGATTGTACCATTTGAAATAGTTGGTGTCGAAGCCCTGGACTGTCGAACTATTATTAAAGGTGTAGGAGCTTTGCGCCTCCACCAGCGCAAGGGCATTGACAGAATGCTTGCCGAAATCCTTGACGTATGAGAGCTGCACGTTTCCGAGCAGGTCACGGGTGTCGTAGTTGCGTATTGTAGCTTCTCCGCGGACGCCCTGATAATTGGTTACGTCGTTGGGATAGTAGCTGTAATTGTTGAACGTGCGGTAGCCGAACGAGCCGAAAGCGCTCAGGTTGAGTCCCTCTATGATGGTATAGGTGGCGCGTCCACTGGCTGTGATGCGCACGGAGTTGTTCTCCATCTGTGTGTCCATGAGTTCGCCCGGATGAGTGGTCATGGATTTGGCGGCTTGAACTATGTCCCACATGCCGGTCTCGGCATTTCTTTCGGAAGGATAAGTCGGATTGTATACGAGCGCGCTACTCCAGACTCCAGGCTTGTTCTTGCCTTCACGATATGTTCCGGCAAGATTCAGTTCAAGGTTGAGCTTGTTGTTCAGAGCTTTCTGGGAAGCGTTGAGCCTCATGTTGTAGGTGTTGTTTCCAGTGTCCTTTATCAGTCCGTTGCGCTGGTTGAATCCTATGGATGCGCGTACACTTCCTTTTGTTGTTCCCTGAGTGAGAGAGATATTGTGATTGTTTTGGGTCACGAGAGGGTTCTGTACCCAGGTGTACCAGTTGGTATTGGCTCCGAGGTCGTCTCCAGAACCGTTGAACTTGCGGTTGTTGAGGTCTCGCCATTCTTCGGCGCTGAGCATTTCGAGCTGCTTGTAAGCAGCGCTGACACCGAATTGCCCATTATAAGAGATGGATGCCTTGCCCTGCTCACCTTTTTTGGTGCTTACCACGATGACTCCGGCGGCGCCGCGTGAACCGTACTGGGCGCTCTCGGAAGCATCCTTGAGCACTGAGATTTCTTCAATGTCCTGCGCGGCTATCTCGTCGAGTTCCTCAAGAGAGCTGAAGCTGCCGTCTATGATTACGAGAGGGTCACTGCCTCCGGAAAGGGAAGTGGTTCCGCGCAGACGGACTGTGGGCGAGTCCAGGCTGCCTCCGGTTGAGCTGATTACAAGGCCGGGGACCTTTCCGCGTATCGCGTCGACGGCAGTGGCGACGTAACCGGTGTTCATGTCTTCGGCCGTGACTCTTTCAATTGCACCCGAAATGGATTTCTTGTTGCCGACAGCGTAGCCGACCACGACTACGTCGTCAAGGAGCTCCTTGTCTTCCGACAGAACAACGTTGATGACAGTCCTTCCGCCGACTTGCTCCGTCACCTTGTTATATCCAATGGAAGATATCTCGAGGGTGGCGTTCGCGTCGACTTCCAAAGTATATTTGCCGTTGATGTCCGTGACTACTCCGGTCGTTGTGCCGGGAATCATCACGCTTGCTCCGATAACAGGAAGTCCGCTTTCATCGGTGACAGTTCCCGAAACCGTGACATTCTGAGCAAACATACTTACCGTAAGCAGAGATGCGGCTGCAGTGAGCAGCAACTTCTTCAAGAAAAGGTAAGATTTCATAAGCGATAATGTAGTTTTGGTGTTTTGATATCGCAAAAATAGTTCTGCAGCCTTTATGGGAGTGTCACGATTTTTTCGAATTGTTCTATTTTTATTGCAAAGATTATAATTAATAAAGCCGGTATTATTTAAACGCTTTAATAATACCGGCTGCTTTGTTAAATGATTGTGCGAATGTTCAATTCTCCTTGGTATAGTGCTTCACATACTCGCTCGGCTTTTCGCCGTAGTAGCGGATGAAGAGCTTGGTGAAGTATGAGGGGGAGTTGAAGCCGGTTTCGTAGGCGGCTTCGGAGATGGTCTTCCGCTCGTTCAGCATCAGTGAGACGGCCTTGCGCAGTTTGATGAGGTTCATGATGTCGATGGGCGAGTAGTCTGTGATTTCCTTAAGCTGCCGGTAGAGCTTCGGCTTGGACACGCCGAGGTGGCTGCAGAGGTCGTCAATGGTCACGGGCTCCTGCATGTTGTCCTCGAAGAACTTGCGGATTCTTCCCATGAATTCGATCTGCTGGTCGCCGTAGGTACGGTCGCTCGAGAAGAAGGGGTCCTTGACTTTCTCGGTGGACTTGTGGTGTTTCTCGATCAGGCTGCCGACCCTCGTCTTGAGCAGGTCGGCGTTGAAGGGCTTGACTATGTATGAATCGGCTCCCGCCCTGTAGCCTGTCAGCCTCTGCTCGTCGCTGCCGTAGGCGGTGAGCAGGATTATGGGGATGTCCTGGGTTATTATGTTGCTCTTCAGCTTTGCCGCGACTTCGTAGCCGTCGGCCCCGGGCATCATCACGTCGGAGATTATCGCGTCGGGAACGGACTTGATGGCCTTGTCCATGCCCTCCCGTCCGTCGGCGGCGAGCTGCACGTTGTAGTCCTGGCTGAGGATGTTGAACAGGTACTGCCGCATGTCGTCGTTGTCCTCGATGATGAGTATCTTCGGCCTGCCGTTGTCGGATTGCTCCAGAATATGCTCCTTGGGGTGCGGCGGAGGCAGCAGCAGGGCGATTTCGGTCGAAGTGAAGTTGAACCTGTCGGTCTCCGCCGCATCGGGTGCGGTGGCGCTCTCCTCCAGGTCGGTAGGAAGTGTGACGGTGAAGGTGGTGCCCAGGAATTCCTCGCTCTCGACGTCTATCCTGCCTTTGTGCGTGATTGTGAGCGCTTTGGCGAGGGCCAGCCCTATGCCGGAGCTGTTGTTCTTGTCGTCTATGCGGTAGAAGCGCCGGAAGATGTCGTTCTGCTTCTCCTTGGGGATGTAGGAGCCGCTGTTGAATATCGCCAGCCTGATGACTTTCCTCCCGTCTTCGGTATCGTAGCGGAGGTCCACGTTTATCAGCCCTCCGTCTTCGGTGAACTTGAATGCGTTCGACAGGATGTTGAAATATATCTTCTCGACTTTCTCATGGTCGAAGCTGATGAAGTAGTTGTCGGATTCGTCCTCGCCGCGCTGTGCGGTGAAGTTGAACTTGATCTGCTTCTGCTGGATCCAGGACCTGAACAATTGGTTTATGTTCGAAAGGAACTTGTCCAAGGAGTCTTTCCTGCATCTGAGCCGCATCTTGCCGTTTTCGTAGGTCCGGAATTCCAGAATCTGGTTCAGCAGGCTCATCAGCTTGGCCCCGTTGCGCTGGGTGATGGCGAGCATCTCCCTCTCTTCCGGACTCAGGTTCGTGGATTTGAGCAGCTCCGAAACCGTGCCGGTGATGAGGGTCAGGGGAGTCTTGAACTCGTGGGAGATGTCCGTGAAGAACACCAGCTTGGCGTTGGTGGCCTGCTTGAGCTGCTCGGAAATCTCATTCAGCTTGTCCTTCTGCTGGTTCAGTATGGTGACCTTGTTCTGAATCTCCTCATTCTGCGCCTGCAGTTTCTCGTTCATGGCCACCTTGCTCTTGTTGGCTTTCCACAGGGCGGCGAGCAGGATGAAGAAGACGATTACGAACAGCACGAGAATGTAGGTGATGGTCCTTTGCTGGTTGAAGCGGATCAGGCTGTTGTTGAGGATGTTCGAAAGCCGGTCAAGGCTCCGCTGCCTCTGGGCTATCTGCTCCGACTGGAGCTTGTAGGTGGTGTAGTTCGATTCGTCGATCACCCCGCTGTTGAGCTGGTTCTCCTTCTCGTAGGGCAGCCCGTTGAGGATGTTCCACGCCACATCCATGATCTTGTCGCCTCCGGTGGGGTATATGAAGCTGGCGTCGATCTTCCCCTGGCCGATGTAGTCGAGGCCGCCTCCCGGCACGGAGAGACCGTCGATTCCGACTATGAAGGGCTTCTTCACGAGATTGTAGGGGCTGATCGCGTCGTCCACGCCGGCCGCCATCTGGTCGTTCATGGCGAAAACGGCGTCTATGTTCGAGATTCCGAGGCTGTCGATGATCCTGCCCATCTCGGTGTTCGCCATGTTCCTGAAATAGTTGGCCGGTCGTTCGGCCACCACCTTTATTCCGGGGTACTGGCTGATTCCGTCCATGAAACCTTCATATCTTTCAGTGTCCGCGGTGGACCCGCGGAGACCCCTGATGATGACCACGTTGCCGGAATAGCCGATGTGCTCGGCCATATATCTCGCAAGCTGCCTGGCCAGGCGGTAGTTGTTGGCCCCGATGAAGGCCGTATAGTCGTCGGTCTGGATTTTCCTGTCGAACAGAATGACCGGAATCCCGGACTTGTAGACTTCTGAAATGACCGGAGTGAGCGCGGAAGATTCGTTGGGGGAGACCACCAGCAGGTCGACACCTTCTGCCACCAGCTCCTTAATGTCTTCAATCTGCTGCTCTGAATCGTCCTTGACGGATCTGATAATCAGGGTGATGTCCTGCCTCAGCATCGCCTCCATCCGCAGTTCCTTGTTGATTTCGTCGCGCCACAGGTCTTCGGAGTATTGCGACACTCCTATCACATATTCCTTGTCCAGGCGGCAGGCGGCGACCGAGAAAAGAATCACCGCCAAGGCGATAATGCGGAGAGATTTCATGTGGCTGTGGTTATTGGTCAGTGCAATAATCGTATTATTTCTTTTCTTTGTCAATACCCTGCAGGGCCTTCAGGGGCACAATGAAACATTTGTTACTATCTTTGAAAAGAATCTGCTAACACGGATATACCATAGGAAAATAACTTTGTGGCGCTACATTATTTAAAAACTGATAACCGATGAGCGGCAAGAAATTCAGCGCAGTCATCATCCCCGTGATGCTGTCGTTCTTCGCGATGGGCTTCGTGGACCTCGTGGGGACGGCGACGAACTACATCAAGGCGGACTTCGGCCTGTCCGACGCCTTCGCCAACCTCTGCACCACGATGGTCTTCTTCTGGTTCCTGATAGTCTCGATTCCCACCGGAGCCCTGATGAACAGGATAGGACGCAGGAAGACCACGCTGCTGAGCCTCGGGGTCACGGCGCTCGCGCTGCTGGTGCCGGTGTTCAACTATTCGGCGGTTTCGATGATCCTGTCCTTCTGCCTGCTCGGAATCGGCAACGCCATCATGCAGGTCTCGCTGAACCCTCTGGTAGCCAACATAGTCTCGGGCGACAGGCTGGCCAGCACCATGACCTTCGGGCAGTTCGTCAAGGCCATCGCCTCCTTCATCGCCCCGCTGATCGCGAGCTGGGGAGCGGCGCAGTTCGAGAACTGGCGCGTGATGTTCCCGATTTTCGCTGGAGTGGCGGTTCTCGCGGTTGCCTGCCTCGGTTTCACGAGGATAAGGGAGGAGGAGTACGACAGCAGCGGCGCCGGCTTCAAGGCCAGCTTCTCCCTGCTGCGCGACAAGTTCATCCTGCTCTCGTTCTTCGGGATAATGTGCCATGTGGGCATCGACGTGGGCACCAACGTGACCGCGCCGAAGCTGCTGATGGAGAGCGTGGGGATGTCGCTGAACGACGCCGCGTTCGCCACCAGCATATACTTCCTCTTCCGCACCATAGGCTGCTTCTCGGGCTCGTTCATCCTGGCCCGCTGGAATTCCGGGAAATTCTTCCTGCTCAGCGTGCTCTGCATGGTGGCCGCCATGGTCGGGCTCTTCACCTTCAGTTCGATGATCCCCGTCTATGTCTGCGTCGGGCTCATAGGCTTCGGCAACTCCAACGTGTTCTCCATCATCTTCGCCAAGTCGCTGCTCAAGGTGCCGGAACGTCAGAATGCAGTCTCCGGCCTGATGATAGCCGGCCTGATAGGAGGAGCGGTCTTCCCTCCGGTGATGGGCCTGTTCTCCGACATGCTCGGAACCCAGCTCGGCGCCGTGGCGGTGATGTCGGCCGGAGTCGCGTACCTTCTCTGCATGTACTTTTCTCTGAGAAAAACATATAATGAATGATATGAAACCTCATTACGTCGTTGGTCTCGGCGAAGTCCTGTGGGACGTGCTGCCGGGCGGGAAGAAACTGGGCGGAGCGCCCGCCAACTTTGCTTTTCATGTGTCCGGACTCGGTCTGGACGGCATCGCGCTCAGCGCGGTGGGCCGCGACGGACTCGGGCAGGAGACCATGCGCGCGCTGGACGAAAAACGGCTCGCGTATTCCCTGCAGCTGTCCGACAGACCCACCAGCACCGTGCAGGTCAGCCTCGACGGGGCCGGAGTACCGCAGTACGACATAGTCGAAGGAGTCGCCTGGGACGACCTGAAATACGACGACGCATTCGCGCGCATCGCCTCGGAGTGCGCCTGCGTGTGC
>ERZ779889.2916-NODE-2916-length-13225-cov-3.090205_pt1 | contig 13225 bp, 14 predicted proteins | sample MGYA00511030_ERZ779889 | MGnify/ENA primary metagenome ERZ779889 (study PRJEB29588, sample SAMEA2160616) | human gut metagenome | biome: human gut; feature: human-associated habitat; material: faeces | place: Denmark | collected 2008/2010 ...
CTATATTTCCGACCTGCGACAGCGCTACCGTAACGATGGCATCGTCCCCGGAATAGATGCCGTAGAGAACGGATGACCACAATTTGCGGTTTTCCTCGGCAAGCAGTTCGGAAAGCTGCTGCCGCTGGTCGGCGGTGAAATTGAATTGCTCAGCCATTTCCTCGGCGGTTTTGTGGCTGACCGTGATATAGAGATAGGTGCGTGTGACCGTCGTGACGGTTTCCACGATGTTCCCGTGGCCGTCGTCGGTTTCGGTGATGACATCCTCAGCCTTGCTCTCGGTGTGGGAAGACAGGTCGTTCATCTGCCAGAAAATATCTTTGAGGATGGCTTTCTTACTATCATCCACCGTGGCGACCTCCTGCGGATCGTCGGGGTCAGTGGTGGTTTTCACCGCATACACGGCCAGCACCTCCGGCCATACTGCACGGGAGCCGGACATTTCCAGTTCGTCATAGGTGCTGTCTGCCCTTGCGGCATCAATCTGCGATTGATAATCAGCGTTGATCTCCTGCACGGCCTGCCGCATGGTCTGTCCCGTGCCGCTGTCCTCGCCGGAGAAGAAGATGCCGAAGCAAGAACTGGCAATCAGCCCGACCACGCAGAGAACGAGGATAATTGCCACTGCTGCCCATCCGCCCGCCGTGATAGCGGCAATGACAGCCTTTGTCCCGGCAATAGCCGCTTTTGCGGCGGAGACTGCCGTTTTGGCGGCACTCTGAACCGTCTGGGCAGCGGCCCTTGCCGCAGCCTTGACCGTCTGTGCCGCCTTTGGTGCCGTCTTTGCGGCAGCTTTGGCCGCCTGCGCAGCTTCGGTGCCGACAGACGGCGGCTTTACGACGATGCGGCCGGTCCGCTGTACGGGGCGAGCACTTGCCTGCACCGTTTTTGCAGGCCTGGGCGTATGGGGAGCCTGCACCGCTTTCTTCGGCTTGTTTTCCCGCAGCACATCCCTGCATTTTTGCATTTGTGTCTTTGCCTTGTCCGCATTTCGCCGTGCATCGGAAAAGCCACGGCGGCCCCGCTTCCGGAATTGGAAGCCCAGCTCGGAGACCGTACCCTGCGCCGTGCGCTCCAACTTCTGAGCGCCGTACTCCTGCGAAGAAGTCTCCGCAGGAGCGGCGTTACGCTCGGCAGCATCCTTTGTGCGGACGGTGGCAGATTTCAGGCGCTCGGCGGCAACCGCCGCACGGTCAATGGTCTTAACAGTCCCCTTGACGGCCTTTCTTGTTTTCAGGTCTGCCATTGCGCCCCCTTACCGAATCGGTTCAGCGGGAGCAGGGAAATCCTCCCCGTACTTTTTCTCCGCTTGCAGATCCCGCAGCGCTTCTTTGACGGAGTGGCGGGAATCCAGCGTTTCCCGCTCAGCGGTCAACCGGTCCTCCAGCTGCGTGAATGCGAAATTCTCCATATTTTGTCGGCATGCGGGTTACGGTCACCCGGTCCACCAGCTGCGCTGTCCGGGCAGCCATACTTGAAAGGCTGTCACACATTCGTCCCATAAAGGTCTGCGCCTTGCCAAGCAGACCTTTATTTTGTTCATACTCGGCATCTTCTGGTTCTGGCCTTCCGAGCAGCGTGCGGCCCGCCCGCTGTATATGGGTTCCGGCCTCCTGCAATTCCGCTTGAATGTCGCCCAGGCGCTCGGCTGTTTTTTGGGCACTTGCCGCCTGCCGCTCCAACATATCTTGCAGCAGGGCCAACGTGCTGGGAATCTTCATAGCAAAGACTGCACGGCGCAGGGCCGCCTTGCCATTTGCCTTAAAAGTGTCCATCGCATTTCTCGCCATACAAAGGCAGTTATCCTTGACCGTCCTAATGGCTGTTACTGCCTGCCGCAGCTGTTTTTCTGCACCGGAAATCAGTTTCTCGCACCGAACCTTCAGGGAACTGTCCCGGATGGTGCTGATCTCCCGGTGCATCTGCATCAGTTCCTCATTCATGGCGGATAACTGACCTTCCATCTCGTCAATATAGGCGGCAAGGCTTTTCACCTCGTCTTGCTCTTTGTGAAGGCCGTTCTGTTCCAATACCGAAAGCAGCTCCGTGATCTCCGGGTGCTGTGTCAGTTTCAACTCACTCATCTCGTCTTACCTCCCACAATAATGCTCTCGTCCGGTTTCGTGGTCATCAGGCGGTACAACTCCGTGTCCTTGGGGAACTGATTCCGAAACGGCACCAGTGCGCCGCCATAGCGCAGCAGGCCGCAGCCTGCCGGTGCGTTGGTGATATAGCTGGTCTGCTCCGGGGAGATGCTCAAAAGCGCCGCCAGCTTCTCCCGGTCGCTGGGTGCCTGATTCAGCAGAATCAGCATTTCGGAGTTGGAGAGCATGGTGCTGGCCTGCACGCTGTCCAGCAGATACTCCACATTCTGCGTAATGGCGGTGGGATAGGCCCCACGTTTGCGGAAGCGCCGCCATGCGGAATCGAAGAAATCCGCACTATACGGATTCTGAAAGACCACATGGAACTCGTCTATAAAAAGGTGTGTCCGCTTGCCCTTGCGCCAGTTCTCCGTCACACGGTTCAGCATGGCATCCGTGATGATCAACAGCCCCATTGTTTTCAGCTGCCGCCCCAGGTCCATAATGTCATAGATGACGATGCGGTTTTGCGTGTCCACGTTCGTCTCATGGGCAAAGGCATCCAGACTGCCGGTTGTGAACAGCTCCAGCGCCAACGCCAGATCACGGGCTTCCTCCTCCGGCTGCTCCAGCAGCTTCTCCCGCAGAACGCACAGCGTCGGGACAGGGCCGCCCCGCTTATAGGCCGCATACACGGCATCCACGCACCGGTCAATGATGCTCTTTTGCAGAGGGCCGATGCCGCCCCGGTCCAGCTGTTCAAAGAGGGACAGAATAAACTCAGATTTGTCCACCACGGGATTGCCGCCGTCGCCGTAGCCCTCCACCATGTCCATAGCGTTGATATGGTCGGGACTTCCCGCCGCAATGCGGATGACCTCGCCGCCCAGCGCCTGCCCCAGCGCATAATACTCCCGCTCCGGGTCACAGACGAGAATATCGTCCTGCGTGGCCAGCGCAAGAAACGTGATCAGCTCCTTTGCCGAAAAGGACTTGCCGCTGCCGGGGACGCCGGTAATAATGGTGGACTGGTTCAGCAGATTGGCCCGGTTGCACAGCAGCAGATTACCGGAGATGGCATTCTCCCCGTAATAGATACCGCCCGGCTCCATGATCTCCTGTACCCGGAAGGGCAACAGCGCCGCCAGAGATTCCGAGGTGAAGGTACGCAGAATATCCAGCTTCTGCACGCCGATGGGCAGCGCCGTATTCAGTCCGTCCATCTGCTGAAAGCGCAGTGTTGCCATCTGGCACATTCTTCCGGTGGCGGCATTTATAATATAATCGGTGTCGGCATCCAGCTGCTCCTTGCTGTCTGCCGTATGCACCAGCGTCACCATGCCCAGCATCATCCGCTGGTCACGGATGGTCAGGTCATCCAGAAATTCCTTCATCTCCGCTCGCTGCTTTTCCATGTCGTAGGGAACCGTGCCGGAGAAATTGTTGTTGGCCTGCTGCTTCCGCAGGAAATCCACAATGTTCCGCTCCACGCCCAGCAGGCGGCTCTCACTGTCCCGGATGGCCTTGTCCATAGGAATCGGCACCACATCAATGGAGAGGATCATGGGCCGGTCAATACCGGAAAGCTCCGAGAGAATATCGTCCCGCAGATAGGCGGCGTAGTCCTTCAAAAACAGCACCCGGCCATAGCGGTCGCCCATACGGAAGTGGTCCCGGTCAAATTCAAAGCTGTCCGGGCAGATATAGTCCTGAAAGCTGTGGCCCAGCTTCATGGACAGCACCGGGTCAAAGTGGAAGTCTGCCTCCTCACCGTGGCGATAAAAGCCGTGCAGGACACGCAGGCGGTCCATCATGTCCAGTTCTGTGCAGCGGGAGCCAAGACGGGATAGTGCCAGTGTAAACTCCGCTCCGGCACGGACAAAATAACTCTCGGCATCCTTGTAGCTTTTGCGTGTAACCGTCACGGTGATATAGAGGTCCCGGATCATCCCGCTGGCGTGAGATGCTTTTTCCAGCAGCATGGCGTTGTACTCCCTGCGGTAGTGGTCATGGCCGTCATTTGCGTAGGGAATCATGATGTAGTCCTCGAAATCACGGCGGTTGAGTTTCCGGGTGACAACGCTGAATTTTGTGGACGCATTGCTGTCGCAGAGATTCAGAAGGCCGCTGTACCCCAGCAGCATGGATTTCTGATCCTCCTCACCGGCCAGCGCATAATTGATGTCGGAAAACTGCCATGTGCGGCTGTAGCGGTTCGGCCCCACGAGGAAGATACCACTTTTCCAGGCCGTGCGGATGGGGATCACCTCCTGCACGCTGCGGGGAATACGGAACTGCTCCGGATCCCTGTGAAGCAGCTCTTTCAATTTTTTCAGCATTTCTTGCTGCACCTCCTTTTCGTCCCGTGTGCCGCTATAAACTTCGGGGCAAATGCACCAAAGTTTATAGTGGGGCGCTTCTTTTCCTGCCTGCGCTGTTCCTGCATAGCTTCCCAATACAAATTGGTCGACCGGAAGGTCAGCCGCTTGGGGACAAGAAATTCCGACCGCAGCCATGCAGCGAAGAACTTTTCCGCCGTCATGCCGTGGTATTTCACAAAGCCCATAGCGGCAAAGGGCGCTGCGCCGAGGATGCACAGCCAGCTGACCGTTTCCGTCCCCAGCGCATCCCGCAGACCCAAATAGATGCCCACAGCCACCCCGCAGGCCAGCAGTGAAAAAATGAGCTGCCGCAGCGACAGCCCGAAGAAGATGTTCTCCTTGTAGTCCCGTATCTCCCGGTTGATTTTGATCTCCATAGTCGTTATCCTCTCTCCGGTGCATTTTTCACCGGCCGCTTGGGCTGGATGGCCGTGGGACTTTCGCCGCTCTCCGGGCGCAGGAAGTCCATCCGTGCGGCGGCGTGAATGGCATTGTCGTTGAGCTGGCGCTGCCATGTGCCTACGGACGGTGCCCACTTGAATCCGTTGCATTTCAGCTTGCTGCGCTGCTCCTCCGAGGGCTTTTCGTCAAAATACAGCCGCAGACGGTTGTCCTCCTTGTCTGCTTCGGCACGGCCGCCCGGAAAGTCCCAGCCCACATATTCGGTGCTTTGCGTCCGGGATACCTCCTCAATGCGCTGCCGGAGCCGCCGCATCTCCGCTGTGTTGCCGCTGAGGACGTAGGATGGATACGGCTGCTTTTTCCACGAATATCCCTCCTGCACACGCCTGTCCAACTTGGCAGCATCCTCATCCGAAAGGCCGGGGCAACCCAGCGCCGTGGCGTGCTTGCGGAAATAGGCGTTGATCTCCTTCATGCGGGCGTGCATTGCGGTCAGCTTGTCGAGCTTGGCCTGCAGCTTCTCCACTGCCTGTGGATCGTCACTGTAAATCACATGGTTCTGCATCATTGTATTTTCTCCTTTTCAAATTAAAGTCCCATCATCTCTCGTACCACACGGTCTGCCATTTTCACCGTTCCGACCAACACCAGAAGATTGAAAATCAGCTCTCCTACATACGTCCACACTTGCGTGACTGCCGCCGCATTGGGATCAACGGCGGGCGGGCTGGATGCAAACAGGGAGAAGATGATGCAGGCCAGTACGATGATCGCACCTTCCAAGCAAACGGCGACATAGGATTTCAAAAAACTCCTGCCGATTTGTTGACTCGGTTCCCCCGCAAAGGTCGAAAGGGGAATTGGGGCAATGGCCGTGTAGATATACAGGCGGAAGAAGCGTCCATATACCGTGAGGACCATGACAAAAGACAAGATCGTGATAAAAAGACCACCGATCAGCGCCACCGCCCAGAGGGGGATGCTCTCCCAAAAGCCGCAGCTTTCAATGGCGGTCACGATTTCAGAAGGCAGCACCGTCTCCTGCGCTGCACCCATCCCGGCCGCCGACATGATGGAGGAAATGACCCCCTGCACGATGGCGAACAGGGCCATCATCAGTTCCAGTCCGTAGGTCACGGCGGCTTTGGCCAGCGCAAAGCGGATAAAGAGCTTTACCGCCGCCTCCGGGCGCTTGATCTCTGCGAAGGAGCCGCAGGTTTTTACGACGCCCACCACAAAAAACAGCACCAGCAGCGCAAGGCCAATGGCCTGCATCGTGTCGTGGATGAGCAGGACCACGTTCCAGATGGTGCCGCCCTTGAAGGTTTCCGGCGATTGCGTGATGAGCTGCCATATCTCCGCCAGCTTTTCGTTCCAAGTCGCAAGGGCGTTCTCCAGATTCTGAACGACCCAGTTGTCACTCATATTGCGTTCTCCTTTCCCGGCAGCAAGAGACACGCTTTGCGCCTGCCTCTTGCTGCCATCTTTATCGGGTGCGGTCTGCCGGGGACTTGCGAACGATCCCGTACACATCGTCCACAAAGAACTTCCCGACAAACGGATTGAAAATCGCATGGCATCTCACGCCGTTGTATTCCGCCAGATAGTCGTTGTCGCCCAGACGCTTGATGATCCTCGCTTCCCCCAGGACGTGCTTTTCGCCCTGTTTGAGAGAATGGATATAGCACTCGCATTTTCCCATGATGTTCCTCCTTTCCCTCAGCCCGTGATAAGCGCCAGGATCTCTTTGGTGAACGTCACGATCACGCCGCCAGCGAGTGTCAAAAAGCCGTTGCTGCGCTGGGACGGGTCGTGACTCTGGAAGGACAGACCGATCTGGACAATGCCCCAGCCGAGAAGGATCAGCCCCACCGCACGGATCACGCCGAAAATAAAGTCGGACAGGTTATTGATAACCGTCAGCGGGTCACCTGCAGCAGAAGCCGTCACAGGCATACAGCACACGCAGAGAACAGCGGCGGAATAGACCGCCAGAAATACCCGGCTCTTTCTTCCCATCGGCAGGGGCCGGGTTTGCAGACGTTTTCTTTTATCAGGATGCTTCATCATAATTTCCTCCCATAAAAATCGCTTCCAGTTCTTCACTGGACAGCAGTTCAAACTTTTGTTCGGATAGATCGGCCGCAGGAATTTCCTCGTCGGGTCCCCACTGCCAGCCGTCCACACGGATGGACGCAACGGCCTGCTCCGTTCCGCCGTGGACATAGGGCAGGCCGCCGCCGTCCGGGGTGCGGGACACCAGCGGGTGGGTCAGGATGTCAAATTTGTCGTCGCAGACCGGCAATTCACCACGGATGAACAGCAGCGCCTTGCGGTTATCCAGCATCCGCACCTCATCCGGTGTCATCAGCTCCCGGCCCGTGATCTGATAATTTGTGCTGTAATTCCCGTTGCGCCCGGACGATTTCCCGTAGGTGTTGGTGTCGATCGTGGCTTTGCCCAGCAGTTCTGAGATATACTTGTGGGACCCCTGTTCGTTGCCGCCGAGATACAGCAGCTCGTCACAATTCCCCAGCACGCTTTCCCATTGCTTTTCAAACAGCGCCTTCAGCTGGGCCACATTCTGCAGGATGATGGACACAAACACATTGCGGGAGCGCATGGTGGACAGCTTGATCTCAAAGTCGTTCGGCAGACTGATATTGGCAAACTCGTCCATCAGGAAGTGGACCGGGACCGGCAGGCTGCCGCCGTGTTTATGGTCGGCGCTGTCAAACAGCTGCTGAAAAAGCTGCTGATACAGAATCGACACCAAAAAGTTGAAGCTGGTGTCGCTGTCGGGGATCAGTGCAAACAGCGCCACCCGCTTTTCACCCATGTCCTGCAAATGCAGCTCATCCGTGGCCGTCAGGGCAATGAGGGAATCCAGATTGAACTTCTCCATGTGGGACGCCAGCGTGATTTGAATGCTTTTCAGCGTCTTGGCACTGCCGGAGCGATACTGCTTATAATACTTCACGGCAATATGCTCCGGGTCCCGCATTTCCAGCCGTTCAAAGAGTACATCCAGCGGAGAGAGATAGCTGTCGTCGTCCTCCCGGACCTCTCCGGCCCGGAGCATTTCCATGACCATTGGGAAATTCTGCTCCTCCGGTGGGGCCTCGTGATAGAGATAATAGACCAGCGCCGATAGAAGGATAGATGCGGTGGAATCCCAGAAGGGGTCCTGCGACTGTGCGCCCTTGGGCGTTGTCGCCTTAAAGAGGTTCGTCACCAGCATCTGCACCTCATTGTCGTTGGTCAGATAGACGAAGGGGTTATAGCAGTGGCTTTTCTCCATGTGCAGCAGATCCAGCACCCGGACATCATAGCCCGATTCCCGCAGCAGTCCTCCGGAATCCCGCAGCAGCTCGCCCTTGGGGTCAAGACAGACAAAGGAAGGCCCCTTCGGAGATAGGCACGCCTCATACAGGCAGGGCTTTGCATAGCAGCGGGTCTTGCCTGCGCCGCTGCCGCCGACTACGACCGTGTTCAGGTTGCGCCGGTGCTTCCGTCCGTCCAGCCCCATGCGGATATGCTGGGTGAACACCTTGTTCGGCTCCGGTGGCTTGGCGCAGTATTTCCGGTTCAGCCGCTCCGGGCTGCCCCATTTTGCGGAGCCGTGTTCCACGCCACGCCGGTAGCTGTGCCGGGTGGACAACATCGCTCCCACCAGCAGGCCATAGGCGGCGACAAAAAAGAGGACAGCCTTTCCGCTGTCCTCGCACCAGATAATATGAAACGGATGCTGCATCGCCGCAGGAAACTGCCGGATGATCTCGAAAAGTCCACCGTATGCGGCCGGGGCCACCAGCGGCCCCAGCCACGCCGCAGGAAGCAGGCCCAGTAGATACCAAACGCTCTTGGGTTTACCGTTCATCCCTGCACTTGCCCTTCCGGGACTTGCTCGGCGCATCAATGGTCTTGACAAGCACCTCATCCACAATATCCGTGGGGCGCTGCTCATGGATCAGGTCATTCCGCAATTCATTGAGCGCATGAATGACCACTCCATGCTGGTACGGATCGAGGGTCAGCACTCGCTTGCTCGGTTTCTCCATAGCTTACCGCTCCTTTCTGACATTTTTCTGTGCGGCGGCACGGCTCTGCTCCAGCGCCCGCTCCATCCTGCTGGTCATGGTCTGGAGTGTATCCCGGATGTCGGTCAATTCACTGCGGATGGTCTGTGAATCGGCGTCCCGCAGTGATTCCGGCAGGCGGCTGAAATCGTATCCACGGGCATCCACCCCATATTTGCGGCAGAGCATATAGGAGACGCAATAGCCCCGGAACGCATCCGACTGCGGGTCGGCGTGTTCCGTCTGATCCAGCTCCGCACGGGCCATTGCAAGCGACACGCAGCGAAACAGATCCTGTCCGTCCATGCCACGCTGGACAACGACGGTTCTACGGGTGTAGTCATAGGCCGCACCGTTGGGGACATTCTCCGCCATTTCGATGGGCACCGGGCGCTTGGAGATCAGAGCCGAGAGCAGCAGGCGGTCATCATAATGCACCTGCGGCTGGCGTTTGGCATCCGTCTGTGCAATATCAAAGACCTTTTTTACATGATAATAATATCCCGTGCGGCCGTCCTCGGTCACATAGCTGTCCCCGGCCTCCAAAATGGAGATGCCCGTCTCATGCCTGCGGACATATACCCCCTGTTTCTTCCAGCCGTCAAAGTCCCGCAGGCGGGTGGCCTTGTCATTCTGTGCGTAGATCAGCAGGGCATTGGTGGGCGAGTAGCGGTCAAAGCGTGCCTGCACATCCAGAAAGCCCCGGAAGGCGTCTCCGTCCTGCATGATCTCATGCGCCATTTCATCCGCCAGCGCATACAGGTCGTCCCGCTCGGCCTTTTTCTTGGCGGCGTATTCCTCCTTTGTCAGCTGCGGCGGGGCGCTGGGCGACTCCGGGGCAGCGGGGGTGGTGAACAGATCGTCAAAATTTGCCATCGTTATCTCTCCTTACTTTTTCTGCTCCGCTTCTTCTGCGGAGGTTGCTTGTGCCGGATGGGCTGCTGCGGCCTTTTCTCCTGCTCCGGCTCATTCCGCTGGGTGGGGATGGTGCCGTCCTCCTGTCCACGCCGGATCTCCCGCAGCTCCTCCCGGACGGAAGGACGACCATCTTTAGACGCCCCTTCGGAGTTCTCTCTGGTTTTGGAAGAAGGCTCGGACGGATGGGAGCGCTCCGTGCGAGCCGCCGTAGGGTTTTCACGAAGCGTCTCCTGCCGGTCGGCGGGGCCCGAAAGCATCTCGTCCAACAGGCGGTCATCCTCGCTTTGCTGGGGATGCGTCTGCTCCGGAACCGGCTGCCCAGTGGCTTCCTTTGAATTACCGGACAAGTTCTCCCGGATGGCCTCCGGGTCGGATACCGTGGCGATTTTGATATTCTCCACGATGCGGTTGATTTTAGCGGCATCCTCGGCACGCACCATGATCTCACTGATGCCCTGTGGATTGTCCTTCGCCTCCCGCAGCACACAGTAGACCACGCCGTAGCGCTTGGCGTCGGCCACAAAACGGGCCATGTCCTGATTTTTGACGGTAAAGATGGTCAATTCCTTGCCGCTGCGGAGCATGGCGGTCAGGCGCTGCCGCCCCTTGACCTTGTTCTTGTCCCGGTTTTTCAGGGCGGCAATCAGCAGCGCCGATACCTCCTTGGCCGCACTGCCTGTAATCTTGGCTGCCACCTCCACGCCCTCCAGACTGAGCCGGACGACCTGTTCGGCGGCGTCACCGGATGTGTTCATGTTGCTGTTCCTCCTTCTGTTGATTTTTCTCGTCCTCCCGGACGGCTTTCAGTTTCTCCGCCATCACGTCGGAGCGCTCTGCAATGTCGTCGCACAGATGCACCTCCCGGCGCAGCGCTTTGAGCCGTTCAGACAACTCCCTGATCTGCGCCCTGTGTGCATCGGCCTGTTCCGGGCTATCCCGGACGGGCTTGGTACGCAGCGCCTTCTGCAGCGCCCGACGCTGGGCGGAAAGGGTCGTGATCTGCACCTCCTGTTCCTTTTGATATAAAGCAAGCTGCTCGGCGGTATCAATGTGATGCCGTGCGAGCAGCCGTACTTCCTGTGAGATATTATTCAGTTTTATCAGATCCTCCCGGAGAAGAAAATGGAGCCGTGCCCGGTTCTGCGGGCGGCGCTTTGGAAATACACCGAGTTTATAGCAGTAATACAGATACAGCGCCCGGAAGCCGGTTATCTTGCGCATCTTCTGCCACTTGCCCATAGAATAGACCTTCTTCCGCTCTTTCGGAGCCTCTGGATGGGGAACCTGCGGCAGGGGCTGGGACAAAATACGCCGCCGTATCCCATCTTCGGTGTATGCCGCCCCAAAGTTCCGGGCAAGGCGCACAAAGCGCTCCTTTCCGGGCGGTCGCACGGAGATGTCCTTGCCGAACTTCACCGCATAGCCCTTCTGGCGCAGCAGGTAATAAAACTGCTTTTCGCTGACGCTTTCCCGGATCAGCTCGTCGATTTCGCTGCGGATCAGGCCACGCCATGTGGGGCGCTGCTCCTGCTCGGCCCGCCATTCCCCGTAGTGTTTCGACTTTCCCAGCTGGGGCTTCTCCACCACGGACAGGCCGTATTCCCGGCAAAGTTCGTCGGAGACTGTCCGCATTTCGTAGTAGTCTTTCCCGGTACGGTGGTAGCGGATGCCATCTATGAAGGACACAGTGTTCACCACAAAATGACTATGCAGATGGTTCTCCTTATCCAAATGGGTGGCAACCAGCACCTGATATTTCTCGCCCCACAGCTTCCGGGCCAGCTTTACGCCGATCTCATGGGCCAACTCCGGCGTGGCCTCACCGGGAGCAAAGGACTGATACCCATGATAGGCAACGATGCCGTCCTCCTTGCCGAAGCGCTTCTTGACCGCCAGCATCTCATCCCGTGCCGTTGCAGGCAGACAGTTGACACCGCTGACCAGCTGGCGCAGTATGGGGACGCTTTCGCTGTCCAGCGCCGCCGTTGTTTTATCCGGACGGGCGGCGTAGTCAATGACATCCGATAAATTCTGCATCTGCACATCGGTCATATTCTTTTTCCGGTAGAACTGCGGGTTTTCTGTCTTTTCCGGGTTCTCGATGTAGAGCACCACTTTGCCCAGCCATCCCTTCACGGCCCAAATGGAAGTTGTTGCCATAGCGCTACTCCCGTTTTGCCGGAAGGATGACTGCCGCCGTGACCTCCCGGATAAAGGCTTCCCACTGCTTGCTGCCCTCATCGTACCGTTTGACATCTATGACATTCAGCACATGGGCCTTCTGTGCGATCTGGTTGAGAAGGTTGCCCACGTAATGCAGCTCCCGCATGAAGGCAAAGTATTCCGGCGGCGGGGCCTCACGGGGCACCACTCCGGCAATCAGGTGCCGCAGGTAGGCTTCACGGGACAGGCGGCATTTTTCCACCTGTCGGTTCAGGTGCTCCGCCTCCTTCTCATTCAGCCGCACCTTGATCTCTATCTCTCGCTTGGTCATTACCGTTCCTCCAAAGGTCAAAATTGCCGCATCTGGCGGCGGGGGGTTACAGGGGATGCCCCTGTCAGGCTGCCTTTTGTCCCCAAAAGGCGTTGCTTGCTGGTATAGTACATCCCTGCACACCCTGCGGGCGTGCGTCCGGGTGTACCTGCTGATAAGAACATCCGTTATGGAAAATCAAGCGTGAATCCCGGCACACCATACCGCAAGCCTCCTCTGTTTTTTCGTTTAAGGTTATACCGTAAAGTATTATAATTTCGGGTATAATTTTGAGTGTTACTTTATCGCTCCCGCTCTTTGCTATGCTCCGGAAGGGTCATCACCCGGTCGTAGTCCTCCCGGAGCATATAGCAGCGCTCTACGCTCCACCCACGTTCCCCGCCGTATTCCGCAGCCATATACTGCTCCAGTCGGACGCAGGGGTCCGTCCCGTCCAGACAGCGGGCGTAAATGGAATAACCGCCCATGTTGGGCTGAAATGCCTTGTTATCGCTGGATACCGCATAGGTGCGGGAGCGCTCGCTGTATGCTGTAGAAAAGCTGTCTGCACGGAAGGTGATATACCCGCTCACATGGATGCCGCCTCGCTCTGCTTTGCGAAACAGCTCCCGCAGCTTTCCGTAGGACAATTCGACTTGCTGCTCCGGATACTGTGCTGAAAAAGAGACGCCATCAGAATCCGCCGATACAAGAGCGTATTCGCCATTTTTATACTGGCAGCGCACAGCTGCTTCCGCCTCCTCCCGGCTCTCGGCATCTACCGTAACTGCCCGCTTCCATGTCTCCGTAATAAGAACCTTATATTCGCTCATCGTGCCATACTCCTCTCTGGTTTTGATACTGTTCTGGTGATTGGCAGCCCCTTCC
>ERZ779889.2917-NODE-2917-length-13212-cov-8.343923_pt1 | contig 13212 bp, 10 predicted proteins | sample MGYA00511030_ERZ779889 | MGnify/ENA primary metagenome ERZ779889 (study PRJEB29588, sample SAMEA2160616) | human gut metagenome | biome: human gut; feature: human-associated habitat; material: faeces | place: Denmark | collected 2008/2010 ...
GTACCGAACGGTACGCACGGTGGTGTGAGAGGTCGGCTACTCAACTAATGGGTAGCCTCCTACTCGATTTTTATGCCTTATTTCCGCCTTTTATACAGCAGTTATTTGGGCAGCCTGCAGCAAAAATTATTTTCCCTCTATTACGCTGCAAATTGCATAGTAGATAGGAATAGTTAAAAAGATTATCCAGCCTGGGTGCCATAAATTACAGCACAAGCCCAATACTATGTAAACTGCTACCACAAGCACAGGAAAGCAGAATTTGGACGGCCTTCTTTTTCTGATTGCCTCAGGAATAGACAGAATAATAGGAATAGCCAAGAATACTACCCACGCAATTCCCCATAGCTTAAGGGTACAGCCCATAACAAGAAACGCCGCCACTGTTACAAGCGGAATGGCAGAATAGAGGATTTTCTTAACGGCACTTGATTTTGAACCCTTGCCGTTGTGCTTTACATCGTCGGAAAAGTGAATGTGTCCGTCTCCGTCGGTGTATGCCTTAGTCTCGCCGTTTTCCTCTACAAAAACGCCGTTGTTATCTACAGATACCTTTGTTCCGTTTCTGTCATTTACATGAATTCCGTCAAAGCCTATATGTACATTATCACCGTTGTCATCAATATGTATTCCGTTTTTAAAGGAAACCTTGCTTTTCTTTTGACTGCTGCTTTCATCAGTGCTTTGTTCTTGCTTTTTCTCACTGCGGTATGTCTGACTGTCGGCTTGTTCCCGAGCGGCGTTCTCCTGCTTGCAGGAGTCGCTGCCTGTAAGCAGTTGGTCTACAGTTACGCCGTATATTTTTGCCAATGCAATTAAATTGTCTGTGTCGGGTGATGCCTCGGCTCTTTCCCACTTTGAAACAGCCTGCCTGCTTACGCCTATTTTTTCTGCCAGCTGTTCCTGTGAAAGGTTGTGTTCCTTTCTAAGCTTACATAATCTGTTTGCAATTTCAATATTCATAGTAAACCTCCTTGCGGTATTGACTGTGGTTTAAGTAGTATTAACAGTTTACAATATTTACCGGTTGCCGACCATACATTTTGGTTTGCGGGTATGCAACCGGTGGTTGCGCAGCTGTAAATATGCATTAGAAACACAAACAAGCAAGGGCATTAATGCAAAGAACGACGCCGATGCTGAAACAGGTGCTAAAGCCGCAGTCGAGTGGAAGCTCAGTGTTATTCACCTATTATTTTAATAAGTGCGTGCTTCTTTCTTTTTCCGTCAAGCTCGTAGTAAAATATTTGTTCCCATGTGCCAAAGTCAAGTCTGCCCTTTGTAACGGCACACACAACCTCTCTGCCCATTATGGTTCTTTTTAGGTGGGCGTCGGCATTGTTTTCAAAGCCATTGTGGGCATACTGACTGTATGGCTGTTCAGGGGCAAGCTTTTCAAGCCAGTTTTCAAAGTCATTGTGAAGCCCCGGCTCGTCATCGTTTATAAAAACGCTGGCGGTAATGTTCATAGCGTTTACAAGCACAAGTCCCTCTTTTATACCGCTTTCATTTACTGCGGCTTGCACCTGCCTTGTAATGTTTACAATACCTCTTCGTTCCGGAATATTAAAAAAAAGCTCTTTTCTGTAAGATTTCATTGTGCAGCTTCCCCCTTTTTAAAAATTACTTCCGTTCCAGCCCCAGCTTTCTACAGCCTCGTATTTAACATAAATTTTATCCTGAGCTATTCCCAACTCCTGCGATACGGCACTGCAAATTTCTGCTGTAAGGCTGTTCAGACTGCCGCTGCCTGCTTTGCCAAAGTACTTAACCTCTACAAATGCAATAGGGCTGTCGCTTTTTCCGCCAAAGTACATACTGTGGTTTGGCACAAAATCAAGCATAATATAGCTCTCGCTTTTTCCTATAAGGCTAAGTGCCTTTGCGTACCTTGATTTTAGTGCAAGTTCGTTATCTTTTGTAATTTCGGTGTTGGTTGTTGTACTAATAAATGGCATATTATTTTCCTCCTAAGTATTATAACTATACTTTACTACAATATTATATATAAAACAAGTAAAAAAACTAAAGTAGTTTTTACAAATTTTTTTCTTTTCCCCCTTTATATTTGCCTGATAATAATGTATAATAACCTTAGTCTACTATGCGTGTGCATAGTAAGAGATTTTTAAAGATGGAGTGATTTCAAATGGCATTGGTAAATGCAAAGGAAATGCTGACAAAGGCAAAAGAGGGCCACTACGCAGTTGGTCAGTTTAACATCAACAATTTGGAGTGGACAAAGGCTATTCTACTGACAGCTCAGGAGCTAAACTCACCTGTTATTTTGGGTGTTTCTGAGGGTGCCGGTAAATATATGTGTGGCTACAAGACAGTAGTTGGTATGGTAAACGGTATGCTTGAGGAGCTTAACATTACTGTTCCTGTTGCTCTTCACCTTGACCACGGTTCATACGAAGGTGCTAAGGCTTGTATCGAAGCAGGCTTCAGCTCAATTATGTTTGACGGTTCTCACTACCCAATCGAAGAAAATGTAGAAAAGACAAAAGAGCTTATCGGCATTTGCAGCCAAAAGGGCCTTTCACTGGAGGCTGAGGTTGGTTCAATCGGCGGCGAAGAAGACGGCGTTATCGGTGCCGGCGAGTGTGCTGACCCTAAGGAGTGTAAGATGATTGCTGACCTAGGCGTTACAATGCTTGCTGCAGGTATTGGTAATATTCACGGTAAGTACCCGGCTAACTGGACAGGACTTAACTTTGATGTTCTTGCTGCTATCCAGGAGCTGACAGGTAAAATGCCTCTGGTTCTTCACGGTGGTACAGGTATTCCAAGCGATATGATTAAGAAGGCTATTGACCTGGGCGTTTCTAAGATTAATGTAAATACAGAGTGCCAGCTTGCTTTTGCTGACGCTACAAGAAAGTACATTGAAGCAGGTAAAGACCAGCAGGGTAAAGGCTTTGACCCAAGAAAGCTTCTTGCTCCTGGCTTTGAGGCTATTAAGGCTACAGTAAAAGAGAAGATGGAGCTGTTTGGCTCAGTAAACAAGGCATAATTTATATTATTAATTTGTCTTTGACTGCCCTCTGCTTTTAGCGGAGGGCTTTTTTTCTGCAAATTTTATTATAACTATACATATTTTTACATTAACACCCAATTTATTCTTAATTTATAGCAATATATATTGTTTGAATGCAACATATTTTTATGTTATACTTGTGCTATACTTATATTTAATTTATAAGCAGGGTAAATGCACTTTGGTGCGGTTAAAGCCGTATTATAAATTTAAAAGGTTTGTTGTCGGGTAGGCCGACAGCTTAGGCGTAGCAACAAGGAGTAATAATGGCTAAGGAAGTATTAGACAAGGAAAAAGCGTATGTTAAAGAGGCTGACGGTATAGACGGTATAAATGATGCCCGCAGTAATATTGAGAATAACGAGCCTAATAAAACCGGTGAAGCTGAATTAAAGAATTCCCCAATAAGCGTACTGAAAAGTGTGCTAAGGGGCAAGTGCTTTAAGGGTGTGCTTGCTGTCGCAGTTGCTGCTGCGGCTTTGTCAGTGTTGGCGTTTTGTCTGCTCGGAGAGCAGAGCAGTGACGCACAGGCTGCCGATTCAGAAGAAACAGCCACTGTGCAGGCCTCGCCTGTTACAGGAGAAAGTCTGCAATTCAATAGGAGTAAATACACGCTTACCGTAGGGAAAACAGTATCGGCAAGCTGTGTTTATACGCCGCCCAAATACGGCAAGCTTAAAACAAGCCCCGGTATTACATATTCTTCAAACAATATAAATGTTGCAACGGTTGATAAAAAAGGGAAAATTAAGGGTGTGTCTACAGGAACAACCAGTATAACCGCAGTAGCAGACACAGGGGCTTATGCTGTAGTGCCGGTAACAGTTAAATCAAAAAAAAGCTACACCATTAAGGATGTGCCCTTGCTGCAGCAGGGCACAAGGTATCCGTCGGGCTGTGAGTCTGTAAGCTCTGTAATGCTGCTTAGATATTATGGGTATAAAATAACGGTGGATGACTTTATTGACGACTACCTGCCTAAGGGCTATTTTGATTTAGAATCAACAACGGGAATGACAGGCCCTGATACGGAATCCGTGTTTATAGGAAGTCCGTATTCCGAAGACGCACTGGGGTGCTTTCCACCGGCAATATGTACCGCAATGAACTCGTATCTAAAGGGAAAAGGCTATAGAGCCGTAGATGTCAGCGGCTCGTCAACAGAGCTTTTGCTCAACCGGTATATAGTCAACAACCAACCTGTATTAATATGGGCAACTATGTGGATGCAGGAGCCGGCGGTTACATATGAATGGAAGGTAAAGGGTGCGAAAAGCTATTCCTCATATAAAGACGGCGATACCTGTAAGTGGCTTGCAAATGAGCATTGTATGGTGCTTGTAGGCTATGACGATGAATATTACTATTTGAATGACCCGCTAAGCGAGTATATGGTAGAATATGATCGGAGTGTTTTTGACACAAGATACGCCCAAATGGGAAAAAATGCGGTGGTTTTAGAAAAGCTGTAAACAAAATTATATAAAAAGCACAAGACAGACTGCAACAGTCTGCCTTGTGCTTTTTTATTGAACAAATATATATTTTTTGACAGCTTAGGTTAGCTGTACCGAAATAACGAAGCCGTCGTTATTGTTGCCGTTTATTTGGTATTCACAGTCCTTTGGAACTGTAACGGAGGTTTTAGAGCCGTTTTCCGCTTTTACAAAGTATACCATCCAGCTGTTTAGGGAATTGTCTGTTATGTAAAGAGGATTGTCAACGGAGTAGCTCTTTACCTGCTCTATATATTCCTCAAGACACAGGTTGTTTTGTGCCATATAGGCTGCATGTGGTGTGCCTACATATCTATAGTGCCAGGTTTCGTAGCCTATTTCTGTTATAGCGGTTTTATCCTCCGGGTATCTTAACACGAAGCCATAGTTAGAGCAGTTTTCCAAAACCCAGCTGTAGTCGCCCTTGTTGTCAAATACAGATATTATACCGTCATTTAAGACTGACAGGTCAACAGCATAGCCTGTTTGGTGTTCGCTGTAGCCGGGTATAGCTACAAACTCCTCTCCGCTTTTTTTGCTGTCGGAATTGGCGTTGCTCTTGTCCTCATCGTAAAGCTCCTGCTGAAGCTCCTTGCTGCGGTAGGCACTGCTTACCATAACATTTTTATTTTTGGTGTTGCTGTAAAAATCCTGCATCATACTGTTAAGGGCGTTCATAGCAATTTTATTTACCTTAACATCATAGTCGGAGGCAGTGTAGCTTTTGCCTGCGTTGCTTAGCACCGACACCAGATTATCACCGTCAAACCTACAGGAATAATGGTTGTTTACCAGTACCAAGGGGCCGGTGTACAGCTTGCTGTTGTCAACCTCTGTAACTATAAAGTCCTTTTTTATATCAGGCTTTGTAATATTAGGCAGCGATTTTAAAACAGAGCTGTTGTGTGCCATTACCGGGCCTGTATTGGCGGCAAAAACAAATATAAATACAGCTGCGGTTATATAAATGAAAAACGCAGCCGCAATATATATAGGCTGTTTATTTTTTATAAGGCGTTTTTTAGACAATAAAATCATCTCCCCGACAATTTACTACTCAGTCCTGTCCGTCATAACCCTCCAGCTTTGAGGTGCAGTGCGGACATCTGGTAGCATCAATGGAAATTTCACTTTTGCAGTACGGACATTCCTTTGTTGTTTCTTCCTGTGTCTGTTCTTCCTTTTTTCTTCCAAAGGTCATTATTTTGTTAATAACCTTTACTATCAGGAATATAATCAACGCCATAATTAAGAAGTTGATTACAGAGGTTATAAAAGCCCCATACTTAATTATAACATCAGTGTATGGTATTTGTACAGACAGTTGGTCAAAATTCATTCTTGTAAAAAGTCCGATTACAGGTGAAATAATATTGTCTGTAAGCGAGGTGACAATGGACTGAAAGGCCGCACCAACCAGTACGGCAACGGCCAAGTCAAGGACATTGCCACGCATAATAAATTCCTTAAATTCGTTCAAAAACTTTTTCAAGAGGTATATCTCCTTTGGCAAATGTGTGCTAAAATTTCTGCTTTTACAAAGGTGTTAAAGAGTAGCCTTGTGGAATACCTTTTTGCCCTTTTTAACAATAGCACCCTGTGCAATCTCGTCCTTTGAAATTACCGCCTTAGGGTCTGTAATCTTTACATCGTTTACGGAAATACCGCCCTGTGTTACAAGTCTTCTTGCTTCACCGTTAGAGGCTGTAAGACCAAGCTTACACAAAAGAGCAAGCACGCCTATGCCGTTGTCTGTAAAGTCGCTGTCGTTTAGTACGGTAGTAGGCATATTGTCAAGGTTAGCTTTGTTGCCAAACAGTGCCTTTGCTGTTTCCTGTGCCTTTGTTGCTTCTTCTTCACCGTGTATAAGCTTTGTTACTTCGTAGGCAAGCACTTCCTTAGCTTTGTTAAGCTCACTGCCCTCAAGCCTTGCAAGCTCGTCAATTTCCTCCAAAGATAGGAATGTAAGCATTTTTAGGCACTTAATAACATCGCCGTCGTCAACATTTCTCCAGTATTGGTAGAAATCGTACGGAGATGTTTTTTCGGCAGACAGCCAAACAGCACCGGACTGTGTTTTGCCCATTTTTTTACCCTCTGAATTAAGCAGCAGGTTTATTGTCATAGCGTAGGCGTTTTTGCCAAGCTTCCTTCTTATCAGCTCTGTGCCGCCCAGCATATTGCTCCACTGGTCGTCACCGCCAAACTGCATATTACAGCCGTATTTTTTGTACAATGCGTAAAAGTCATAGGACTGCATTATCATATAGTTAAACTCCAAGAAGCTCAAGCCCTTTTCCATTCTTTGCTTGTAGCATTCGGCTGTAAGCATACGGTTTACGCTGAAATGAGCACCGATTTCACGCAGTACCTCAACATAATTAAGGTCCATCAGCCAGTCGGCGTTGTTCACCATAAGAGCCTTGCCATCTGAAAAGTCGATAAAACGGCTCATTTGCTTTTTAAAGCAGTCAACATTGTGCTGAATGGTTTCAGGCGTCATCATTTGACGCATGTCTGTTCTGCCGGACGGATCGCCTACCATAGCGGTACCGCCGCCGATAAGTGCAATAGGCTTGTTGCCTGCCATTTGCAGTCTTTTCATAAGGCAAAGTGCCATAAAGTGACCAACATGCAGGCTGTCTGCTGTAGGGTCAAAGCCAATATAAAATATAGCCTTACCGTTATTTACAAGCTCTCTTATTTCTTTTTCGTCAGTTACCTGTGCAATTAAGCCTCTTGCAACAAGCTCCTCATAAACTCCCATTATAAAGTCCTCCTGTTATAAAAAATAAAAAGTCCTCTGTGCATAACACACAGAGGACGAATTGACTAATCCGTGGTACCACCTCTATTTACTGCCTGTGCAGCCTTAGAGAGCAACAATACTCACCGCTGTAACGGGCTTACCCGACATTGCCTACTTAAAAAGTGCAAGAAAAACCGCACCAAGGGTTCGGCAACACAGCTCACAAAGGTAACTTCGTAGCAGGTGCACCGCTGTTTTCACCAACCACAGCCTCTCTTTGCTGCATTATCTGCCACTACTTCATTTGCTCACAGCCTTTAGGGCTATTATAAATAAACTTTTTGCCTTTGTCAACACAGAATAGTAAATAAATTTTAACAGCTGCTGCACGCCGAGCAGATGTGACTGCATATATGTCCGTCCCAAATACCGGCGTGAAATTCGCATTTTTTATGTTATTGACGGCTGCTTGCTTTGACGGCAGTGGCATAACTGTGATTTACCTGTAAAAAACCGTCCTAAAAGGCTGTCGAATATAGGATTTTTACGGCTAATTTACAACTGATTTACATTTTAGATAAAAATTTCCGAATTGGCATTTGACTTTTTGGAAATTTAGCTTAAAGCAAGCTGCATATATGATATAATGTTTATGTAAATTATAACTGCAGTCAGCTTCCTTGCTTTCTAAGTCGGATAATGACTGCAAGGTTGGAATAATTTTTATCACATATTATTTTGTGAAAGTATCTATGAAAAACGGAGGTATTAAAGAATGTCAGAGTCAAGAGTTTTCGTATTAAACGGAATTACAGTGCAGGCTGTTGCCGCAAGACTGGAAAACTTTTTCCGTTCCGAAAAGGGAATGGAGGTGCAAAGCTCGCAAACTACAGACGGGTATGTTATGCAGGCAAGCCAGCCAAAGGACGGCTGGAAAACCTTAACAGGAATGCGGCTGGCTGTTACTGTACAGATGGCGGTTATGGAAAACCACTTGAATGTAACAGTGGGAGAGGGACAATGGTCGGATAAAATAGGTGCCGGTGCTATAGGACTGTTTATCGCATGGCCGTTGGCTATAACAGCAGGTATGGGTGCTTTTAAACAGAAAAAGCTGCCGGCGGAGATATTTCAGGTAATTGAAAACTGCATTATGACAGGTGGTCAGCCTGTTGTTGTTAACGGTGCCGGAACAGCTGTGACACCGGGAATGATGCTGTGCCCTAACTGCCACACACAAATTCCGGGCGGATCAAGGTTTTGCAGCTATTGCGGAACAAGGCTTAACAATAAATGCCCTAAATGTGGTGCAGATATTATTGACGGAAGTGCTTTTTGTGCGAGCTGCGGTGAAAAATTATAATAAATAATAAGACGGATAAATAGTATTACATAGACCGGCAACGGTCTTATTCCAAAAAAGGAGGTCAGATTTTATGAAAACTAAATTATTTATGGGGAAAATATTATCTGTGGGGCTTACGCTTTGTATGGCGGCGTCGCTGTTGCCGCTTTCGGCATTTGCAACGACAGAGGCAACAGAAACGGCAGACTTTACCGCAGCCGACGGCGGAGCAGCGGCACTGGCACTGCTGAATCAGCATAAGAGCACCGGTGCTGCAGATTCCGTTTGGAACAGTGGAAGCAAAACCTTGACGCTGAAGGGTATTAATTTTAATACTGCTGCAACTACAGCCGTAAAACTACCGGCAGGTACCACTGTAGTACTGGCTGACGACACTACAAATACAATTGTCGGCGGTGACGCTGTGGCAGCAGAAAACGGAGAGTACAAAAATAAGATATTTTCAACTGCATTGGAGGCTTTGGGCAACCTAACCGTCAGGGGCGGTATGAAAGGCACAGGCACCCTGTCCGTTACCTCCGGCACATATGAGAATACCGGCGACGCATGGACTGAGACCTCGGCCATCAGTGTAGACGGAGACTTCACCGTTTGGGGTGGTCATATAACGGCACAGGGCGGCAAGGCGTACTCAGGCGATTGTGCTTTTTCTGCCAGTGTCAGAATGGACAGTGATAAACGCAACAAGTTCTTGTCTGTAATCGGCGGTTCGCTTACAGCCATTGGCGGAGAAACCTTTGACATGGAAAATCCGGAGAAGCAAATAAAATCCTTTTCGCGTGGCGTGGATATATATAGGGGTAGTGTTTCCGTTACAGGCGATGGAAAGCTTATAGCTAAATGCGACCCTGCTATGGATGGTGAAGGTCTTGTCTATGCCATTGATATTTCAGTAGGTGATCTGCTTGTTTCTAATAAGGGCGAGGTTACCGCTGTCGGCACCACTTGTATTAATGTCAGCGGCGGAGGTGTAAAGCTTACAGGCGGTAAGCTTATATGCAACGGTACCAGAGAATGGCGTGAGAGTGGTTCTATCTGTGTTAGTACATCAATTCTTACGAGTAATACTGAAAATGCCGGAAACATTGAAGTAAGCAACGGCACGCTGGAAGCTGCAGACGTAAGCATATCTATATATACATACAAATCAGAGGAAAATCACGGGCTCTTTACTGTTACAGGCGGTTCTGTAACAGCAGGTTTAATATATGGAGATAAAAAGTTAAATATCTCGGGCGGCACGGTGCAGACCAAAAGCATAATAGTCGATGAGCTGAATTTGTCTGATGCTTCGCTAACAGTTCGTGAGGCGGTGCAAAAATTCGGCAACTATTTGTATGGAGACCCTGTAATTTGGTGTAAAAGCCTTAATGTGAACAGCGGTGTGCTGGATGCAGCCTGGAGCTGGGGAGAGTACACGCCTGCTGTAGTACCGGCAGATGAGAACGGCAACCCAACGCCTTTAGTTAAAATAAGTCAGGAGGGATCTGCCGCTACTTTTAACGGCGGAACAACTATATTAAACACCGGCTATGCCGGAAATACCGTTCTAAAAGCAGATAATGTTGTTCTTGGTGAAGGTATGATAGAAACCGGTGCTGATGAGTCACATGTTCAAAAAAGAAGCGATATACCGGTAATGTTCAGTGCAGGAACGGGTGACAGCAGAATTAATGAGGCAGCAATTTCAGATGTTAAATTTGACTATCAGCCGGGGGACGCTCCACAAGAGTCAGCCGAAATATTCCTGCCGGAGGATTCTGACAAATATGAAATTGCATATGAATGCTGGGAAGAAATGGAAAACGGAAATCCGGTTGCGTTCTGGTATTCCGATGAAAGCAAATATAATTCTTCAATGAAAAGAATTACGCAGTTTGAAGAAGGCAAAAGCTATATGTACTCCATTGAGCTGAGAGCAAAGGACGGCTATGCTTTTGTTGATAATTGTCCGGTAATGGTTAATAACACTATGGTGGATCCGACAAATGTAGTAAAAACTCAAGACGGCTTGTTTATGCCGATAGTTAAAGTAATAACTCCGACTAAGCCTATTCAGCCAAAGGAAATTGATCTTGTGGAAATCATTAACGCAACCATAACCTTTAAAGATGGTGACAAGCCTGTCTTTACCGGCAATGTACCCGATAATGAAGACTACGCATTCCGATGCGAGTGGTGGAGTCTGGACGAAAATACCGGTTTAATTTCTACTGAGCCGGAGTGGGGAGGCGGAATTTATAAAAATAAAATTACTGCCTTTGAAGCCGGAAAGACCTATCATTATGGGGTGTATGTGACTGCATATTACGGCAATTTCTCACCCGATGCCAAGCTGAAAATCAACGGTCAATATGTGAATTATAAGCGGATAGGCGATGACGACAATATGCAAACCATGTGGCTTGAAACTGATTTGACCATGACGCCATTTGATTCTTCTCACACGCACAGCTATGGAGCAGATTGGAAATCAGACTCAGACAACCATTGGCACGAATGCTCCTGCGGCAGCATCGCAGACAAAGCAGCTCACGATATGGAAACAAAGAACGCTAAAGACGCAACTGCAACGGAAAAAGGCTACACCGGCGACAAAGTGTGCAAAGTATGCGGTTATACTGTAAAGGGCAAAGAGATTCCGGTTTCGGGAACAACAAAACCGACCAATCCGACAAAACCGGATGGAAATACAGATGTCACCAGCCCTAAGACAGGCGACAACAGCAATCTTGCCCTTTGGTTTGCCGTATTGTTCATTTCCTGTAGCGGTGTGATAGGAGTTACCGTTTACAGCAGGTGCAGAAAGCTGAATAAGCGATGACAGCGGAAGGAGAGGACTCACTGTGAAAAGGTTAAAAAGGCTTACGAGGAAAAAGTATAGAATTACGGCTTTGGTTTTAGCTTTGTGCATGACGCTTAGTCTATTGCCGATAAGTGCACTGGCGGCGGGAACTGACCTTGCGGGTAAGGCAATAGAAGAAGGTACTTTTGCCGCTACCGGCGGAAATGTGAATTACCGGATAGACGGCGAGGAGATTGTGATTACCGGAGGTGATGATACCGTATCGGAAATCGTTTTTCCAGATGAAATTGACGGAAAGCCGGTTACAAGAATTGAAGTAAGCGCATTTGGAAATTCGGGAGGACACAATGAGACGCTAACGTCTGTGATATTTCCGGCGAACCTTACCAGTATTGGCGGGTATGCTTTTCATGATGTTCCCGGATTAACGAACATAGATTTTTCTAAGTGTACGCAGTCTTTTACGATTGGAGAGTGGGCGTTTGCGGGGACGTCAGTTCAGTCAGTTACATTCCCGGAGAAGCTGGCTTCGATAGAGTCATATGCGTTTTTTCAGGACGAGTTCCTTACGTCCGTGGATTTTCCTAACTGTACGGGGTTAACTTCCATCGGAGGACTTAGCGCATTTGCGGCCACGGGAATTACCGAACTGACCATTCCCGACTGCGTGAAGAGCATTGAAAACGGTGCATTTGGGAGTTGTGAAGATCTGACGTCTCTGAATCTGGGCAGTGTGGAGAGTATCGGAGTACAGGCATTTGAATATACGGGGATTACATCGCTGAACCTGCCGGATACGCTTGCAGAGATCGGGATGGGTGCGTTTTCCTTCTGTAAATCTCTGACCAGTATCGACTGGCCGCAAAATGAAAATTTTACGATTCTGACAGGGTTTGATAATTGTCAGGCGCTTTCTGATGCGGAACTGGAAAAGGCATTGTCGGTAGATAGCATTACGGAATTAGGATATTCTGCGTTTGACGGGTGTTTTTTCCAGAATGTGACGATTCCATCGAATATTAAAACAATAGGAGCCAGTGCCTTTTCCGGATGTGCAAATATGGCGTCACTTACCATTCTGCCGGGTGTGAAAACGATTGGTCCGCATGCGTTCGAGGGATGTTGCGGACTGGCAGAGCAGAAGGTAGTCGTGCCTGCCACGGTAACGAAAATTTACGGCGGTGCTTTTGCAGACTGTACGAAGCAGTATGACCCGGCGGAAGGCGAGGAAGACTTTACCTACACAGGAATTATTGTAGAGTTTGCGAATCAGGATTTTAAACTAACGCCATATGATTCGGAAATGACGAGTTATGAGAGGGTAACTATCGGAGATGTGGATTATGAAGACCCCTTTGCCGGTATAGCGACAATCCGGGCATATGAGACGGATTCAGAAGGGAATCCGTCCATGCTGAAACAGTTTTACGAGACGCAGAAGGACGTCATGGATGGAGCCCAGAAAAGATATACCTTCGTAGCTCTGGACGGGACGGAACAGACATTTACCGTGTCCGGAACGATTCCTTCCGGTGCGAAGATAGTACTGTATCAGGATAATCAAGAAAAGACAGTGACGCTTACGGATAATCAGTTTTCTGTAAAAGCAGATGCCGGATCAAAAGTGACGGCGGAAGTTTCTAAAGACGGATATTACAGCAAGCATTTTATCCGGGCGTCGCTTGACGGAGACTGGGATTTGGGAGAAATTACATTTTCAGACGGAGACAAATTACCGATGAATCGTGTGATGGA
>ERZ779889.2920-NODE-2920-length-13192-cov-5.391109_pt1 | contig 13192 bp, 17 predicted proteins | sample MGYA00511030_ERZ779889 | MGnify/ENA primary metagenome ERZ779889 (study PRJEB29588, sample SAMEA2160616) | human gut metagenome | biome: human gut; feature: human-associated habitat; material: faeces | place: Denmark | collected 2008/2010 ...
CGGGCTTTGGCGATCCCCATAACGGCCAGCACAGCTGGACGCTGGATGAGGAACACTCCTGCGAAATCATCCACCGGGGTCTGGAGCTGGGCGTCAGCTTCTTTGATACCGCCGTGGGCTACCAGAGCAGCACCAGCGAACAGTATCTGGGCCGCGCCCTGCGGGACTTCGCTAAACGGGAGGATGTGGTGGCAGCCGCCAAATTTCTGCCCCGCACCCGGGAGGAAATCGCCGCAGGCATCACCGGCCGGCAGCACATCCAGAACATGATCGACACCAGCCTGCATAACCGAGAAGCCCTCCGTGACGCGTGGGGTTGCGGCGGCGCTGCTCGAAAAAGGCTGCGTCCATCTCGACGGGATATACTCGCAGCGCATGGACAAGTACTACCCCGGCGACCTCATACCCCGCGACAACGGCGAAAGGGCGATGTATTTCCTCAGCTTCCGCGGCGGGAAAAGCGAGGGCAATTTGCTCCTCGCCTTTAATCCTTGAGCGCCGTTATTGGCACAACGAAGACCCCGTCAGAGCGGAGATACGCGGCGTTGGCCATTCCGCACACGACGCACATGGCGTCCGGCGCTTTGCCCTTTGGGTCTGCTTCAAATTCCCGCTTTATGTCCACGAGATTTTTAGCGGCGGCATCTATCTGGTTCGCACCCAGCTTTATTTCAAACGCACACCACTGACCGTCAGACAATTCGATCACTGCGTCTATTTCCTTCCCGCGATAGTCCTGGTAATGATATAGCTCGCCGCCGAACGACTCGGCGTATATCCTCAAATCCCGTTCACACAGCGCTTCAAAGAGGAAGCCGAGCGTCTCCAAGTCCCCGAGCAGGCTTTGCGGAGTGGCCTTGAGAAGCGCACAGGCGAGGGACGGATCGGAAAAATGCCGCTTTTCAGCCTGCTTCACACGTACCGACGAGCGCATGCCACTGGAGAACGGAGCCTGGTTTTCCGTGAGGAACAGGCGCTTGAACACATCCAGATAGACCGCGACGGTATCGCTGTCTATATCTTCATCATCGACAGCCTTGATGTCGCGCACAAGCGTCTTGTTTGTAGCCGTGGTACTCTCATTGCGCGCGAGCGAGCGGAGCAGCCGCCGCATTTTCGTCGTGTCGCGCTTGATGCCGTCCATGCGATATGCGTCGTCGTCAATAACGGCGTTCAGGTATTCACCCGGCAACAGCGCCGCCTGACTGACCGGCAAGCCCAAACTGCCGGGCCAGCCGCCACGAATAATCAGCTCTATAAGCTGCCTCAAATCCACTTCGCCCGTCATGCACGGCCTTGCATTCCCGGCGCAAATATCCAAAAGCGAGACCTTTCCGCTGGAATCGCCTGATTCGTAGAGAGACATGGGACGCATGCGCAGCCGGGCTATTCGTCCGGCTCCGCTGTGGAGTATGCCCTTGTGATTGGGAGTAGCCGAGCCAGTGAGAATAAACTGTCCGCGCTCCGGGGTCTGGTCGACACGATAGCGCACGGCATCCCAGAGCGGCGGCACCTCCTGCCATTCGTCAATGAGCCTCGGAGCCTGACCGTCCAGAACAAGCTCTGGAGACAGCTCTGCGAGCTGGCGGTTCTGGAAGTTGTTTGCCGGGTCGCCAATATATATCTCGCTCCTGCTGTGGTACGCGGCTGTCCACGTCTTTCCGCACCACTTAGGGCCTTCTATGCACACGGCACCGAAGGCAGCGAGGTATTCGTCCACCTTTTTATCTGCCAGCCTTGGCCTGTATTTGCGCTTATCCATCCGCGTCACCTCAAATGTGGGGTAACAGTATTATATCCCAATCTGGTAGATTTATCAATTGCAATCGGTCAAATTTCAAAGTTCAATTCCTATTTTTTCAGGAAAGACCAGCTATAAAAAGTCAATAGGGTAAGGGAAAAATATTTTGGTGGGAGCGAGGAACACCTGCGCCGGACAAACTAAGCGGCATCACCGCGCTTGCCCAAGAGAGGCTAATCCATATCACTGACAACTATACCGCGTGGACGGCGGTTCCCGGCGCTGTCTCCCACAACTGGAAATACAGCTTCGCCGGCCAGATGCTGATATACGCCCGGCGGCCGGGCGCGAGCGCCTGCGGTATGTTTTCGACGCCTCGGACACGGGTGCGCGGAGAAATTCGCGGCCTTTTCGCCCATGAATCGTCCACGACAATAATCCGAGCGAAGTCCGGCTCGGCTTGATGCAGGACTTCGGCACGCAAAGCGAATGGCTCTCCACGCAGCTTCAGGACGGCACGCGGCAAACGCGGGCGTGTGAGCCTTTATAGACATCAAGCCAAACTCGCGGCGGGAAAAGGCGTCGGTTACGTGCGCTGGGCAAAGGTTTTCAGCATCATGCAAATGGCGAAAATGCTGCTGTTCCTGCAGGAGCACGGGACAAATAACCGCAAAGAACTCAATGCCCGCGCCGACGCTGCGAGCGAAGAACTCTCCGCCGCCAGGGAGCGTATTGCGGCGCTTGACGCGCGCATCACCGAGGTCAACGCGCTGCGCGGGCTGATAATTGCCTGCGCAAAGTCGCGCGAGGTTTTTGCGGGATGCAGGACGTCGAGCTATTTGCGCAACTTTGAGAACGTCCAGCGCTTCCTCTCCGACGAAAAGTTCACCACCGACCGCCGCAACCGCGGCGAAAGACAAGCGCCCGCAAGGGCGTGCCACCGAAAAACTGCCCGTCTGCAAGGCGGGGCAGTTTTGAGCTTCAGGGTTTGGGATGAGGTCCCAACAAGCAAAACGGAGTTCGGGGATATTCCCCGCGCTCCGCGTTTGCGGCTTTGGGAGCCTTCGCGCCCTGCTTGCAAAACATCTAACATGCATAAATTATCTTTTGAACATTGAAGCGCCGACTGGTATAAGTAAGAAGGACAACTTCTTTGGTTCCACTCATGATAAGCGCAAAGAGGCCCGAGAGCCCCCCTCAGGCCTCTTTTATCTCTGCCCTTTTGCGTGTTACGCGGGCGGAGTATTTTTTGCCCTGGCAATAGAACTTGAACTCCATGGCGCGCCAGTGGGCGGGCAGGTGGGGCGTGAGAGCGGGCTTGCCGTCTTTCAAATGCAGCCCGGCGAAGCCGAAGATCGCCGCCTGCCAGGTCTCGCCGAGGCAGGCGAGGTGCAGCCCCTCCTTGCCGGTGTTGCTCATCACGTCGCGCAGGTCGAGCCGGAGCGCCTTATTAAAATATCGCTCCGCCGCCTCGTCCAGTCCGTTCTGTGCGGCGAAGAGCGCGTGCGTGGCGAAGCTCAGCGTCGAGTCGTGCAGGCAGAGCGGCTCGAAGTCCTCCCACGCGGCGAGCTTTTCGGCCGCGCTGAACCACGCCGGCAGCCGCGTTATAAGCAGCAGCACGTCCGCCTGCTTTATGACGCGCAGACGTTGGAGCGCGTCGAAGCAGACGCGGGAATAGGCCGCCGTGTCGTCAGGCTTTAGCTTGGTTATGTCAACTTCTTTGAGCAGATGGAAGCTGTCGTCCTGCCTGTAACGCCCGGTTTCCGGGTCGCGCGGGAGCTTCAGCCTGCATCTCAGCTCGCGCCAGGATGCCAGCTCGTCAGAAGTTATGTCAACATATCTCGACGCCGTATCGGCCAGCTCGAGGTTGTGCTTTATCATGCAGTTGGTGTAGAGATTATTGCTCGTGATGCCGCAGTATTCGTCAGGCCCCTTGCAGAATAGCAGATTGACGCCGTCGGGAGCGGGAGTCATGCGGCTTGGCCAGAAGCGCGCCGTCTCGCACAGCAGCTCCGCTCCGCCGCGGCGGAGGAAGTCCTCGTCGTGCGTCCAGTCGAGATATTGCCCGACGGCGTAGGCTATCCAACTCCGAGTTTATCGTCATGCTCAATCAGGCAGCCTCTGACCGGGAAAAGCTGGCAAAGCTCCTCAATATCTCCAAAGAGCAGATGAGCTATGTTACCAACGCTGACGCGGGCTGCGGCCTGATCCGGTATGGCAGCGCCCTGGTTCCGTTTATCAACCGGTTCCCCCGTGATAAGTACAGGAGGGCAAGACATGAAAAAAGAAATGAAAACCAAAGTGATGATCGCTGGGGCGGCCTTTTGTGCCGCCCTTTTCCTTTTCTCCGGCTTTATGCTCTGCCGGGAATATCTTGACCAGAAGCAGAGTGCCGAAGCCTTTGAAGAAGTGGCCGAGCTGGTAAAAGAGGAGCCGGTGCTGCCTGCTCTGGAGTTGGAAAGCGAACAAGAGCCGGTGCAGGAGGAAGTGACGGCCTTTGACAAGTATGCCGATGTGTATGCCCAGAACAGCGATTTGGTGGGCTGGGTTTCCATCCCCGGCACCCGGATCGATTACCCCGTTATGCAGACCAAAGACAACCCCGACTTTTATCTGAAGCACGCCTTTGATAAATCGTACAGCAGCTACGGCGTTCCCTATGTGCAGGAAAACTGCGACATTGGTATTTCCGACAACCTGGTTCTGTACGGACACCACATGAACAACGGCTCCATGTTTTCTGACCTTTGCAAGTACGAGAGCGAGGACTTCTATCGGGAGCATAAGATCATCCACTTTGATACGTTGGAGAGCTTCGGAGAGTATGAAGTGATTGCCGCCTTCAAGACGGTAACAGCGCCGAGCCTACGCCGGGTATGATCATCTTCTTCGATTGGGACGACGAAACCGGACAGGACGGACAATCCGACCATACAGGAATTGTTGAGAAAGTGGAAAACGGCAGAGTTTACACGGTTGAAGGCAACTCCGGTGATTCTGTCCGACAGAACAGCTATCCCGTGGGATATTACGAAATCCTCGGCTACGGGGTTCCGCAGTATTAAAAAAGACACCGCCCCTCAACGGGCGGTGTCCCATACATATTTTATTGAAATGTATATACTGCTATTTTTTTCTGAGAAAATATCCTTTAAGGATATATGATGATTTTCTAATCTCATATCCAGAAGATATAAACACCACTATCAGAAAAAAATATGAGTTCTCGCAATTTTTGTTGTACTTAAAATATATTTTATGCTATACTAACATCATAATGACTATGAGGTGAACCGTATGGCAGTACAGTATAACAAGTTGTGGAAGCGGCTGATCGATATGAAAGTAAAAAAATCTTCCTTAACGGAAATGGCAGGCGTTTCGGCTTCTACCATTGCAAAGCTTAGCCATGACGAATATGTGAGCCTTGAGATTTTAGAGCGGATCTGCAGGGCGCTTCACTGCGAAATCGGCGATGTAGTGGAGCTCAGTAAGGAGGCAGAATCATGAAGCGGCAGAAAATCACATCCTCAGAGCTGCTTTGCGCAATCTGTTTTGCATTATGCTTTTTTGCCTTTATGCTGACGGAGGCGTTTATCAACGAGCGCTGTGCCGTGATTCTCGGAAGCAGTGCCGTAAATCCCGTATATACCTTTGGGCTTGTCTGTACCGGATTGGGTTTTTTTTCGTTTTCCCTGCTGCGCCGTCTCTGTAAAAAAGAAAAGTCCAGGAAAACGGCGCAGACCATTCTTGGTATTCTGTGCATTGGGGCGGCTATGGTTTTGCTTTTTGCAGATCATCCGGCACTCTTTCTGACAAGCTCTGCCGCAGCCCTGCTGCTGACCGGCCATATCAGCGGATGCGTGTATTACAATACGGCCATGTATTTTGCCGCAAGCCGGTATATGGGACGATTGATCGGCACGGGTATGGGAGTGGCGATCCTGTTACAGTTTGTGGTACAGAATTTAATACCGCAGTCTGTCACCTTTATTATCAGCATTATTTTGAGTGTTGCGTTTGTCATGTATTTTGTCATAACAGTGCCGAAGGACTGGATTCTGGAAAATCCTTTGCCCTATTCGTCGGACGCCAAAAAAGATTTCAAAAAAACGCTGCTTCTGATCGTTGCCGTAGTGCTTATGAGCCTTGTAGCCGGAATGATCGACAGCGTACTGACGGCCTTTAATGCCGAAAAATCTTATGACATTTACGGCGGTGTTCGTTTGTTCTATGCACTGGGGCTGATTTTGGCGGGGGTCCTTGCCGATATCAGGGAACGGAAATACCTTCCCCTTTCCACCGTATGTACGATTTTGCTCTCCTCTGTCTGTATGTTCTTTCTCTCGGATAAAGTCAGTTATTTTGCCGGTACTGCGCTGATGTACCTGTACAGCGGCTTTTATGTGATCTTTTTCACGGTGATGTTTCTGGATTTTGCACCCAAAAGCGGCAACCCGGAGCTGTGGGCGGGTATGGGGCGCATTGTACGCAGCTTTACAGTGGCGGCAACCGTGCTGCCGGCGTTCAACATCTATGGCGCGGTCGGTAATACGGTGTTGGCTGTAGTGAGTTGCCTGCTGTCTATCCTGATCCTGCTGGTATTGCTGCCGTATCTGAGTAATGCCGCCGTTTCTCTCAAACCGATAGAAGAACTAATTTCTGGAAGCCCCGAACTCTCCCCTCAGGAGCGGTTAAAACTGTTTGCACAGTACTGTTCCTTGACTCCCCGGGAGACGGAAGTATTGGAAAAGTTATTGACGACCGAGGACGGCGTACAGGAAATTGCCGACAGCCTGTATATCTCCCGGCGGATGGTGCAGCGGTACATCTCTTCTATTTATGAAAAGACCGAAACCAAAACACGCCTCGGCCTGTTCCAAAGTTATATGAATTTTACAGAGTAAATTTTATTTGGGCATAACGCTGCTTTTCGCGAGAAAAGTAGCGTTATTTTTATGTATTTTTTCAAAATGTCACACATGTGAACCCCTGTTTTTGCAAGAATGGCGCTGATGTGAACTGCAAAAAAACAGAATTTGTATGTATCATGATAATGGTTTAGCATTCAATGCGGAGGGATGAAAGATGTCTAAAAAAATAACGGCAATTGTTTTAGCACTATCCATGCTTCTCTGTTTTACAGCCTGCGGTAATAAGGCTGATTCTAATGAAACAGACACAAGCCAGAACGGCGCAGTCGGATCTTCTGAAGGCATACAGTCCAGCGAGTCCGAGCTCGAACCCAAGCCGGAAACCGAACCTGACCCGAAGACCACACCTGAGTATCATTTTACCAAGGCTGTACAGGAGCGTGGCGTGCTTACCGTAGGGGTAAGCGGCAACTCGAAAACCTGCTATGTCATACCGGATGACCCGGAGAAATACGGAGAGCTTGTGGGCACCCGTGCCGGAAACGTGCCGGAGGTATGCCGCCGAATTGCCGAAGAGTTAGGCGTAGAAGTCGAATTTGTGGAATATGCGACCTTGGAAGCACAACTGCAGGCAGTGACGGACGGGGATGTGGATCTTGCCGCGGATAACTTTACTATCACCGAGGAACGCCTTGCACTTTACGAAATGACCGACGATTTTAACGTAAGGGAAATCGAAGGAGACGAGGTGTTTTTAAGTACGAATCCTCAGCCGTGGCTGCCGCCGGAAGAGGAAACGGAAGAGAGCTCCTCGGAGACCGAGGATGAAGCACCCGTCGAGCCCGAACCCAGAGAGATGATACAGAGTGAAGAGGAACTTGCCCATGCCCGTATTGCCGCTGTCAAGGGCTCCGTGCAGGCGACGAATATTGCGGAACAGTATCCAGAGGCGGAACTGCACCTGCTGCCCGATAACAAGTCGATTCTGGAAGCGCTGATCGCCGGAGAGGTGGATGCCGGGGTATTCAGCATGATAGATCGCGCATTTGCGGATCAAATCGTGCAGGCCATTGTCGATGGAAATGTCGCCCAGTGCGTCTATGAAGTGGTAACGCCGGATTTCCGCGGTTACGGACTGGTTCTGATGAAGGAAAACGAAAAACTCTGCCAGTCCATCAACGAAATTATTGCCGAGCTTAAGGAAAGCGGATGGCTGCTGGAATGCTTTGATACGGAGGAAGCAAAGGCGGTGGAACGTGGAATTGTCTGAGCGGAATGCGCAGGTTTCCGGCAAAGGCCCCGGCTGCATGCCGGGGTCTTGACAGACAGACAAAGGAGGAAAAGCTGTGAAAAAAACACTCTCGATTTTACTGATACTCTGTATTCTCGGTCTTGCCGGCTGCGGAAAGACGGAAGAGCTTCCTGACACGCAGCCGACTTCTAACGGTGGCAGCACACAAAACGTGGCTTTTGCCGACACCGAATGGGCGGTCTACGACGGCTACGGCGTCACAATGGAATATCCGTCCACATGGACTCTGTACTGCTACGCCGAGTCTACATCCGCCGCCAATTATTCCGTCCTGATGGTAAGCGCGGCCGAGGATATCTTCCTTCGCTGCTATGTAACCGAAAGCGACCCTCTGCCGGTCACCATCCTCTCGCCTTCCGACAACGCGGAGGCAAAGCTTTTCTATGAGCATGTGAAGGAAACGGCGTTCCGGGCGGTTGATTTTCCCATCACGGATCCGGCTGCGGCAATGGAGGGCGACGAGGCCGTGATCGAGTTTATGACGGCCCTTGAGGAGTACAACGCCGATCCTAAAAATCCCCTGCCGGAGTATACCGGCGAGCTGCCTCAGGGACAATCCGGCACAATGAATACCGTGCAGCTGTCCGACGACGGTACCCTTGCGTCCGTTCAGGATGCGGATACGGGTTTGTTTGGCTACATTGATAAAACAGGCGTCTGGCGCATCGAACCGCAGTTCCGGAGTGCCTACGGATTTTCGGACGGACGCGCGATGGTGCAGCTGGAGGATGGCAGCTGGGCCTATATCGACCGCACGGGTGCTCTGGCCATTCCAGAGGTCCGCGACAGCGATGGAAGCACCTATCCGCTGAAGAGTTCCGTGAAGTTCCGGGAAGGCATCGCGGCCGTGGAGATCGATACCGGAATCGCCTACGATAAAATCTACATCGACATAAACGGCAATGTTCTGTTCAACGCTAGGGGCTTGCCCAAGGTCTACGGCGCAGGCTACGCCAGTACCTACTTCTTCGGGTTTGCATCCAATTTCACCAATGGGAAGGCGGTGGCCGCCCGCAGAGTCAACGAGAGCACGGATGCGCGGATGGACACCGAGGACGCGCCGGTCATTATCGATAAAAGCGGCAATATTCTTGCCACGATATCGAAAGAGTATTATGCGGACGAAAGTGGCTTTGACCCGAACATGATGGTAAAGATCAAGCCCGGCGGGCCGTTCCACGGTGAGGATCTCTACGGCCTGTGCGACGAAAACGGAAACGTGGTTGTGCCCTGTGAATATCCTTATCTTCAGTACTGTGAAAACGGCTGGTATTTGGCCCAGAACCAGGACGGCAGATACGGTTATATCGATAAAAGCGGAAACGTAATGATCGATTTCGAGTTTGAGGATGCCGAAAAATTCAGCTGCGGGCTTGCTCCCGTCTTGATCGACGGGTTATGGGGCTTTATCAACGAGGACGGCGAAGTGGTGATCGAGCCGGCCTACCTTACAGCCAGTGTTGCCACCATAAACGCCGACCCATACATTGGCAGCTGCACCTTCTGGGACGGCGTCGGCAAGGTGCAGGACGGAGATCAATGGATCCTCATTGATACCCGGGGAAATGTGGTCGTGGACGATCCGGGGTTCAGCGGCTTTTACTCCTGCGGAAACGGTCTGATCGCTTACCAGGATGCGGAAAGCGGCTTGTGGGGCTACATGACGACCGACGGAAAAATCGCCATAGAAGCACGTTTTCTTTCGCCGGACACCTTCTTTCCGGCAGACTGAAATAAGATGCCAAGCGTCAGAGATTGGCTGTAAATTTAAGTTCAAATTATAATCAACAACAAAAAGTGGAGGGATGATGAATGATGAAAAAACAATTGGCACTGTTACTTGCGTGTTTGATGCTCTTTACGCTTACTGCCTGCGGTGGGGAGTCCCCGGCAGCACCAAATGAGGGAACTTCGCAAAGTTCGGACAGCGGACAGGAAAACATAGAGACGCCTCAGGGAGAGGAAGAAGAAAGCGTTCCGTCCTTCTCTGTTCCTACCCAGAACGATCCGCCCGCCGTGTATGAGGGGATCAATATGGTCAACCTTGTGCCGGAGGGCTGCACCGAAGTGGTGTACGATGGAGGCGTGTATATCTACAAGCTGTCTTCGGCTCCTACCAGCGAAACACTGGTGAACTTTATCAATGAGAAACTGATCCCAGAAATTCAGGCGTGTTCCGATACCGGGACCTGCCTTGTAAAAGATCCTTCCGGCAATGATGTTTTGGGCCTTGAACGGGGCGTTACTCCGTTGCGCGCCTTTGATTCCTTCGGCTACAGGGTCTCGGACAGCGGCGCAGAGTACGCCTATTGGATCATCGACGGCGAGCAGTTTGCCAATGAACGGCAGCTGAGCGGAGGAGGCATGAAACTGCTGGATGTCCGGTATGTGTACGACGGCGTGCTGTATGATGCCATTACAAAGGTACGGGAAGAAGATCAGGCAATCAGCGTGACCCCCTTTGAAGAACCTAATCAGGAGTTTGAAATTGTAGAGTAAGTAACGCAAAAAGGAGGCGATAGGATGATATCGGTTCAGCGTATTCTGCCATATACCAAGCAGCTGGTGCTGTATGCGCTGTATGATGTTCTGGATTCGGAAGAAAGCGAATACGACAAAGCGGAAAACGGACGGATCGCCGCCAAAGTGACCGTTTACGGAAATCAGAGCGGATTTGAACTTTCCGTATCGGAGGAGCTGCCTGCGACCGTCCTGATGGTGCAGATAAGTGCGCCCTGCCAGGGTCTTTCCGTGCAGGGGCAGCGGCGTGCGGCGGATTATCTGGCTGACCGTGTGGAACAGCTGCTGGAAAATGAGCTGAAACTATCGGTTTTATTAAGAACGAAAGGAGAGAATATAACATGAACACAAAGAAGAGAAACATAGGCGCAAGACTGGGGGCAATGCTGCTGAGCCTCTGCCTGATGATGGGGCTGCTGCCGACGACAGCGTTTGCGGCGGATCAGCCGACCAAAAGAAACGAATACAATGTCTATTCCGCCAATGTTATCAATGGCGGCGCGGCAGCCGGGTGTATGCCGTTACCATTGAGAATGTGGACGGGGAGGATCTCCACTATGTCTATTCTGGCGGCATCGCCAGCGCGAGGATTTGATGGATCAAATCCGGGTGGGACTGAGTGAGCCTTACAAATCCCTGATTCCGACGACTTTTGAAGGAGGTGAGCTCGTCGGTACAGGTCTTCTCTATTTCAGCCGGGATCAGGAAAAGTATGAAGAAATGAAGCTGAACTGGGATGACCCAAAAGCCGTGGCAGATGCCTTGATTTCCGGCAGCGGCAGTGTCAGCGTTGTGCCCAACGACGCCGCCATTTCCGTGACAGATATTTCTGAAATACATGCCGGCGAAAAGATCGTATCCGAAGACCAGCTTGAAGATTTAAACGAACACCTGTCGGAACTTGGCCAGTTAGGAACAGGCGAAAACCGGGTGGAGGCCATGGTAGGTGTGGGCTTCAATACTGAAATAGTTGAAGACAAGGAATATCTTGATGTTCTTAACGCCATGCACGTCGCCCAAATCTCCGCCTTTACCGCCACGAAGGCTGCGTCTGTGTCAAACTCCATCTCTCTGCCGGTGCGGGTGCTGGAGGAAGGGGATACGGATTATTCCACAGCTCCGGAACTCTCCGCCACCTTTACCCCGGACACTGCGGTGACCGTGGGTGAGTTTAACGAATGGCAGGGCCTTGCCATCGACTACTATTACCCGATGATCGACGCCGAGCTTAGCGAGGGCTACGATATCCAGGCGGGCTACACCGTCTCCATTCCCCTTGAGAACTACCAGGGCGAAACCCTCAGCGGAACTCTGACGATTCCTCTGCCCCAGGGGTATGACGGAGCGACTGCCCGCATCAAGGGCGGTGCTTCAGCCAGCAGTTATACGGCGACTACCGTCACTTTCCCGCTGACGCTGGATGTATCCGGCAATACAGCCGAGGTGTTCGGACTGCTGATCGAATACAAGGAAGCGCAGGAGCCGGTACAGCCGCCGGTTATTATCGCCGGAGCCAACGGCAGCTGGCAGAAGGGCGGCACAGACGGACTCAGCTTCACGTCTGACGCTGAATATGCTGATTTCCTGAAAGTCATGGTTGACGGCAAAGAGCTCAAGACTATCGACTACACGGTAAAGGAAGGCAGCACGATAGTCACCCTGAACGCAGCTTATCTTGAAACGCTACGAGAGCATGTTCCAGGGACTTGTCAGGAAGTACAACAAGCACCACAAGCCTGATGAGGCCCTGCCGAACATCACGCCCCATACCATGCGACACACTTTCTGCACTCGGCTTGCCCAGGCTGGAATGAACCCCAAAGACCTGCAATACATCATGGGCCATTCCAACATCACCATGACGCTGAACTATTACGCTCATGCGGATTACGCCTCTGCGAAGGCGGCGATGGACAAGCTGGCGGCTTAGTAGTAAGGCCGGTTTTCTACTACGGTTTTACTACTTTTGACCGCCAAATGAGGCTCCGATATGCCATGATATGCGGGGTATCTTCCGAAACGCAAAATGCCGGAAATGCTTGATATTCCAAGCAATTCCGACATTTGCGAAGTGGTGCCAAGATAATCAGAAAATCGGTAAAACTTTTAATAGAAAAACTTGGCCTCATCGCGCTATTCGACGCCCTCATAGACGGCGGCATGATTTCGCGCAGCAAGCCCGACCCGGAGGTGTTCCTGAAAGCCGCCGCCGCTCTGGCGCTCCCGCCCGCGTGCTGCGCCGTGGTAGAGGACGCCCAAAGCGGCATAGAAGCCGCCCGCCGAGGCGGCTTCCGCGCCATAGCCTATACCCCAACCCCGCGCCGCCTAACCAACGCCGACGCAGAGATACATACGCTGACAGAGCTGCTGGTTTAAGCAGACCCGGCGGCGGCCAGATTTTGATCTGCACCGCCGGGGAGGGCTGGTATCAGGAGGAGGGCAGGGAAGCCGTCAGCCTGACGCCCGGCATGGTCGTCACCATCCCGGCCGGGGTCAGGCACTGGCACGGCGCCAAAAGGGACAGCTGGTTCTCGCATATTGCCGTCGAGGTTCCGGGCGAGGAGACATCCAATGAGTGGTGCGAGCCGGTGGACGGCGCGGCCTACAACGCTCTGGCATAAGGAGCGGCATTGCGATACATAAAGCCGGGCAATTCCGACCTGACCGTCTCCCGCATCCGCATGGGCTCGCGGGCTTTGGCGATCCCCATAACGGCCAGCACAGCTGGACGCTGGATGAGGAACA
>ERZ779889.2921-NODE-2921-length-13177-cov-2.908093_pt1 | contig 13177 bp, 9 predicted proteins | sample MGYA00511030_ERZ779889 | MGnify/ENA primary metagenome ERZ779889 (study PRJEB29588, sample SAMEA2160616) | human gut metagenome | biome: human gut; feature: human-associated habitat; material: faeces | place: Denmark | collected 2008/2010 ...
CCCCGCCGCTCTCTGCCTTCGGAACCTCTGCCAGAAAATGGCTAATCTCCTGCGTAATCCTCGGGTTCTCCATCCGGTTCCGAGGCGAAGCAGCCAGACGGTGAATCTGCTTCAGGCCCTCTTCGGCGTAGTTCCGCAGCATGGCGTCCAATGCTGCCTCCTGCGGCATTCGCAGCGCAAGGCACCGAGCAGCCCAGCCGTTGGGTTCCCGCAGGATATTCTCGGCAGCATGGGCTTCCTCCCGCAGGGGCTCCTGTTTACTGATGGTAAGCAGGTCGTTCCACTCCGTCAGATCCTGCAGGCAGCGGTAGATGTCCCGGAAGGACGCATAGCGCACCGGGCTGCCCAGCGCACACAGTTTTTTCAGGCCCTGACCGGGGGCTGGTTCCCGGAGGCAGCAGGCCAGTTGGTCAGCCATCCGGTTCAAATCCGGGCACGCAGCCATCCGGTCCGGATGTTCCAGCAGAATCCGCTGCAGAATTGGCCGCAGATTTTCCCGCATGGGGGTGTTCAGGAACACACAGCAGTTCCGCTCGCTTAGCGATTCATACAATCCCTGCTCGGAGGCGCGGCGCACTTCCAGCAACGGTTTGAAGTTCAGTCTTTCTTCCGAAAAAGCACTGCTTTGCAACAGGCTTTTTGCATTCTGTTCCGCATAAATGGAGGCTGTGAGCACAAAAATGCCCTTGCGATTCAGTTCCTCCGACGGTCTGCGCAGCATCCCGGCGTGTTCCACCACCTGACAAAAATCATTCAGCGGGCAGACCACGGCGGCCCCCTGTCTGGTCCATTTCAGCATCTGCTCCCAGAACCTCTGTGCCGTCAGGATGTTGGTCGTGTTCTTCCACAGAAATCCATTGGTCGGCAGCTGCCGGTCTGTATCGCCGAACGTCGTAATCTCAAAGTCATCATTCTTTTTCCGAAGGAAATAAACTGCGGCATAGTTTTCACTGTGCAAACGCATCCAGAGATACTGCTGCAGATCCAATTGCAACAGATCCTCAGTATAATAGCAGTCGTTCTCATCGCCGAATGTCAGACAGACCGGCCCTTTTGCGGAAAACAATCCTGACTCCTCCTTTCCTCAGTGCTCCTCGTGCTCAGTCGAACAGCGAAAAGCATTTTGAATAGACCGGTGTGCCGGAATCGTTACGCAGCATCAAGCAGAGCTCGAAATCATTGTCCATGGAAAGGCCGATTTCCTGCAGCTGTGCTTCCTGCAGATTCGGCAGTTCTACGGTCTGCTCGCGCTCGGTGCCGTTTACCCGGATATACAGCCGGATGGGCAGTGTTTTTTCCTCTGGGACCCGTGCAAACTTCTGGTCCAACCAGACAGTTCTGCCATACAGCGCATTGCCGCTGCCAAAGGAGCGTTTTTCCTCCCGGTCGGCTGCCAGCATGCCGTCCTGATCCTTCCAGTAATAGACCTTGATGCCCACCTCAATCTTCTTAAGAAATTCGGTCCGATAGGCATCGATCTTCGGTTGCACCTTTTTACGGGCTTCTTCCAGTTCTTTACCCAGCGGCAACTGCAGATCCGGGAAACCGCACCGGGGACATTCATAGTCGTTGTAAATTTTTCCACATACCAAACATTTCATTGCATGTTCCCACCTTACACCGTTTCATTCAGCTGCACACTGTCTGCACAGACCAACAGCTGTTTGCGCAGCTCTTCTTCTGCCTGCTGTAGTTCTTTAAGCAGTTCGTCCAGACTGCCCGCCGGGTCTGCTTCCGGTGCGCTCTCTCCATGTCTGCCCCGTGCCTCGCAGATCTCGTTGATGGAATCCACCAGATGCTTCCGAGCGTTTTCCAGCACCTGGTTCTGGTACAGCAGACGGCTGAGCCGTTCCTTATACTGCAGCGTGTTGAACGGCTGCAGCATTTCCAGCCTGTCCTTTAGCCCCTGCAGCGCATCGTCCTGCTTTTTCCGGGCTTCCTGCAGGCGGTTGCGCTCTCCGTTCAGCTCTTCCAGCTGTTTTTCGGCTTCTTCGCCTTCCTGCCGGCAACGCTCGACGGTCTCAATGGCTTCCTTCAGTTGCAACTTGATTCTCTGGTTTTTCTCTTCGTCGGTCTTCCCCTGCAGCTCCTGCAGGCGCTGCTCCAAATTTTTGATCTCCGCATCGTTGGCGGACTGCTTGGCAGTCAGTCCCTGATAGGCCGTATCCAACTGCTGGCGCTCCTGCTCCTGCTCTTTCACCTTCTGGCTCAAGCTCTCATTGTCCCGGGTCAAATCCTGAATATTCTGTTCCAGCGTGGCAAGCCTCTGCTGATGTTTCATCTGCTGGTTCTTCTGGTCATTCAACAGCGCCATTTTTTCTGTCTGAGCCGCCGCAATAAAGCTTTCGCTCTTTTTTAGGTCATCCCGAAGTTTCTGTGTCTCCTTCTGCAGCGCACTCAGGGTGTCCATCCTTCCGTTGTACTGCCCGGTCAGCTGGTCTTTCGTCGCTTTTTCTGCCGCAAGTGCACGATTCTGCTGCTCAAGCTGCTGCTTCTTTTCCACCACTTCATGCTCTGCCTGCGCCAGCTCGGCAGTCAATTCCGCCACACGGCAGGTACCCTGATTCCGTTCGGCCTTTGCTCGTTCCAGCTGCTCGTTCAGCTGCCGGAGTTGATCCTGCTGCACTTGGGCAGCCTGCTGGGCAGCCTGCAGAGCAGCCTGCTGCGGCGCGATCTGCTGGGCACGGAAGGCTTCCGTCTGCGCCTGTGTCTGTGCGGCCTGTGCCTGCAACGGTGTGCATTCTGCCTGTAGACGAGCCAACTCGGCCTTCTGGGCACACAGCTCCTCGGCAAGACGCCGGTTTTCCGCTTTCTGCTGCTCCAGCGCACCGGTCTGTTCCGTCTGCTGTTTGAGCAGTTCTTTTTCTTCTTCTGCGGCACTGGTCTGCTGGCTGGTAAGCTTCTGCAGATTGCTGCGCAGTGCCGCCTGTTTTTCCAGAATGCCCTGCTGCTGTTTCTGCAGCGTTTCCACCTGTGCAGTCAGGCTGTTCAGTTCGGCTTGTGCCTGTGCTGGGTCCACGGCCTGCAGTTTCTGCAGTTCGCTGCGCTTCTCTGTACATTCCTGCGTCAGCCGGTCCCACGTCTGCTGTGCTTCCCGTGCCGCTTCCAGCTGGGCGGCCAACGTTTTTGCTTCTGCTTCCTTTGCTTTCAGTATTTCGGCAGCGGATGCGACCCGTCCCAGTTCTTCCCGTTCGGCCTGCAGCATGGCTTCCATTTTGTCCACCCGATCCAGACCGCGCACAAACTCTGCTCGGTTCCGGGTGTAGATATTATACACCACACGATCCAGCCATGCCAGTCGGACCGGAAGCATCTCATCGCCCAGCGGATTTTCCGAGATGTCCTTGCCAGACACATCGCGGATATCCCTGAACAGCGATTCCACCATGCAGAGCGCCATAAAAATGGAAGGCTCTTCCTCCCGGTTCAGTTCAATCGAACTCTCCAGCCGTTCAAACTCCATTTATGCATTCTCTCCTTCCGGGACAAAAATCTCTCTGACTTCCTGCATCTCGAACATGTTCCGGTAGCTGTCCAGCGGGACGGTGACCTCCTTACACTTTGCATCGCTCATCGTGCTTCTGGGCACCAGATGCAGGGACACGATGTCGTTTTCATCGATGGAGAATCCGATATACCACATGCCGTCGTCCGGCAGACTGCGCAGACGCTTGAGGATATCCGGCTTCGGGCGCATACTGGTGCCATACTCCCAGCCGTGACCGTTGCGCTCCTCCTTGCGCAGGTCGCCGATCATAAAGCAGTCCAGCTGCGGATAAGCGTAGGTGCGTGGCTTGGAAGGGTCGTTGTCGTAGCAGAGGAAGTACACCTTTCCCGTTTCCACGGTCTGGAGGTAATGGATGCCGTAGCAGATATGCTTGCGGCCGGTGTTATCCTGCGTGCACAGGCCGATGGAATAACGAGCCGTCTTTTGCAGCATGACCTTGCCTTCGGCCAGAAGTGCAGCACCCAGCGAGATGGCCTGTTCGCGCTTGTCAGCAGCCATGTTCCTGCCTAGTCTGGGATTGGCATCCAGTTTGTAGATATCGCTGATCTGCTTTTTGACCAGATAGAACGAGCCGTAGCCGCCCACCAGAGCGATTTTGAAATCGTCCCGGATGCCGGTCATGGGGTCACAGGGGTCCATGTGGATGTGCTGTTCCACTAGCGGATTGATGCGCCGGATCTGCTCGTCCAGCACCGGCTCAATGGTCATGCGGTATGCTTGGAACAGCTGCTGATAGGTGACGGACACCTCTTCTTCCTCGTATTCGATGCCGCAGAACTCCTCCGAGTTATCGTTCAGGATGTCCTCGATGTCCTGATAACCGGAGCCGTATGAGCCAAAGGTATCCTCAATGTCCTGAATGCGCTCGGCGCTCTTGAGCTGGCTTTCCAAGTCCTTGACCGCCGCGAGGAATTCGGGGTCCATGTAGTCGGGCTGGGCACCTTCGTCCAGCATACCGGCCTCCCGCAGAGCAAGCTCCACGACGCGCTGCATGTAGGCAATGCCTGCATTGCCGATGGTGCCGTTGCCCTGTTCATCCGGATGGTTCTCGCCCGCGCCGCCGCCTTCCCGGTAGGCGATCTCCATGCTGCCGTTATCGTAGGAGCGCACCTCGGTCAGGGTGATGTCCAGCGTGCCGCCGCCGTAATCGATGAGCAGCAGATGCCCGTTGAACGGCTTCTGGGTTTCCTGCCGGTAATTGTACGCAAAAAAGGCGCTGGCGGCTTCCGGTTCCGTGGTCACACGGACCTTCGGCTTTGCCTCAAGTTCCAGATCCAGTTCGTTCTCAAGGATGCCGCGCAGGATGCTGCGGCCATCCAGCGAACGCACGCCCCTGCACCAGATCTCCGGCACACAGACCACGACATTTTCCAGCGAGGCGGCATTGCACCGCTTCATGGCACCGCCCACAAGGGAACTGAGGTAGGTCTTTGCGGCCCAGTGAGGGGTATAGGTGCTGTCGTAGCCGCGCTTGCGGAGCATCTCCTGATTGTCCTCGTTCAGCAGCATCTTGAACGCTTCAAAGATGTGTGCACTCTTTTTGCCGATCTGTTCCTTGGCGGCCTTGCCGCAGGAGATCTTCTGACTTTTGCCGAAGATGCTGACCACCGAGGGAATGCTGGCCGATTCGCCCTCCACCAGCGCGATGGCCTCTGCACGGCCTGTCGTGGCGTTATAGGTCGAGATCGTCGAGTAAGTGCTGCCAAAGTCGATTCCGAGATTCATACCGCAATGCTCCTCTGCTGTTGTTCATTTTTTCCTATTATAACAAACTCTTCCGGAATTTTATATAGTTTTGTGGACAAAATCCCGCCCTTTTCAGCACTTTTTTCAAGGCAATGTTTCCTGCAGGATCACGTTTTGTCCGGCTGCGGATAAAGGCGCACCTTCGGATTTCCCCGGAGCACGGGCCGGACAGCATTCTGGACCTTTGCCGGGAACTCGATGCTTTCCAGCTTGGTGCAGCCCTCAAAGGCATCTGCAGCAACGCTCTGCAGACGGTCCGAATGCAGTTCCACGGCATCCAGCTTCGTGCAGTTCCGGAATGCATAGCGGCCAATTTCCTCAAGGCCGGCGGCATCCGAGTTGAAGCATTCCAGACTTGTGCACCCGGCAAAGGCACGCTCTCCGATGCTGCGCAGACTTTTGGGCAGTTCGATAAATTCCAGCTTCGTGCAGTTTTCAAACGCTCCTGCACCGATGGCACGCACGCCCTCGGGGACATCCACGATCAGCAGCCGTTCCCGGCTGGCCGCAAAGGCATTTTCCGCAATGAGGGTCACACCTTCTGGCACTTTTGCATACGCATCATAGCCCCGGTAGGCCAGCAGCACACCGTTTTCAATTTCGTATTCCTTCTGCAGTGCGCAGGACGGCTCGAACACATTTTTGCCAAGCTTCACCCCAGTAGGCAGCACGATGCTCTGCAGTGCCTTGCAGCCCAGAAAGGCTTCTTCCTCGATCTCTTTTACGGTATAGGGGATCTCAAACCCGGTCAGTTTGCTGCAGCCCTTGAAGGCTCCCTTGGCGATCTTGCGCGTGCAGCTTTTTTCTTCATCCTCCGGATAGCTGAACTCCACATGCTGCAGGTTCTCGCACTGGCCGAACGCGTACTCCGGGATCTCGATAAGGTCACCGGGAAGCTCCACCTCTTCCAGCGCGGTGCACCCGGCAAAGGCCAGTGCGCCAATCTTTTTCAGTGTACGGCCCCCAAGCAGATCGACCCTCTTCAGGCTGGTGCAGTTGTAAAAAGCCGATTCGCCGATCTCGGTCACTTCCAGCGGGATGGACGCATATTTCAGATTCCAGCAGCCGGCAAAGGCATCCTTTTCAATGCAGGTCAGCCCATTGGGCAGGATCACCTCGGTCAGGTTCTCGTTGTACGCCAGCGCCTTGCGGCCGATCTTCTGCACCCACTGCGGGATCCGGAGCACCTTTTCCGTGCCGGTGTAGCTTTCCAGCACGCCGTCCCGGATGACATAGCCTGCCGTCTGTGCGTTCTTGCCCATCTGGCCGAGGGTATCGTTCAACTTCTTCACCCGTTCCAGCGGGTTTTCGGTGCTGGCCTTGTGCGCAGCCTGCCGCACTTCCTCCCTGCAGTCCGCAAAAGCATCTGTCGCAATCTGATAGACCGTTGCGGGAATCTGAATCTCCCGCAGCGCCTTACAGCCTGCAAATGCCTTTTCGCGAATACATTGCAGACCCGGTTTCAGAATCACCTGCCGCAGTGCCGTGCAGTTCTCAAAGGCATGTTTCCCGATTTCCTGCACACTGGCCGGAACGCGCACTGTTTTTAGCGTTCTACAGCCGTCAAAGGTACTTTCTTCTATTTTTTTCAGTCTTTCCGGCAGAACAATTTCCCGTAGTTTTGAGCAATTCCAAAATGCAAACTTACCAAGCTTCTGCAGCTTTTGGGGCAAAGTCACCGTTTCCAGTGCACCGCACCCGCTGAATGCACCCCACGCGATTTCCGACATAGAATCTGACAGTTGCACTTCTGTCAGGCTTGTACATCTGCTGAAAGCATATTCTCCAATCGTCTGCAGGGTATCCGGCAGTTGTACTGTCTGCAGATTTGCGCAATCTGCAAACGCATTCTCACCAATGGCTGTAATGCCAGCTCCGACCACGACTCGCCGAATATTATTCTGGAATGCAGTCCATGGAGATTCCGTTCGTTTCAGATCTGAAAATACATTTTCAAAGATCTCGGCAAGCAACTCTTCGGTTTTGTCTTTGGCCGCGTAATCCTGCATTGCCCCGCTGCCTTCAATTTCCAGCAGACCGTCCGGACGCAGGCACCACCGCGCGTTCACGCCGCAGCCGCCCTTCCGTTCCATTTTTGCTTGGGCATATCCACTGCGGGACACCCGCTCTTTTTGTGTGTAAATCAGCGTCGGGTACTGCTCCCGGTCGGCGCTGCTGTCAAACCCGCACACCGGGCAGACCGCAAGCTGCCTTTCTTGTGCTTTTTCACAAATAGGACATTTCCACATATTACTTTTCTCCACCGCTTTATTGTTTACCGAAGGCTGAGCATGCCTCTTTCCAGAATATTTTTTTCTTTATCCCCCAGAATCTTGGGCCGCGCAGGCTGTGGCACATTCCAAATGCCGTCGATCCTATCTGTGAGGGAGTCCCTGCAAAAATGACCTGCTGTAAAGCGTTGCATCCGTAAAACGCCGCGTGTTCTATACGTTGTACTCCAACCGGAATACGGATTGTTATTAAAGAAGTGCAGTTCTCAAACGCTCCGTATTCAATAGTTTGAAGATGGCGAGGAAGTTTTACTTTTTTTAAGGCTGTGCATTCCTTAAACGCCCTATAACTGATTTTCTCCACATTGTCTGGTATATCGACTTGCGTCAGGGCTTTGCAACCGGCAAATGCCCAACATCCAATCTTTTTTACACTGTCTGGTATGTTGAGCCGTGCCACAGCAGAATAATGACCAACTGCATCTTCCTCGATTTCTTCTAGAGTTTCTAGTAATTGGATTTGGCAAAGGTTTATGCAATTATAGAACGCATAGTCTTCAATTTCCAACAAACCTTCCGATAGAATCACTTCTTCTACGATATCATTATTAAAAAAGCTTCCTTTCCCAATCACCTTGACACCCTTAGGTACAGACACCACACGTTCTCTGCCATAATAACCCAGAAGTTTTTCTCCGTCTATTTCAAACTGATCTTGCGCTTTCATGTCGGCAGCTGCTTTCTGCGCCGTCGCTTCCAAAGCCGACGAACAACCGGAGAATGCATTCCGTGCTATGTAAACGACTTCTGGAAAGGCAACATTCTGCAGTGCTGCACATCCTTGAAATGCACTGTGGCGGATTGTCTTTGTTTTATTCAAAAAATCTACCCTGCGCAGACATTTACAGTCGGTGAATGCTTCCACACCAATTTCGGTTGCCGAACTTCCAAGTAAGATTTCTTCCAGATTTCCGCATCCTGCAAAAGCCCCATTGCCAATTTTAATTGGCAATTTCCCTTCACCTACATTACCTGAGATTCGAACATTTCGCAAATGATTACAGCTATCAAATGCCCTTTCTTCAATTTCACGGACATTGCATCCCAGTACAACTTCTTCCAATTTGTTACAATATTTAAACGCACCCTTTCCAATTTTTGTAACACTATCAGGCAATACAATCTTTTTTACTTTCCATTCTTCACCTGTTTTGTTTGTTCTAAGCGATACCAATCTTCGTTCCACACCGCTATCGACATCCTGTTCTTTAATCTGTGTCACACCGGATTTCACATAGAGCGTTGTATCATCGTTGTTAAGTTTATAAAATATCGTTCCAACATCCACTCTGTCTTGTTCATACTGCGCTTTCCACTCTTTTCTGCTTTGGCATCGCTTCTTCGGCACGGTCAGTGTTGGGTACCGTTCCCAGTCTGTACTGGCATCAAACCCGCAGGCCGGGCAAATCAGTTCTGTGCCGTGGAATGCACTGCCACAGACAGGACACTGTTCCATATCGATTACTCCTCTTTCTACATTCTTTATCCGTGGTATTTTTGTTACTTTGCCTCCCTGTTGTCTCAACCAGAACTCTTTTATCGGCGCTTATTCAGAATCGCCAACAATTCATCATAATAACTCATATCTTCCTTCAAAGAGACTTCCTGCTGTAAATTCTTTTTGTCAGCCACTTCTTCGTGTTCATTTAAGCTTTTGAGTAATTCGTCGTGATACGATGGTTCTTCGTCCTTCTGAAAGCAACCTTCTTCCGATTTAGCCTCCAAAGACTCGCTACGCATTTGATTTTGTATTGTTTGGATTTTCTTCTGCACTTGTTCCCGCATTTCACGCTTCTCTGTCTGAATTTTCTGGATTCGTTTCTGAACTCGCTGTTGAGCCTCCTGTGCGTTCATAGTCGATTCCGTTTTCTTTTTCAAACTTACGTTCTGAATCGTTCTTAAGTAAACAAAAGTCGGGTAACGCGTCCAGTCTACACTGGCATCATAGCTGCAAGCCGAGCAAATCCATTCTTTGTCTCGGAATGAAGCTCCACAGATAGGACATCTTTCCATATTGCTCTTCCCTTGTTTCATAATTTTTACTGTTTTGCTTTTGCATCCGATGATGCCTACATTATCTGTAACGCCTTACCGGACAGTCCTCAAAAGCTTCTGGAGAAACATTTTCTACACTTCGTGGAATGCGCACAACCTCGAGAGCTGTACAATGCAGAAATGCATACGGTTTAATTTTTTTCAGCCCTTCTGGCAAAATCACCTTACGCAAATTCCTGCATCCTGCAAATACACCAAGGTCAAGCACTTTTATCCCATTTGGCAGTTCAATTTCCGTCAATGCTTCACAACCACTGAACGTTTCCATTCCAATCTCCTTGATAGTCACCGACATCTGGACTTCCGACAGGCGCTTACAGCCTTTAAACGCAGAGCCTTGTATTGTCTGCACCGTATCGGCCATCTGTACACTGCGAAGATTTTCACACCCTTCAAACATATTGAGTCCTATGGTTGTAACTCCAGATTTTATCTGTACCTTTATAATCTGATTTTTATATTTTTCCAAAGGCGATTCCATTTTTATGGGGTAATCCTTCATTGCACCATTACCCTCGATTTGCAGAAGGCCGTCATTCAAAAAAAACGTCCATTTTACATTGATTCCACACATACCTGTTTCCACAAGGATTGTAGAAGGCGCTGCTTCCGCTTTTTTGGGGGGCGCGTATGCCCCTGACAACACCAAGCATTTTTGCGTTTCAATCTGCTGAACTCGTTTAGCTAGTGCTACAACCTCTGCGCGCAAGGATTCAACTTCCTGTTTCATAGCCTGCACTTGCTGTTGCAGTTCCTTCTGACCTCCCAGCAGTTGTCCCCGTTTGGATGGTATCACACTTTCTATGCTCACAAGCGTCGGGTACAGTTCTCGGTCTGCACTGCTGTCAAACCCGCATTCACAACAAACCCTTACTGTATCCTCTTGTGTGCTTTGGCACATTGGGCATGTCCACATCTCTCATTTCCCCTTTCCGCTATTTCACATCACTAGCTCGCGTATAACTCGCGCAGTACATTTTTGAAATGCAGTTGCTCGAATCGTTTTTGTATTGGCCGGAATCCGGATAGTCTTCATCGCCGTACAGCCACTAAACGCATAGTCGCCAATATATTCAAGCGTCTTCGGCAGTTTGACGTACTGCAAATTTGCGCAGCGGCGAAATGCTGCCGCACCAATCGACTTCACGCCCTCTTCGATGACCACCTGCTTGATTTTATCCCGATAAGATTTCCATGGAGTGCTTGAAAAAAGCAAATGATAGTTCTGCATTTCTCCAGTGCCCTCAATCTCCATCAGGCCGTTTTCGTCCAGATTCCAGATGAGTTTTTTGCCGCAGGTGCCCGAAGCAATGTTCTTAGCTTTGGGTATTTCCATCGTTTCTTTGAACTCCACCGGCATGACAGGTTGCATAATCGGTGTTTCAAAGGCATCTTCAGATCCCACGGATTCTGCCACAATTCTGGTTTCCGAAAGCACCCCGGCTTCCATCACTGATTGGCAGCCGCAGTAAGCTTTTTCCCCTTCTACCTTCAGGCTTGCAGGCTTTTGAATTGCCAGCTTCCTGCAGAAGCCAAACGCCCAGTCGCCGACCTCTTCCAGAGCATCGGGCAGCTGGATAGACCGAAGTTCCTTGCACTCCGAGAAAGCATATGCACCAATCTTTTTCAAAGTATCCGGGAACTTCACTGTTTCCAAATGCTCGCATCCAGCAAATGCACTCTTTCCCAGTTCCCTCACACCATCTTTTAATATAACCGACCGCAATCGACTGCAGCCTTCGAACGCACTTTCTTCCAGATATTCCACGCCGCCGGGAATCGTAATTTCTGTAAGTGCGGAGCAATTGACAAACGAATGGTTTCCAATCTTATTCAATGTATGTGGGAACCAAATATAGGCCAGCCGTTCACAATTTGCAAATGCGTTCGGTGCAATTTCGCTCAGATTGGGCGTTTCTCTCACGCGAAAATCCACAACACTCAATTTTTTACAATTTCGGAACGCACTGTCTGCAATCATCTTTACAGAACCAGGAATCACAATTCGCTCCAACTTCGCATTTCCAGAAAACACTCCTCGCCCAATCTCGCGGATACCAAACGGAAGCGTTACCACAGCCTTTTCGCCGTGATATTTCACGAGCACCCGTTCTCGGACTTCAAATTCCTGCACCGTTTTTGCCGCCTCGTCGGCCCGGCTGACCGGAACCTTCGGGTGCCGCACACTGTTCTGTTTAGCCGCATAGGCCCTGGCCTTTGCCGCATTGGATGGCATCATCTTCTGCGCACAGATCAATGTCGGATAACGCTCCATATCGGTACTAACATCATAGTCACAGACCGCACACTGAGCGTTTTTATCTGCCTGTTGCGTTTTGCACACCGGACATTCCCACATAATGATCTCTCCTTTTTAATGATAGTTTGATTATAAGATATCCACATCAAAAGTCAACAATTCCTTCCCAATCTGTCTAATCAGGTCAGAAATCTTATTGCAGTCATATTGAAAAGATTCAATGAGTGTGTTACAATTCCTAAAAAATACTCTTAGTCGAAACGGAGAATTTTTATGCTTGGTGCTATTTTTGGCGATATCGTTGGTAGTCCTTATGAATTTGATGCATATAACTGCAAACGCAAGGATTTTCCACTTTTATGCCCTATTAGCTTTTTCACGGATGATACTATTATGACACTTGCCGTTGCAGAAGGTGTTATGCAAGGCCACGGTAATCCAGACAGCACCAAGAAAACCGTCGTAGAAGCCATGCAAAAATGGGGCCATGCCTATCCCAACGCTGGGTACGGCGGTCAATTCCGCCATTGGCTATGGACTCATAGTACAGAGCCCTACGGGAGTTTCGGTAACGGCTCTGCTATGAGGGTCTCTTCCTTAGGCTGGCTATTCGATGATTTAGACAGCGTCCTGGCCATTGCCAAGGCGACCTCCGAAACAACCCACAATCATCCAGAAGGAATTAAAGGTGCACAGTCCACCGCGGCCGCTATCTTCCTAGCTCGTACTGGTCACAGCAAACAGGAGATTCGGGACTACATCGAGCAGACTTTTAATTACAATCTGCACCGTAATTGTGACGACATCCGACCAACCTACCATCATGTGGAAAGCTGTCAGGAAACTGTACCGGAAGCCATCATCGCATTTCTGGAGAGCGTTGACTACGAAGATGCCTTGCGGACTGCTGTATCTCTGGGTGGAGACAGCGATACCATCGCCTGTATTACTGGCGGCATTGCAGAAGCCTTTTACGGAATGCCCCAGAACTTAGTTGCCGCTGCGCTGGTGCGTCTGCCAGACGATCTTTTGGCTATTTATTTACGTTTTCTCAAGCAAATCGCAGACAAGATCCCCTCTCAGTGCTGAACGATGTTCTTTATGTAAAAATCGTTGTCGTTTTGCTGTCATCAGTTTTTCCCATGTCCATTCTCTGAACAGGAATGCAGGCCAGTACCGCGTTAGTTATTCCTATACTCGCAAGATATGTCATACTATTCTCTCTTCACTTCAATAAATTTTCTAAAACCCTCTTGACGAATTCTGCATACAGTGGTATTTTTCTTGTAAATCCCACCGTTCTTGTAGATTGGTCAA
>ERZ779889.2922-NODE-2922-length-13176-cov-2.255697_pt1 | contig 13176 bp, 10 predicted proteins | sample MGYA00511030_ERZ779889 | MGnify/ENA primary metagenome ERZ779889 (study PRJEB29588, sample SAMEA2160616) | human gut metagenome | biome: human gut; feature: human-associated habitat; material: faeces | place: Denmark | collected 2008/2010 ...
GAGAGAGATTTAAAGAAAATGGAAGCAGCTGAATAAAGCTGATAAATAAATAACTGAGAAAAAGCAGAGAAAACTGCTTGCGCCTCCGAAAATTAGACATACATTCTAGTCTTTGGGGGCGTTTCTGAAGTTGTGATCGTGGATATTCCAGAGTAAGAGGAGAAATATAAATATATGAAAGTTGCAAATATAAGAATCAATGGCATGGAAAATCCGGTGGGATTTGACTTTGAGACCGTATGTGTATCATGGAAAGTTCGTGAGACATCTGCCAGAAGACAGCAGAATGCAAAAATAGAAGTATCTTTGAAAGAAGATTTTTCAGAGATTCTCTGGGAAAAAGAAGGAAAAGATCTTAACAGCGCGGCAGAAAAACTGGAGTTTACCAGGAGTGCATATACAAGATATTATGTAAAAGTAACCGTCACAAACGATAAAGGAGAAACAGCTGTTTCAGAACCTGCATATTTTGAAACCGGAAAGATGGATGATCCATGGATGGGAAAATGGATCACAACAGAAAAAGAAGATACTTTTCATCCTCTCTTTATAAAAAACTTTGAAGTAAAGAAAAAAACTGCTTCAGCCAGACTTTATATTTGCGGTCTTGGACTTTTTGAGGCAAAATTAAACGGAAAAAAAGTCGGAGAAGAAGTTCTGACTCCTTATTACAGCAATTATCACGATGAAGAACAGTACCTTACATTTGATGTTACAGAAGATATTAAAAATATTGATAACCATACAGAAATGCAGAAAACAGCAGAAAACCAGCTGGCCGTATCGCTGGGAAATGGCTGGTATAAGGGAAAATTCGGACTGAACAGTCAGAGTAATAATTTTGGTGATACCTTTAAACTGATCGCAGAACTTCGGCTGATCTATGAAGATGGCGAAATTCAGGTGATCGGAACAGATGAAACCTGGAACTATATTGGTTCTGATGTGGAAGATGATGGAATTTATGACGGCGAGATCATTAACCATCTGTTATGGGAAGAAAAAGAAAATCAGGCAAGACCGGCAGTTCTTACAGCGGCAGAAGGAAAACTGGTTGCCAGATACAGCCTTCCTGTAATGGAAATGGAAGATATGCCGGTAAAAGAAGTGATCCATACACCGGCAGGAGAAACAGTCCTGGATTTCGGACAGAATTTTGCCGGATATGTAACATTTAAAAATCACCTGACAAAAGGAACCAGAATTATATTTGATCATGGCGAAATTCTCCAGGATGGCAATTTTTATAATGAAAATTACCGTGCTGCAAAATCTCAGTTTGTATATGTATCTGATGGCAGGGAGGAGCTGGTACGTCCTTCTTTTACATATTTTGGATTCCGTTATGTGCGTGTGACAGGATGGCCGGGAGAAGTAAATGCAGAAGATTTTACAGGAAAAGCAGTTTACTCAAAGATGAATAGGACCGGATATGTGGAAACAGGCCATAAGGGAGTAAACAGACTGTTCCTCAATGCACTTTGGGGACAGAAATCAAATTTTGTGGACTTTCCTACAGACTGCCCACAGAGGGATGAACGACTTGGCTGGACCGGGGATGCTCAGGTATTTGCCGGAACAGCAAGTTTTAATATGGACACTACAGCTTTTTATCAGAAATTCATCCACGACCTTCGAAATGAGCAGGTAAAATACGATGGAATCCTTCCGGGAGTGATTCCGGTACTTGATCCAAACGGACCGATCTTTTCCAGTGTATGGGGAGACATTGCCACATTCCTTCCAATGGTGGTTTATGAACATTCAGGAAATACAGAAATGCTGAGATCCAGTTATCCGATGATGAAGGACTGGGTGGATAAGATCACCAGGGAAGACCAGGCAAGAGGACAGAAATATCTTTATGATTTCGGAAATCAGCTGGGTGACTGGCTTGCACTTGACGGAAGAACCGAGCAGAGCATGGAAGGTGGAACAGATGCCTATTATATTGGCTCCAACTACTATGCAATGTCTGTGCAGAAGACTGCAAAAGCAGCAGAAATTCTCGGCTATGAAGAGGATAAGCGTTATTATGATGACCTCTATCAGAAGATCAGAGAAGCGATCATCCGGGAATATTTTACAGAAACGGGACGTCTGGCAATTGATTCCCAGACTGGATATATTGTAGCTTTATATTCCGGGATCTACAGAGAAAAAGAAGCTGTTGTGGCAGGACTGAAAGCAAGATTTTACAAAGACTGCTACAAATTAAAGGGCGGATTTACAGGGGCACCGATCCTTTGCAGGGTTCTCGCCGAAAACGGATTCGAGGAAGACGCTTTTTATTTCCTTCTTCAGGAAGATTATCCGGGATGGATGCACTGCATCAATCTGGGAAAGATGGAATTCCGTTCTGGATGACGGGCATTTAAGCGGTACGATGATGAACTCCCTGAACCATTATTCTTATGGCTCTGTTGTAGAATATCTCTACAGAGATGTGGCTGGCTTAAAAGCCCTGGAGCCTGGCTTTAAAAAAGCTCTGATCACACCGTTGATGAACGGAAAACTGAAATATATGCATATGACTTATGACTCTGCATATGGCGAATACAAAGTAAACTGGGAAATCCTGAAGAACGGAAAAGTAACAGTAGATATCCAGGTTCCATTTGGATGCAGTGCAGTGATCGGACTTCCGTTCTATGAAGGGGAAGTGATGGAAGTGGAAGCCGGAAATTATCACTATGAATATTGTCCCACAGAAGATCTTCGCCAGCGCTATAATAACAAAACCATGTTTAAGGATATGATGCATGATCCGGAGGCTATGAAAGTGATCGAGAGAGTATCTCCAATGCTGATGTATTTCCTTTCTACCGGAAATCAGGATTATTTTTACGAGAGTATCCAGAGTCTGGAAAAACTGTTTTATATGGGATTTACCAGAGAAATCGTGGATAATCTTCGAACAGAGTTATCCAAACTTCTTGATATGGAGGAAGAATAAAATGGCCGATTTTTACAGAGCAGAAAAAGTAAACGACAGAGTCACAGCAATCCTGAGTCTCACCGGTGAGATCATGTATCTGGTAAACGGATCGGAACGCTCCCTGCTGATTGATACCTGTGTGGGAGCCGGAAACCATCGGGATTTTGTGGAAAAACTTACGGAGAAACCTCTTACAGTACTTCTTACCCATGGTCACGTGGATCATGCAATGGGAGCTCCGGAATTCACCGGGAACGATGGAAAAAAAGAATGTGAGATCTACATGAACCATGCAGATACCCAAGTTTATCTGGGGATGAATTCCATAGAAAACAGAAAAGGATATGTACTGGCAGGACTTGGCGGCCAGATGCCGGAAGGACTGGAAGAGACCTTTCTGCCGCCTGCACCGATGACTTTTAAAAATCTGAAAGATGGTGACAGATTTGACCTGGGAGGGATTTCCGTGGAAACCTATGCCCTCCCGGGGCACACTCCAGGAACCATGGTCATGTTGATTCCGGAAGAAAAGATCCTGATCCTTGGAGATGCCTGCAATAATGCAACATTCCTTTTTGATGAGAATTCCCTTACAGTGGAAGAATACAGGGAAAATCTGCTTCAGATCCAGAACAGGCTGGAGGGGCGTTTTGACACAACCTGTCTCTGCCATCATGTGATCTGGGCTTCCAAAGATATGATCCACAGTGTGATCGAAGTCTGCGATACGATCATGAAAGATCAGGCAGATGATGTTCCCTTTAACTTTATGGGGCAGCAGGCCTTTGTTGCAAAAAAAGCCAATGAATATTTCAACCGTCTGGACGGCGGCGAAGGAAACATCATCTACAGCAAAGAAAAAATCCGCAAAAAAGAGGTGACACCATGAATTACTTGGCGATTGATGTAGGAGGAACATTTATCAAATATGCAGTGATCACTGAGAACTGTTCCATCCTGGAAAAAGACAAAACCCCCACAAAACAGGATTCTCTGGAAATATTTATCCAGTCTCTGACAGATATCTGTGACAGAATCAAAGGGCAGTATGAGATTGAAGGAATTGCCTTAAGCATGCCGGGGATCATTGATTCCAAAAAAGGCTTTATGTACACCGGCGGAAGTCTTTTCTGCATCAGCAATGTAAATATCGTAGAGATTCTGGAGAAAAAAGTCGGGATTCCGGTAACTGTGGAAAACGATGCCAAATGTGCAGCCTTGGCCGAAATCTGGCAGGGATCTTTAAAGGACTGCCAGAATGCTATCGTTGTTGTCTGCGGAACAGCAGTAGGCGGTGCCGTGATCGTTAACCGTGAGATCGTAAGTGGCAAAAATTTCATGGCAGGGGAATTCAACTATGTGATCACAGACAGCAAGGATGACTACAAAATGTCCAACAGTCTTGCAGAAACAGCCGGTGCCCAGGCACTGCTTAACAGTGTATCCGTAGAAACCGGCATACCTGTAGAAGAATTAAACGGGGAAAAAGCGTTCTCCCTTGCAAACCAGGGTAATGACAAAGCTCTGGCAGGAATCCGGAACCATGCCAAAAAACTGGCTATCCACATCCACAACTGCCAGTACATGTTCGATCCGGAAAAAATCGCAGTAGGCGGCGGGATCAGTGAACAGCCTTTGCTTCTTCAGCTGATCCGTGAAGAACTTGCAAAGATCAACGGCATGTATCCCTGGACACTTCCGGTCCCGGAGGTGACAAGCTGCCGTTTTTACAATGACGCAAACCTGATCGGTGCTGTTTATGTACATATGAAAGCAAGAGAGAAAAAGATCAGTCTTGAAAAAGTAAATGAACTCATGGAACTGCTTGAAAACAGAAGAGAGGGCGAATATTTGAGAGCTCTCCTTACAGAATAACAGGAGGTAATTATGATCCGAAAATATCCAAACTTATGCAAACCGATCCAGATTGGACGTGTAACATTTCGAAACCGTATGTTTTCTGCTCCGATGGGCGGAACAGATATTACAAACGATGGATGTATCGGCCCGAAATCTACAGCCTTTTATGAACTGAGAGGAAAAGGCGGTGCAGGTGCCGTAACAGTCAGCGAGTGTATGGTACATCCGAAAACCGATGGCTCCCATGCCTATCATCTGGACACATCCATCCTGAATTCCCTGGCATCCGCAACTTATACTGCAGACGCCATCCGCCGTCACGGTGCCATCCCGAGCATTGAACTTTCCCATTCCGGAATGTATGCAGGAACTTATATGACAGATAAATCCAGACAGAAATCCATGAACCAGTGGGGCCCGTCTGATACTGTCCGTCCGGATGGCGTGGAGGTAAAAGCCCTCACAAAAGAGCTGATCGACGAGATCGTAGCTTCCTATAAAGAGACCGCGTCCCTGGCAAAAAGAGCAGGTTTTGAGATGATCATGGTCCACGGCGGACATGGCTGGCTGATCAACCAGTTTCTTTCTCCGTATTTTAACAAGCGTATCGATGAGTATGGCGGAAGCCTTGAAAACCGCTGTCGTTTTGCAGTGGAGGTTCTGAAGGCAGTCCGTGAAGGTGTGGGACCTGGATTCCCCATCGAGTTCCGTATGAGCGGTTCTGAACTTTTTGAAGGCGGCTACACACTGGAAGACGGTGTGGAGATCGCAAAAGTTCTGGAGCCGTATATCGATCTTCTTCATGTTTCTGCAGGAACTTATCAGAGAGGTTTTGGTGACACCCATCCATCCATGTTTAAGGAGCATGGCTGCAACGTTTACCTTGCGGCTGAGATCAAGAAACATGTGTCCATTCCGGTTGCAACCATCGGTGGCCTGAATGATCCTGCACAGATGGAACAGATCATTGCAGAAGGAAAAGCCGATATTGTTTACATGGCAAGAGCACTTCTTGCAGATCCCTTCCTTCCGAGAAAGGTCATGGAAAACAGAGACGAGGAGATCGTAAAGTGTTTAAGATGCTTTACCTGCATGGCAGAAAGAGCGGCAACTTCCACAAGAAGATGTACCGTCAATCCGCTGATCGGACGTGAGATGGAAGGGGATGAAGTACAGCTGGCACCTGTTAGGAAAAAAGTCCTGGTAGCAGGCGGCGGCCCGGGAGGTCTGTATGCAGCTTACACAGCGGCAAGAAGAGGACATCAGGTCATCCTCTGTGAAAAAGAGGATACTGTGGGCGGAATCCTGAAAAGCGAGCAGGCCCTTCCATTTAAGCATGAGATGTATGAGCTTGCAGGAACTTACGAGCTTCTTGCAAGAAAAGCAGGCGTGGAGATCCGTACATCCACACCGGTGACAAAAGAGTATGCGGAAAAGGAAAACGCAGATGCACTGATCATCGCGGCAGGTTCCAGACCGCTGGTACCTCCAATCCCGGGACTGAACGGAGAAAATGTGGTAATCGTAAACAACTACTATAAAGAGAAAGAAAAAGTAGGAGATGAGGTAGTTGTCTTTGGCGGCGGCCTTGCAGGATGCGAGTGTGCCATCCACCTCGGAATGGAAGGAAAGAAAGTCCGCATTGTGGAGATGAGAGATGTTCTTGCACCGGATGCCAATGTAAGACACAGACCGCTTCTTCTGAAAGAGATTGACAAATACGCAGAAGTTTATACAGGATACAAGGGCCTCGAGGTAACCGAAGAAGGCGTATGGTGTGAGGATAAAGAGGGCAAAAAAGTTCTGGTTCCTGGAAACACCATTATCTGTGCCCTGGGTCAGAGATCCAGAACCGACATTGTGGATGAGCTTCGTGACTGTGCGCCATACGTGGCTGTGATCGGTGATGTAAGCAGAGTTTCCACCATCACCAATGCAGTATACTGGGGTTATCACGCAGCGCTGGATATCTGATGTCCGGAAGGAAAGGAATGAAAAAAATGTTTCCCAAGAATTTTTTATGGGGCGGCGCAGTAGCTGCCAATCAGTGTGAAGGTGCATACAACGAGGACGGCAAAGGACTTTCCATCCAGGATGTCCTTCCTCACGGGATCAAAGGCCCGAGGACGGAAGCACCCACAGAAGACAATATGAAGCTGGTAGGAATTGATTTTTACCACCATTACAAAGAAGATATCAAGCTGTTTGCAGAGATGGGATTTAAGGTATTCCGTACTTCCATTGCCTGGAGCAGGATATTCCCGAAGGGGGATGAGGAAACTCCCAATGAGGCAGGCCTTAAGTTCTATGATGATCTGTTTGACGAGTGCAGAAAATACGGGATCGAGCCCCTGGTAACCTTATCTCATTATGAGACTCCGCTTTATCTTGCAGAGCATTATGACGGCTGGGTAACCGTGATCTCATCGGATTTTATAAACGGTATGTGACTACAGTTTTCAACCGTTATAAAGATAAGGTAAAATACTGGCTCACATTTAATGAGATCAACTCCATCCTGGAATCTCCATTTATGAGCGGCGGGATCAATACGCCGAAAGAAAAATTTTCCCAGAGTGATCTTTACCAGGCAGTTCACCATGAGCTTGTAGCCAGCGCCTGGGCGACCAAGATCGGTCATGAGATCAATCCGGATTTCAAGATCGGCTGTATGATCTTAAGTATGCCGGTATATCCGCTGACACCTGATCCCTCGGATGTTCTTGCTGCCATGGAACAGGATCACAAGAACATGATGTTCGCAGATGTCCATGTCCGCGGCTGCTATCCGGGATATGCGAAACGTTATATGCGGGAAAACGGCATCAGCATTTCTGTGACGGATGAGGATATGGAAATCCTGAAAAACACCGTAGACTTTGTTTCCTTCAGTTATTATGTCAGTGTCTGTGCCACAGCAGATCCGGAAAAAAATGTCCGGGGAGAGGGAAATCTTCTGGGCGGTGTGCCAAACCCGTATCTGAAAGCCAGCGACTGGGGCTGGCAGATCGATCCGAAGGGACTTCGCTATATTCTGAACACACTCTGGGACCGCTACCAGAAACCACTGTTTATCGTGGAGAATGGTCTTGGTGCGTTTGATCAGCTGATTCAGGGTGCAGATGGCGAGATGACCGTAGAAGACGATTACCGCATCGCTTATCTCAGAGATCACATCCGCCAGATGGAAGAGGCTGTCATGGATGGCGTGGATCTGATGGGATACACCACCTGGGGATGCATCGACCTTGTCAGCGCATCCACGGCAGAGCTTCGCAAACGTTACGGATTCATCTACGTGGACCGCAACGATGACGGAAGCGGAACTATGAAGCGTTATAAGAAAAAGAGTTTCTACTGGTATAAGCATGTGATTGAGACCAATGGACAGGAACTATAGATAATAAAACTTCCGGGAGTATGTTGTCCAGCTCCCGGAAGTTTTGATATTTAAGAAAATTTATTTCTTCATATTCTCCCGTACCTTCGTAGGTGTGCACCCGAAGTGTTCCTGGAACATCCGGCGGAACAGCTTATAATTGGTGAAGCCGTGGCGTTCCAGGATCACATGCACGGGGGCTTTTGTGTTGATCAGATCTTTGTAAATGAAAGAAAGTCTGTATTCATTCTGATATTCCAGAAACGTAACCCCCATCTTTTTCTTAAAAAAACGACAGAAATATCCGGTCTGGAGATAAGCGACACCTGCGATCTCATCCAGGGAAATGGGCCTCTTATAATTTTCAGAAATATAATTCAGTACAAGGTTCAGCCGATCCAGATCTTTTTTCTGCTGGCTTAAATCACTTTGAAAAACTTTTACACGGAAATTGTGGTACAGCTGGAACAGAAGTTCAAAGATCAGGCTGTTAAAGCGCAGGATAAATCCATCCGGCCGGATATCATCAATGATCTGCAGCTGTTCCAGGGTGGTTTTCAGCATTTCAATCTTTGTCTTTTTAACAGGATCTTTGGTCTGATAGTCCCAGAAAAATACCAGCTGCTGGACATTGGGAATATATTTTTCCATAAAATCCAGCGGAATCTGAAGAACGATAGCTTTATTTGGAACGGTACATTTTGTGGAATGGATGATGTTGGCATTGATCAGGATACAATCTCCGGGGTGGAGGGTATGACTGGAAGATTCCACGATAACATCCAGTTCGCCCTCCTGTATATAAATGATCTCAACAGCCCGGTGCCAGTGGAAAGGAATGTAGCTTCCATTATCTGTGGACGTATAAAATTTGACATTTGTGATACCTGAGTAATCTATGATCTCATAGGAAATTCCGTTTTTATCCATATAACCTCCTTAAAAAGAGAATATCGACCTATATATTAGAGCTTTTCTGACCTAATCTGTGCAGAATCATTATGATAGTATAATACCATAAAACAAAGCTCCATGGCCATGGAAAAGCGAAAGAAAAAACAGGGAGAGGTAAAAAAATATGAATCAAAAGAGTAAATTGACCTTTGGAAAAATATTTGAGCGTTTTTCTTATGGATGTGGTGATTTTGGCTGTAACATCATCTACACGGCGATGTCTGCATTCCTTCTGTTTTACTACACAGACTATGCGAATGTAAGCGCAATGGCAGTTGGAACCATTATGATGGTCTCCAGGATCTTTGACGGTGTCAGTGATATCATCATGGGTGTGATCGTAGACAGAACAAGATCAAAATATGGTAAAGCAAGGCCTTGGATCTTACGTATGTGTATTCCCTTTGCAGTGTCTGGAATTCTTCTGTTTTCTGTTCCTGCATCCTGGGCTTCCACGCCGAAACTTGTATATGTATTCATTACATACAACCTTGTTTCCACAGTGATCTACACAGCCATCAACGTGCCATATTCCGCACTGAATGCGCTGATGACACAGGATCCCTATGAGAGATCTGTTTTAAGTATTTTCCGTAATCTTCTGGCAACAGCCGGAACACTGACCATCAATACCTTCACACTTCCGCTTGTAGAATATTTCGGAAACAATGCAGCAGCATGGACAAAAACATTCGTAGTATTCGGTTTCGTAGCGATCGCCGCATTTTTATGTACCTTCTTTGGAACAAAAGAGCGTGTACGGGCAGCAGAAAATGAAGGTGAAGTACAGACAGAAGATGTACCGTTTGTAACAGGAATCAAAGCACTTTTTAAGAACAAATACTGGATCATGATGACAGGAATGCTTGCCCTTTTCTTCCTGATGTATTCTGTCAACGGAGGAGCAACGGTATACTATGCAAAAGATATCCTGGGCGATAAAAATCTGGTAAGTACCATCAACGGAATCTTTAACATCGTACAGATTTGCGGCATGTTCTTCATTTCCATGCTGGTAAAAAAATTCGGAAAAAGAAATGTATTTGCACTTGGTCTTGTTCTGGATATTGTGGGAATGCTGGTACTGAATTTTTCCGGCGGCTCCATGGCAATCATCGTGGTTTCCAGTGTGATCCGCGGAATCGGTAACGCCTGTGGCGGCGCTACCATGTGGGCTATGGTTTCCGATACCATTGATTATGGTGAGTGGAAAACAGGCTATCGTACAGAAGGACTTGTAAACAGTGCCTGCAGCTTCGGATACAAGATCGGCAATGGAATCGGTTCTGCACTTCTTGGTCTGATTCTTGAGATCGGTGGATATGTGGGAACAGCTGCTGTACAGACAGAATCTGCGCTGACATCCATCAAAGTATGCTTCGTATGGATTCCGATCCTTGTTTATGCCTGTGGCCTTGTGATCATGAAATTCTATCATCTGGATAAAGAATTCGATGGAATCATCGCAGACCTGAAGACACGTGCACAGAAATAGAAAAGGAGATCAGAGAGTGAACATCAAAGGCGTTAATCTTGGAAACTGGCTGGTACTGGAAAAATGGATGAATCCTGATCTGTTTGCCGGTACAACGGCGGAAGACGAAGATGAACTGTGCCGCCAGCTGCCTCGGGAGGAACTGGTCAAACGGCTGACGCATCACCGGGATACGTACATCACCCGCGATGACTTTTTCTATATCAAAGAACGGGGCCTGAATACCGTGCGGATTCCGGTTCCGCACTTTATCTTTGGCGATGACCCGGTTTACTGCGATCCGTATGTGCCGTGCGTGGAATATTTGGACAAAGCGTTTGACTGGGCGGCTGAAGCGGGGCTGAAGATTTTAATCGATTTGCACACGGCTCCCGAAAGCCAGAATGGCTTTGATAACGGCGGAATTTGCGGTGTGTGCAAATGGGCCCAAAGCCCCGAACGCATTGAACGCGTCCTGAAAGTGTTGGAAATGCTGGCTGACCGGTACGGTGAAAAAGAAGCGCTGTGGGGGATTCAGTTGCTCAATGAACCCGTGTCGGAACCTGTGTGGATTCATGCCAGCAAGAACTATAAACCCCACAATCCGGAACGGGCAAAGGGCTCCAGCTTTGTGCCGCTGTCAACGCTGTATGATTTTTACGAAAAGGGGTATGAACGGCTGCGTGCTCATATGCCGGAAGATAAGATGGTGGTTTTCCATGATGGGTTCCGGTTTGATGCGTGGCACGATTTCTTCATCGAACACGACTTTAAAAACGTGATCCTGGATGCCCACTGGTATCTGGGTATGACTCCCGGCGGCGCTCTGGGTGATTGCGATTTAACGTACATGGAAAAGATCCTGCGCGACCATGCATACAACCTCGAACAAATGGAAAAAGTTGTTCCTGTGGTTATCGGGGAATGGTGTTTGTCTCACAATCTGCCGGAAGGCATGACGGACCTGGAAAAACAGCTTTCGTACCGGATGATCGGTGATGCGCAGCTGTCGGCCTGGGAGCACGGCACCGGGTACTTCTTCTGGAGCTATAAACTCATCAGTGAACCCGACGGGTGGGATTTCCGCCGCTGCGTCGAAAAGGGCTGGATGCCTAGTAATGTAGAAACAGGGCGTTAAAAGAAACAGAAAAGCCCGGCGGAAAACAACTGAACCGAACCAGTAAAAACGGACAATAGACAAAACGCCCCCTGATGTAGGAAAATAGAAGTACTACATCAGGGGGTGTTATTATGGCGAGAAAATATGAAAAAGTAAAGGTACTTCTTCCTGCTGTCCAGCAACTGCAAGCAGAAGGGAAAACACGGAAAGAGATTGCCAAGGAATTGGGACTGCAAAGCGAAAGAACGGTAAAAGATCTGCTCTACCGTGCACGACACAAGCAGGAAAAGGCCATTCCCAAACAGCGAGGAAGAAAGCCTGCCAAGACATTGGCGGAGTACAAATATGAGAACAAAAGGCTAAAGATGGAGAACGAACTGTTGCGGGATTTTCTGCAATCTATCGAAAGGAAGTGAGGCCCAAACTCAAATATCAGGTGATATACCGGCATCGAGCAGAATATTCAGTATCCGCCATGTGCAGATCTTTTGGTGTATCCCGTAGCGGCTACTACGACTTTGTACATCGTCTGGGCGAGCCGGAAAAGGACGCAACTCTTGCTAAAGCTATCGCACAACAGCGGGAACGCAGCTACCATACCTACGGATACCGGCGGATGTGGTTGTGGCTGAAAAGCCAAAATATTTTCTGCAACCCTAAAACCGTGCTGCGGATCATGAAGAAATATGATCGGCTGTCTGAAATCCGCCGGCGCAGGAAATGGCAGCAGATGGGACAGCAGGTTCACAAGTACAAAAATCTGCTCAATAGGGAGTTTTACGCAGACAGGCCCAACAGCAAATGGGTAACAGACATTTCCTACATTCACACCAAACAGGGCGTACTGTACCTGTCCATGATCCGGGATCTCTATGACAATACCATTGTCGCTTACAAAACCGGAACACAGCAAACGGTAAATCTGGTTCTGGACACCATCCGCCTGGCCATGAAGCAGGAGAAAAAGAGAGTCGCTGCGGAGTTGCAGCTCCACAGCGACCAAGGGTTTCAGTATACTTCGCAAGCGTACTTCGACCTGACTCAAGCATACGGCATTACGCCGTCTATGTCAAGGAAAGGTAATCCCTATGACAATGCCATGGCAGAAAATTTCTTCTCCATCCTCAAAACGGAGTGTATTTACCGGCATAAGCCATCCACTTTCTCTGAGGCCAATGAGATGATTGACCGTTATATCCATTTTTACAACCATGAGCGCATCCAGCTAAAGACTGGAGAGGCGCCGCTGGCGCGACGCCTCTCCTACTAAAACTGTTTTTTCCTATTCAGGGCTCTTCTTTGTGTTGTCTGCACAATCTGGTTCGGTTCACCCCCTACGGGAGGAAGGGTTCTTTTTTTGGTTTTTACTTGACAAAGTCAAGAAACGAGCTTATACTTGACCTTGTCAAGAAAAAGGAGGAAAACCGGTATGTTCAACACGCTGGCCTATT
>ERZ779889.2923-NODE-2923-length-13164-cov-3.479976_pt1 | contig 13164 bp, 13 predicted proteins | sample MGYA00511030_ERZ779889 | MGnify/ENA primary metagenome ERZ779889 (study PRJEB29588, sample SAMEA2160616) | human gut metagenome | biome: human gut; feature: human-associated habitat; material: faeces | place: Denmark | collected 2008/2010 ...
TTCTACCATAGGAGGCTCTTTTTTTCAATTGTCCGTTTTTAACGGACTTGTGCAACGGCATTTCCGCCGAGGAAATCGGACGCTATTCGGTCCGGGACGGGGAACTGACATTGCTGGAATCCCTGCCCTCTGCGAATATGGGCGAGGGCGGCACGCTGGAGAGCTTCCTCTCTTGGGGGGTGGCCAACTACCCTGCCGAGAAAATGTGCGTGATCCTCTGGGATCACAGCTCGGGCAGTATCGACGGCGTGTGCAACGACGAAAACTATGGGTTTGATGCGATCACGCTGTCTGAGTTATCCGGAGCTTTGAAAGCCGTATCGGAAGGTATGACCGACCGATTTGAAGTCATCGGTTTTGATGCCTGCCTGATGGCAAACTACGAAACCGCCGTAACCGTCGCTCCGTATGCGCGGTATATGATCGCCTCTGAAGAGATTGAACCTTCCGGCGGCTGGGATTACAAAGCCTTGATTTCAGCCATTGAAGCGGACAAATCCATTGGCGGTGCGGACTTGGGGCGAGCAGTATGTGACGGCTATTTTGAAAAATGCCGTTTGGGCGAAAAGGATGCCACCGCCACGCTGTCGGTGCTTGACCTTTCACGGATTCAGACGCTTTCCGGTGCTTTTGAACAGCTTGCAGGCGAAATGGCCGCCGACGCTCAGAATGTAAAAGGCATTCAAAGAATTGCTTCCGGAGCCAAGAATGCGCAGAAATACGGCGGCAGTTCCTCTTCCGAAGGCTTCAGCAACATGACCGATCTAAGGCACTTCGCGGAAAATTTTTCGGACTCTGTATATCAGGAATCGTCGGACACCCTACTTCGGGCCATCGACGAAGCGGTGCTCTACCAGGTGTACGGCTCCCAGAAGAGCAAGGCAGGCAGCATTTCCTTCTATTACCCGTCAAGCGTCGAGCAAAACAAACTGGAGCGGTATTATTCGGAGCTTTGTCCTTCGGAAGCATACCGTTCTTACCTTGAAACCGTGTACAGCCATATTCCGGAAAACCCGATTCTCTTCACCGACCGCGGCAGTATTGCTCACGACGGCTCGTTTCAGATTTCGCTTAACGACGCCTCACGGAATTACATCCTCTCGATCGACTTTCGCCTGATGGAATATTCCGCAGACCTTGAAAACAGGACCATGACGGCATCCCTTTTCGGATATGACAACGACATCTACGAGGATTATGAACATTTAAGCTTCCATAGCAATTTCCGCGGCTTCTGGCTGGCGCCGAACGGCTGTAAACTGTTTGTGACACCGGTGGAGATTACCGATGAATACATCTTTTCACCTCCCCGATTGAACTGAACGGCGAAAAAACCAACCTTCGCTTTGCCTTCGTTTGGGAGAACATCAATGAAGGCATCGGATATTACAAGGTACTCGGTGCATGGAACGGGCTTCATCCGGTCACCGGTATGGCGGATAAGGAGATCGTTAAGCTGAAGGCAGACGATGTGATTTCGGTCTACTATCCGTATCAGACCCTGACCATGGGACCGGACGGTCTCCCGGTCGTATCGGAGCTCCTGCAGTATGTGCAACAGGTTCCGCCCGGCGAATATGTCATCACCGAAGAACCGCTGGAATCCACCGACTATCTGTATCAGTTTGTGATTACCGACATCTTCGGTGGTAAGCACTATTCCGATACCGCATATATGTACATGACCGTGAGTGCCGAGGAACTGAAAAAACAGCCCCTCCCCGAAGGAACATACGCCGCCCGTGTGGATACTGTCTGGCAGACAGAAAAGGCTTTTATCAACTAACATCTGGATTGCAAAAAAATTCGTCAGGATCGTATCAACCGCCGTCAGCTGCTGCTCTGCCCATTGCTGTTTTGCAGGGTATCTATTTACAGAAGAAACGGTAGTTTCCTTCGGTTTCTCGGTCGGTTTGTACGGCTTTTGCACCCTCATAAATGAAAAATGAGAAAAACGCATATCCATAACCTTTGCGGCTTGGGTATGCGCTTGCATTATTCTTATGACATTAGATTGTGACTATCGCAAAATCATCCCCATGAATATAGTTATCGATTCCATAATTGTAAGCGGCTTCCGGAGAGAAGCGTGGTATATCGGCCTTTGCGCTGTGCTTTGATAGAATCGAGATGTAACAAACCATATTTACCAATATAATCATTTGTCTGCCCAGGCAACCCCAAAGGTTGGGGTAGAAGCATCCGTTTTCTTCACGATCGGTAATTTTCATTATAAATTTCTCACAAATAAATTATTCATACAATCATCAAGCGGCTTTGACTTGCATTTTATTTGTGTGAGGATTTCTGACCTTCACTGTATATTCGGAATCAAAGTGCCCCAAGCGTCCGGTCACCGCTTTTATACGGTCTTGCTTTACATGAAAAGCAGGGCTTTGGGGGACAAATCAGACAGATACTGCACAGAAAACCGTCCGGATCGGAATGCTGACCGAAATCCGCTCCTTGCCGAAAAAAGGCGTTGAATGGGCGATTTCCGGGTGTTTCGGAGAAGGTAAGAGGCGGTCCGGCGAAAAAAAGGGAAGAATGCGGACTTTCAGATGCGCAGAGCGGAGCGATCCGGGGAAAAATCCGGATTTCCGCCGGTTTGCTTTTTCAAAAAAGTTCTTGAAAACCGAAGACAAATCGGGTATACTGTAAGGGAAAAAGAGGAAAAAGGGGGGATACTGTTGTCTGACAAGGAAAAAAAGGATGAAAAAGCAGAAAAGGGCAGAGCGAATGGCCGGGAGAAGGGCTCTTCGGAGTTCGAATCGGTAGAAGTATCCGGAGTTTCCCCTGAAACCATGAGCGCTCTGAAGGCCTGGGAAGAGAAATTGCGTAAAAGCTTTGATCTCTGGGAGAAAAAACAGAGCCGGAAAGAGGAAAAAAAGGCCAAAAAGCGGGAAGTCAGGAAAGAACGCAAACTGCAGAAATTCAGGAAAAAAGCCGAGAAAAAGGTTCGGAAATTTGAAAAAAAATCCGAAAAGGCCCGTCAGAAAGCCGCAAAAAAGGTCAAGAAATACGATGAGTCTGCCGCCGGAATGCTGGCGGGCGGAAAGCCGAAGGTGGGCGATCCGGTGCTTCTTTCGGTTCCGGCCAAACAGCAGAATCCAAAATTTGAAGAAAAAGAAGCACTCCGCCGCCGAAAGGAGCAGGAGGCTTTCGAGAAAGCCGAAAGAAAACGGCTGGCCCAGGGGAAACTCACCATGTTTGAACGCTTTGAACAGCTCAGCTTTGAGGAGCTGGAGCAATTGCTCATTGCCGCCAAAACCAGAGAGGAACGCTCGTTCTACCGCTCTTTGCTCAATCTGAAATTGCAGATCGAGCAGGAGAAGGTCATCGGGGAGGTGCTTCTGTGAGGGAAACAGGGAAAAAGAGTTTGTTGCTCTTTGCCGGCATCAACGGTGCCGGAAAAACCTCGCTTTACGATACGATCAAAAGCCGGACGGATTTAGGGGTGCGGGTGAGTCTGGATGAGATTGCAAAAAGCATGGGAGACTGGAAGGATCCGGCCGTGCAGGTACGGGCGGGGTGCGAAGCGCTGCTGCAGGTCAGAGAGCTGATAAAAGAGGGAAAAACCTTCAATCAGGAAACCACCCTTCCCGGTATGGTGATGGTTTCTCAGCTGAGCGATGCCAAGAAGGCGGGCTACACCATTGTGCTCTATTTTGTGGGAGTGCAGGGGGTGGAAATTGCGATAAACCGGGTCAAAAAACGGATCGAGCGGGGGGGACACGGCATTTCCGAAGAGGTTATCCGTAAGCGCTATGTGAATATGCCGAAGGCCCTTTCAAAAATCCTCCCTCTTTGCGACCGGGCATTTTTCTATGACAATACCGAACGGTTCCGCCAGATTGCCTATATCGAAAATAATAATTTTGCCGACATTGACCCCAATTTGCCGGATTGGTTCTACTATGTGACCGGAAGAAGCAACGGAAAGCAGTAAGGGGCCGTAAAAGCTCGCTTTTACAGCCCCTTCAAAATGTCGGTCCGGATTTCGGTTTTTGATGCGATCCTGCTCGGCTTTTCCTTCGGTTCGTCGAAATTCAGGCGGATTTTGTGGTAAAATGACGGCTTTCAGCCGCCAAGACCCATGCGGTCGGAGGTGTAAAAAACTCTGACCGAGTTTTTTACACCTCCTTGTTCGTACAATCGAAAAATCTGAAAAATACGGAAAACCCGGCTCTTCAGGAATGTTCTTCCAGCCAGCGTAAAGCAATGTAAGCGTAGAGAGCACAGCCGGTCGGAAGCGCGGCTTCGTCAAACTGCACCTTGGGATGATGCTGAGGATAGAGATACCCCTCTTCCGCATTGCCTGCGCCCAGTGCAATCATGACCGAAGGTGTCTGACGACTGATATAGGCAAAGTCTTCTGAGCCTGCGGAGCCGAGCTTCCCGCTCTCTTCCTTTGCCGCAGTCCCCTTTGGGCCCAAAAGCTCTCCCACATATTTTCCGGCGCTTTCACAAAGCTCTTTATCGTTGAAAAGAGAGGGACAGCCCGTGCCGAAGGTTGTTTCGGCCTTCGCCCGGAAGCTGCCGGCGATGCCGGAGGCGATCTCTTTGATGCGTTCCTTCAGATGCGCTCTGATCGTCTCATCGTAGGTGCGAAGGGTTCCGCCCAGAACCACCTTTTCGGGAATGACATTGGAAACCGAGCCGCCGTGGATCTGTCCGATGGTCAATACCGCCCGGTCGTTCAACGGCAGCTCTCGGGCCTGAAGCTCCTGCAATGCGATCACGATGTGTGCGGCGGCCGTAACCGGGTCCACACCCAGATTCGGCATGGAGCCGTGACAGCCCTTTCCCTGTACGCATATCTCAAAATAATCTGCACCGGGTGCGCTGACCCCCGGAGCGCTGACCAGAGCCGAACCCGTTTTCATCGGAATGCCGGACATCACATGCAGCATCACGGCTCCATCGGGCTTGGGGTTTTCCAGAACACCGTGCGCAATCATTTCCTGCGAACCGCAGAAAATCTCTTCTGCCGGCTGAAACATGAGTTTGACCGTGCCTTTCAGCTGATTCTCACGGGCTTTGAGAATCTTGGCCGCACCGAGCAACATGGCGGTGTGCAGATCGTGTCCGCAGGCGTGCATATTTCCGTTTTTCGCCGCAAAGGGCAAGCCCGTTTCCTCACCGACGGGCAGTGCGTCCATGTCTGCCCGGAGCAAAAAGACCTTTCCGGGCGTTTTTCCTTCGATCTGCGCTACAATTCCGTTTTTTCCGCAATCGATGGGCCGAATGCCCAGTTCTTCAAGGGCGTTTTTGACGATTTGCACCGTTCCGGACAATTCAAAGCCCGTCTCCGCCTGTTCGTGCAGTCTGCGGCGGTTTTGTACAAGAGAATCCGAGAGCAACTCGGCTTCCTTCAGAATTTCATCCCGCAGCGCTTCTCCTGCGGCACGATCCTGTTTTTGCATCCTGAACCTCCCTTGGCGCCGTTTCAAAACCGGCGCCGTTGTTTTCTCTCTTTTTTGTCCGCAAATGAGGAACTCTGCCTTGAATATTCTGTAAGCTCCTGTTCCGGAACGCTTTCTTTCGGTTTCTGGTTTCTCAAAATCCGTGTGGAAAGGGAAGCAGAAAAGCAACAGGTGTTCACGAAGCCGCACCCAGAGTCCGGAAAGCGATGCGGCTGTCGAAAACGCCCAAGAGCGGGAAACAGAGTGCCCCCGAAGGTGAAGACCTTTTGGGGGTGCTTTGTTCTGAAGTGTTTTCCGCTCCTTATTTTTTCAGCTCAATGATCGACTTCTTCCACATGGAAGGCGCTTCGTAGCCCAACAGAGTGACTGCTGTAGCAGCGACATTGGCTAAGCCGAAGTCCTTTTCACCGTCTTCCAGCACCATATACTTATCGGCATAGAAGTTGTCGTAAACAATGAAGGGTACCGGATTCAGGGTGTGGCTGGTTTTGGCCTTGTAGCTTCCGTCCTTGCCGCACTTGGGAGCGCCGGTTTTTTTGTCCACCTCGTACATTTCGTCGGCATTGCCGTGGTCGGCTGTAATCAGTGCTACCCCCTGTACCTCGTCGATCACAGGCAGGATTCGGGCCAATTGCAGATCCAACGCTTCCATGGAGATCCTGGTAGCGGTCAAGGAGCCGGTGTGTCCCACCATATCTCCGTTGGGGAAATTGCAACGGATGGCCTTGTATTTGCCGGATCGGATCATTTCGATCAGTGTATCGGTGATTTCGGCGCACTTCATCCAGGGCCGTTGCTCAAAGGGCACCACATCCGAAGCGATCTCCACATAGGTTTCGGTCTGCTCGCTGAACTTTCCGGAGCGGTTTCCGTTCCAGAAGTAGGTGACATGACCGTATTTCTGCGTTTCGGAAACGGCGGCTTGCGTCACGCCGGTGTCGGCCAAGTATTCACCCATGGTGTTTGTGATTTCAGGCGGATTCACCAAGAATCTGTGGGGGATGTGGGCGTCGCCGTCGTATTCCAGCATTCCGGCATACAGCACCTGCGGGGTGCGCACCCGGTCGAATTTGTCAAATTCACTGCCCATGTCGAAGCTCTTGGAGATTTCAATGGCCCGGTCGCCCCGGAAGTTGAAGAAAATCACGCTGTCGCCGTCCTCCACGGTGCCCACCGGCTTGCCGTTCTGAGCAATGACGAAGGCGGGCAGATCCTGGTCGATCACATGAAGCTCCTTCCGGTAGGTTTCAATCGCTTCTTCTGCCGAAGCAAACTGCCGTCCTTCACCCAATACATGGGTGTGCCAGCCCTTTTCCACCATGCTCCAGTTGGCTTCGTACCGATCCATGGTGATCTGCATTCTGCCTCCGCCGGAGGCAATGCAGATGTCAAAATCATCGGTGCGCAGGTCGGCTAAAAAGGCCTCGAAGGGCAGAACATACTCCAAAGCCGAGGTTTCGCCCACATCTCTGCCGTCCAGCAGAATGTGGACCCGCACCTTGCGCACGCCCTCTTTTTTGGCTTCCGCAATCATGGCCTTCAGGTGGTCTATGTGGGAATGCACATTTCCGTCCGAGAACAGCCCCAGGAAATGCAGGGTAGAGCCGTTTTTCTTTACATTTTCGATCAGATTTGTCCATGTTTCCGAATGGAACATTTTACCGGTCTCAATGGAGTTGGATACCAGCTTTGCACCTTGCGCAAAGACCTGTCCGGAGCCTAAAGCGTTGTGTCCGACTTCGGAGTTGCCCATATCCTCGTCCGAGGGAAGTCCGACGGCAGTGCCGTGGGCTTTCAGAGTGCGCAGGGGATAGTTCTTCATAAGAAAGTCCAAAGTGGGCGTATTTGCCAGCTTTACGGCGTTTCCCGGTCCTTCCGGAGCAACTCCGACACCGTCCATCACGATGGTAACGACCGGTCCCTTGACGCCTTCAAAAGCGGATTTCTTCAGAATGTGTGCCATATTTGATTCTCCTTTTCATTTTTCCGTTCACAGGAAACAGTATAGCACACTTACCGGGAAATTCCAAGAGTAATCCGTGAATTTTTCTCCAAATTTTCCTTTTTTGCCGTTTTGCCGGAACGGATTTTCGATTTTGCTGTTCTGTGCATATTTTGAGTTAAACACATTTCCGGGATTTCTTTAGCATAGAATTAACTCAAAAGAGAACGGGGGGAAGATATGAACATCCAAAAGGCAGTGCGCCTGCGCATTTTGGAATTGGGCAGGGAGCGCAATCTTTCCGTGAACCAGATGGCCCGCACCTGCAAGATTCAACACACGACTCTTCACAACACCACCGGCGGCAGAAACCGGAGCATCACGGTTTACATTCTTCAAACGCTCTGCGATGGTTTGGGAATCACCCTTGCCGATTTTTTCAATTCACCCCTATTTGAAAATTTAGAACAGGAGATTTGCTGATGACCGGAGAAATCGAGAATCGGCGGCAGACCGTGAATGCCGCACTCAGAATACGGATACGGGAGCTTTGCGAAGAGCGGGGGATCACCGTAAATCATCTGTCGCTCATCTGCGGAATCACCCAATCCACCCTTGAAAACATTGTGGGAAAAAGAGAGAATGGAGCCACTGTTTCCACGGTCAAGAAGATCTGCGACGGTCTGGAGATCCGTATGTACGATTTTTTCAATTGCCCGGCATTCAACGACCTGAAGAAACAGGAACCCGGAACAAACGGAGAAAAAAGGCTATGAGTACACGAGCGGAGCTTCATGCAGGACACCGGGCGCGCTTGAAAAAGCTGGCTGCGGAAAAGGGACTCTGGGGACTGCCGGATCATGTGATTCTGGAGCTGTTGCTCTTTTACGCACTGCCCAGAGTGGATACAAACGATATTGCTCACCGGTTGATCCGGCGTTTCGGCAGCTTGCAGAGAGTGTTTGACGCCGATCCGCAGGAGCTGATCCAGGTGCCGGGGGTCGGCGAAAATGCCGCCCTGCTCCTGAAATTTATTCCGGCTCTCACCGAGCGGTACTCTCTTTCCAAACTGAAAAAAGGAGCGGATTTTTCCTCCTTGGAAAAGGCGGCGGACTTCTTCATGGATTTCTATGCAAGCAAAACAAAGGAAACGGTCTGCGCTTTGCTTTTAGACAATTCCGACCATTTGATTTCCTTTGAGAAGCTGCACGAAGGCTCGGTGAATTCCGCAGAGATCAATCCGAGAAAAATTGTGGAAATTGCCTTTCTGAAAAAGGCCTCTTCGCTGATTCTGGCCCATAACCACCCGGCAGGAAATCCGGTGCCCTCCACGGAGGATGTAGATACCACCCGTCATCTGATGGATGCCTTTTTGCCGCTGAATCTCCATATCCGTGCGCATTTTGTGGTTGCCGACGGCCGGTATACAGACATTCTCCCGCAGATTTATGACCACGCCCGCTTCGAGGTCAAATATATCGCCGTCAACGCCAAGAACCCTGAAAAGCCTGCCCCGGTACCGGAGGAACCTCCTGTTCCCGAAGGCGGAAAAAAGTGAAAAAATCCCCGGTGCAGTTTAAACCCTGTACCGGGGATTTTCCAATCTGAAATTTTTATTTATCTGTGTGGGTCAGACTTCTTTTACTGTTTCTTTTTCTTTTTGGTTGCGAAGTAAACACCGCAGCCTCCGCCGATAACAGCCACGGCCGCAACGGCAATGACTACAGGAACAACCGGGAAGGAACTCTCATCGTTGTTCGGAGTGGTGTCGGCAGAAGGAGTTTCGGTTTCGGCGGGAGCGACCGTGGATTCTTCGGAAGAAGAGACCGGCTCGGAGGTGCTTGCATCGGGCGTGGTGGTTTCATCGGTGGGAGCAACCGTGGAGCTCTCGTCCGGCGTGGTGGGAGCAGGTTCTTCACCATAGGCTTCGCTGGTATAAGTAGCGGTGGCGGTCTTGCCGAATACATCGGTGACGGTCAGCTCGCACTTATAGGCGGCTTCGGTATTTTCAAAGGAAAGCTCGGTCAGTTCGGGAGCGGTGGCGGCAGAGGCAAACAGCTCCTTGCCGTTTTGGTCGGTGACCTTCAGCGTGTAGGAGAAGAAGGGAGTGCTCTTCTCGTCCATTTCCCAACGGATGGCGGTCTTGGTGATCGCTCCGTCCTTTTTGGTGTCTCCGCTTGTCAGGCTCTTGATGACCGGGGCGGCGGTTTCATCCGGCTGCTCCGGCTGTTTGATGCTGTAGATAGCCTTTTGCTGAGCGGTCTTCTCGTATTCGTCCTGATTCTCTACAGGCGCACCTGCCTTGCCCCAGAAGTATTCGTCTGTGGAGCCGAATTCATGGGTGCCGATCTTGGGATATTCTGCCGAATGGCCGCCGAAGGACAGGAAGCAGGAGGGAGTGGATACCCACTCATTGGTTCTCTTGTCCATGAAATAAATGTTTTTGGTGCGGAAATCCCGCTCCTCCGTATTGGTGGCGGAAACATAGTTTTCCATGAACAGTCCGGCGTTGCCGGTCAGGTACGAATTGATCATGTGGGTATCAAAGTAGGAGAAGAGAGTCCATTCTCCCGCTTCAATGTCCAAGAACCACTGGCCCACATAGGTGGTCTTGGTTTCGGGATTCACCCAGCTCTTTAAGTACATCCGGTACCATTTGTTCGGCTGCCAGTTGTATTGGGCGATAATGTTGGTGCCCTCTCCTTCGCCGCCGAACTCACTGCTGCCCTTCGGGTAGATTCTGGTGGCACGCAGACTCTGCTGTTCTCCGTTGGAATCGGTATAGAACCATTCCCAGAAGGACATGATGCCCGAAAATCCCTGGGTTGCCGTAGGCGCCCGGTTCTGCAGGCCTGCGTAGGCACCGCCGCCGCTCAGGGACCGATAAGTTACCTTGGATTCTTTGGTCATGGCCACGCTGAAGTTGGCAAGAGCCCAATAGGTATAGTTCGGGGTTTCGGTGCTCATAAAGTCGATGGTGAAGGCGTTCCAGCCGAGGGGGACGCCGGTGGGATTGGAGTATATATTATACGCCAGTGGAGTTCTGGCAGAGCTGGGGACGCAGAATACCGGCACCAGCAGGGCGACAGCCAAAAGGCAGACAAACGCTTTTTTCAGGGTACTTTTCATTTTTTTGCTCCTTTGTAAATATGTTGTTGGGGTGTTCCTGGGATTTTCCTGAAAATGCACAAGGAACCGCAATCATTGTACACCATCTTTGAGGAATATGTCAAGGCTTTTTGCCGAAATTCCGGGAAGTGAAAAGAAATAGGAGATAAATTGTTGTACAGGGCTACACCGGGAGTTCCGGTTCTCCGGCAATACAACGGCCTTCTGACGGTCGCCGATGGCTCCTAGACCGCTCTATTTTTCTGCTTGGGCACGCACAAAGGGAAGAAGCCTGATTCTCAGCAGATTGAGAGCCAGTTCCCTTTTTTCGGCAGGGCAGCCGTCGCCCTTCAGCATACTGGTACAGCACCGGAACCAGGCCAGCGGATGGAGCCACCGAATGTCCGGGCAGGACTTTTCCGCTTCTTCTTCGGAGCTGCAACCGAAGTAACCGCAGAAAAACTTCTCATAAATTTCCGTGATCTCCTCAGAGGTCATTTTGTAGAAACCGTTGAATTCTCCCGGAGCGGTGTTGGCGTAAACCATGGAGAACACAATTCTGGAAAGGTCAAAGAGCGGTGTTCCGGTGCTCAGTTCTCCCATGTCGATAAGACAGCATTCTCCGTCCTGTACCATGATGTTGTTGATGTTCAGGTCTCCGTGAATGCAGGTGCTTCCGTCGGGCACCAGGTCTAAAAACCGGTGCAGACAGGTCCGCTCTTCCTCGGTGATTCCCCGGATGTTGGCAATATCCGCCCGGTTTTGCTCCTTGAAAGAAGGAATCTCCGGGTCGTTTGTATGTATAGAGTGAACCTTTTTGCAGATGTCCACATACATCCGCACATATTCATCCAGTCTGGAACGGTCGGAACGGATCAACTCTCCTAAGGTCTTGGATTTAATCAGTTCATAAACCACGCCTTTTCTGCCGTTGGCCTCCACAATGTCGTAGGAGATGGCCGTGGGGATGCCCATCACAAAGGCTTTTTTGGCAAGGGCTTTTTCGTGTTCGATCCATTCGGTGGCCGCATTTCCGTAGTAGAGCTTGATGATGGTTTCGTCATCGATACGGTAGCATTCTCCGCAGGCGCCCCGCCCGATCACCTCGCACCCGTCAATGCTGATCTTTCTGGAGGCCGGCACGATCTCCATGATCTCTGAAAATCCCGTCACATCAAAGATATTCTGTACCTCGGGATGCACATTGATGATGCGGAACAGCTTTTTTCCGCAACGCTTTTTGGCGCTGAGGAGGACCCGCAGCCCGGCGCTGGAAATGTATTCCAGATTCTCGGCATCCAGAATCAATCCGTCGGTTTCTCCGGGAACAGCCGCCAGCGCTTCCTCAAATTCCGGTGCGTTTGCGGAGTTGATGCTTCCCTCCGCAGAGACATAGCTTTTGCCGTCCTTGATTTCGGTGTTGGTTTTCATAGTTTTTTCTCCCTCTTCACAAATTTACAAAAATACCGTTTCCGCAGTTTCTTTCAGTTCGGCATACATTTTCAGATCCGACAGAGGGGACAGAGCTTTGAGATATTCGCCGTAGAGCCAGGCCTGCTTTTCTCTGCCGGCCTTGAAGTGCTTCCACACCTGTTCGCCTTTTTCAAGAAGTGCTTCCGAAATGTCCTGCAGATTGGCCAGCTTGTCTGCGCATACCAGCATGGCGCAGTTCCGGCCGCAATCCTTCAGGGCCGCAAGCAGGGCGCTTTTGCGCCGCTCCCAGGAAAGCGTCTTGTCCTCGGTGTCAAACAGAATGAGACGCACCACCTTCCGGCCGAACTCTTTTTGCAGCTCCTCTGCCGTCACGCCCCCGTCTTCGATCACATCGTGCAGAAGCCCTGCACAGACAAGGTCCTTTTCCGCACCGTTCTCGGTCAGAATATTGGCCACGGCAAAGGGATGGACGATATAGGGCTTGCCGTCCTTTCTCTTCTGTCCGTCATGGACCTTCAGGGCGTAGAGAAAGGCCCGGTTCACAGAATCCTTCATTTTTATGACCATAGCTTTCGCTTGGCGAAAGCTTCCTTTCTTGCGGAATGGGGGCTGGTTTTGCGGAGCGAAATCGCCATCGCTCCGATGGCGAAAGCCACAAAACGCGTTTGAAAGATTTATCTTTCAAACTTCCTCCTTTGATCGGTCCAAGCCGAACAAGACCGTCAGGAGGTTCCGCCCGTCTGTTCTCCGGTAGTCCAGAGCTGTGGCCAGTTTCTTGACCATAAAAATGCCCAGGCCGCCGATTTCCCGTTCTTCTGCAGAAAGAGTCACATCCGGCTCTTTGGCGGTTGTGGGGTTGTAGGGAACGCCGTCATCCTCAAAAATCAGGGTCAGTTGTCCTTCTTCTTCTTTTTGCAGGGTCAGCGTTGCCTCCCGGGCACCGCTGTAGTATACGATGTTGGAATAAATTTCATCCACGGCAATCTGAGCCTTGTGAGCCAATGCCGGGGAAATCTCCCATTCGTTCAGTTTTTCTGAAAGAAAATCGGCGGCGGTTCCAAGGGACGCTCTATCCGGGGTTAAGGAAATGCGGGCTTCCGGATTCATTGCACTCCGTTTTACGCAGAGCATGGTGATGTCGTCGGATTGTTCGGCGCCCCGTACAAACCGGTCAATATCCTGCCGGACGGCTTTGCACCGCTCTTCCGGATTCTCTTCGGCGGCAGACAGAATTTTTGCCAACCGCTCCTCTCC
>ERZ779889.2932-NODE-2932-length-13125-cov-23.452793_pt1 | contig 13125 bp, 12 predicted proteins | sample MGYA00511030_ERZ779889 | MGnify/ENA primary metagenome ERZ779889 (study PRJEB29588, sample SAMEA2160616) | human gut metagenome | biome: human gut; feature: human-associated habitat; material: faeces | place: Denmark | collected 2008/2010 ...
AAAATATAGGGCTATTCAGAACGAGGATTTTTGCACTTCGTTATTGAATCTTCACTTTTTTTCTCTTCTTTTTCTCTCTTCTTTTTCTCTCCTTTCGCCTCCTTTCGCTTCATTTTCATCAACTGGGTCAAACGTGGCGTTATTATCAACTGTAATGGATATGTCGTTGGAAGATAGTGGTTAAATTACTGACGCGGCAGGCTCGATCCTGATTTGGACGGAGTCTGCCGCTTGTATGATAGTCGCGCGTGATGGCGCGTGAATTATTTGCTGATTAATTGGATGTCGTCGGTGCGGGTATGGACGAATTCAAAATCGATGGTGCGGGCGAGACCTCCATTGAGGGTTTATGGTGCCTTGAAGCCGCACGAGTGGATCTTTTAGCGTCGAATTGAGTCGTAGTGCAGAATTTCTTCACAGGCACCGAGCTTACCGTCAGCTTCTTGCCCGTCAGTTTTGCGAGCAGATCGAAGCAATAGCCGCCCATTATGCCGGGCCAGTAGAGGTAGTGTGTGGAGGGGATGTGCTTGCTGAGCACTTCGCTCACGTGCACCAAAGCTGGTTCATGTCGGTGTCCGATTCGTCGGTGTAGTTGCACACGTTGTATCTCGTATGCACGTAGTCAATCGTGTACTGTAGAAGTGTATGTTAGTTTCCGTAATAATAGTCTTGAATACAGTAAAATATCGTCAATGCGGTATTTTATCTTGAAATAAAGACTATGTCGGCTTTTTTTCACCTGTGGGGGAGACGTTGTTTCCGTGACGTCTATATAAAATCAAAGATTTAGGCTCGAAACATACAGATCGAGCTCCAAAATATGCTAGCACAACGTATCCAATTGCATGATCATGAGCAATATTTGACTCTAAAATCAAGTCGGAATTTTTTTTAATTTTATCGCATACCCTTTTTGTGAATGCCATACATGCTCCTTGAAAGTGGCTGAGTCTCAGTGATTGCAGAAACGAAGCCTTTCGAATGTCTTTTTGTGCTGGGGTACGTTGTACTTTGTAATTGAGATTTTGGTCGACCACCGTTTTTGTATGTACAATAACTTCATGATTTCGAAGAATTTCTTCGCAGACACCAACTTTATCGGGAAGCCATACATCATCCTGATCGCTTAGATAGACCGTGTCTCCTTTGGCGTATTTTATGGCATTGAGGAAGTTTGCCGTTATTTTATTGATTGTAAACCATTCATTACGAGAGGTTTGCTGAATTTGTATGGGTGGGGTAAAAACCTTGATACGCAGGTCGTTAATGCTTTTGATAACGGCAATAGTTCCATCGGTCGAGCCATCATCAGATACGAGCACCTCATCATCTTTCCCAATCTGAGAAAGAATGGAGTTAAGTTGCTCTGCAATATATTTTTCGCCATTATATGTGGCTATGCATACAGATATCATGATTGTTGAATAATCTTTTTAACGGCATCAATCAGTTGGCCACGCTGATTCTGCTGTATTAATATGGATTTGCAGCCGGCTCGCGTCCCCGCTATTATGTCAATTTCGCTGTCGCCTATCATATATGACAGCGAAAGGTCGATGTTGTATTCCTCGGCAGCTTTAAAAAGCATCCCCGGCTTAGGCTTGCGGCAGTCGCAGTCTATTTTCAATTCCGCCACTTCTCTATCAAAACCTTTGTCGGGATGGTGCGGGCAGAAGTACAGACCGTCGATATACGCACCCTCTTTTCCTAAAAGAGTTTCCATTTTTTTATGGATATCGTCAAGCTGTTCAAAAGTGACTTCACCTCTTGCAATGACCGGCTGATTTGTAACCACGATTGCCAGATATCCAGATTCGTTAATCATGCGGATTGCCTCGGCGACTTCGGCTATAAGCTCGAATTCATCCAAATGGCGCAGGAACCCGATATATTTATTTATTGTCCCATCGCGGTCGAGGAATATCGCTTTCTGTTTGGTTCTCAGGTTTTTAGCCTGAACTACTCCGTTTTTGAAATCTCTTTCCACCGAGACAAACCTTTCAGGCGTACCCATGTCCTTTACGTACTCCGGGCTGTCGTAGCAGTACATCATTCCGGTAGATGCCAATGGCTTAAGCAGTTGGCGGTCAAGATCGACCTTCACGATTTTGCCGTCAGTGTCCTCTGTGCCTATTTCATCGGCGTTTATGCCGCTTTGATCTAAAATCTTTACGTTCATAACGTGAAGTCCGGCATTTACCCGGTTGTGGTAGTATATGGGGCGATTGTCTTCTTTAGAAAGCCACGCTTCTACCTTGTGGTCGCCGGAAGCCACGATGAGACCGCTGTCGTAAGGATGACTGTTGGGATGGGTGAAGATCGAAACTAATCCGTGGTGACTTCTGTGAAAGTCAACGAATCTATTGAAGTCTATATCAAATACCGCATCGGCGTTCAGCACCAGGAACTCATCCGATAGCTTGTTGCGGAGTTTAAACAACGCACCGGCATTCCCGAGAGGTTTTTCTTCAACGAAATATTCGATTCTTACTCCGAACGGTTTTCCTGTAACTGGAGAAATTTTCGATCCGTCACCGAAATAATCAATAATCACATCAGACAGATGCGAAACCGTGATGATAATATCGTCGAATCCTTGCGAGCGCAGGCATTCTATTTCCCTTTCGAGTACTGGAATGCCTTCGATTTTAATCATCGGTTTCGGAATATCGGAAAAGAGGGAAGATATCCTTGTCCCTTTTCCCCCTGCCATTATTACCGTTTTCATTGCAACTGCTTTTTTTTACCGAAAATGTTCTGTTCCACAATGCAACAGATGATATGGCCTATGAGCGTCTGACATTCCTGAATTCGCGGGGTCTCATCGCTCGGAACTTTTATCACGAGATCAAACTTATCCATCTCGCAGGGCCTGCTTCCAGTCAGTGCAATGGTAAACAGTCCTCTCTCCCGGCATACTGGCAGAGCATTGACGATGTTCTTTGAGTTGCCCGAAGTGGAAATGCCAATGAATATGTCGCCTTCAGTGCCTTGTGCTTCCACCTGACGGGAAAACAGACGGTCGTAACCGTAGTCGTTGCCGATTGCTGTCAGAATGGATGTATCGGTGGTGAGGGCAATCGAGGGGAGTCCGGGTCGGTCGAAATAGAATTTACTCACCAACTCACCTGCAAGATGCTGAGCATCGGCTGCACTTCCGCCGTTTCCGGCAAACAGCGTTTTTTTATTATTGCGGTAGGCGTTTGTCACTATTTCCGCTGCTTCCGCTATTTTTGAAAGTAATGCCTCATCGGCAAGCAACTGCTCTTTGACGTTTGCGCTCGCCGAGACTTGAGCCTTTACGATATCCAAATTATTCATATTCTGTCTGTGTCATAAACTTTCCAGCCATGGGCTCCACCTTCGGTGAACTGGAAGGGCATTACGAATCCTGATAGTTTACCCAAGGCTGTTATCACATCTTTTTTCTTTGTCGGTTCTACCATAAACATAATGAACCCGCCGCCCCCTGCTCCGCTGACTTTTCCCGAAATGGCTCCGGCTGGCAGAGCTGTGTCGAACGCTTCCTGAATCATCGGATTGGTTATCGCTGATGCCATCTTCTTTTTGTTGGCCCATGCTTCGCCCAGGATTCCGGCAAATGCGTGCATGTCACCCTTGAGCAGAGCGAGTTTCATGTCGAGCGCGCCCTGTTTGATCTTATGCATAGCCTCCACCGCTTGAGATTTACCCGACGACGTGTTCTGCATCTGTTCGTTGATGATTTTCGCACTGCTTCGTGAAGCACCGGTGAAATAAAGTACTATGGAAGCCTCAAGCTCATCCACTATCCATCGCTTGATCTTAAGCGGATTCACGATGACCAGGTCTTCCTTAAGAAATTCCATGAAATTGAACCCTCCGAATGCGGCTGCGTACTGGTCTTGCTTGCCCCCGCTTAGCTTAAGATCCACTCGCTCTATTTCGTATGCGAGACGCGATGTCTCGTAGTCGCCCAAAGGAAGTGAAAGCCACTCTATGAACGCCTTGAGAATGCACACGACCATCGCCGACGAAGTACCGAGTCCTGATCCGACCGGAGCGTCGTTGTAAGTGGTGATTCTGAACGGTCTGATCGGAATCCCGAAATCCCTTACAATACGGTTATAAACGCCCTTTATAAGTGAGGCCTTTCCATCTATATCAAAAGTTTCCGTAAGCGGATAGCTATCGAAACAGTCGGCATCATACGAATTGATTGTGATCAATCCGTCGTCTGTCTCCTCGATGGTGCAGTAAGTATACAGGTTTATGGTGGCGTTGAGCACCAGCCCTCCATACATGTCGCTGTATGGTGAAACATCGCTGCCACCTCCTGCCAAACCTAACCTGAGTGGCGCTTTACTTCTTATTATCATTACTCTTTCGTTTTAATACTTTATCTATTTCACCGATGTATTTCTTACCGTAAGCGTTCCACGTGTAATGTTCATGAATGAGATTGCGGGCCTCCTTGCCTATTGCCTCAGCTTTCTCGTGGTTCTCTGACAGCCTGTTGATTTCGTTAATGAAATCGTCGGGCGTATCGGCTATTATTAGATGCCTGCCGTTTTCAGCCCCCTTTATGGGGAAAGCCGATAGGGTAGTCGTTACTACAGCCTTGCCAAGTCCCATCGCCTCGAGCACCTTGTTCTGAATTCCGCCCCCGGTCTGCATGGGCGCCACGACCGCAAGCGATGATTTTACATACAGATACGGGTCATCCACGAAGCCTGTGACGACCACGTTCGGATATTTCGCCGCCTCACGGCGAACCGCCTCAGTAGGCGAAGCACCGACTACATAAAACGGAATCCTGTCTCCGATTTCTGAATGGACATTCGCCAGATACCAGAGTACGGCATCTACGTTGGGCTGATAGTCCATCTTGCCGAGAAATGTCACACCTTTTCCGAAGGCTGCATCCATCTTCTCGTAGGAGAAAAGGGCGTCATTCACGCCGTGAGGCACGAGTTGTACGTTGCCATGTTTGCTCCAGTACTCAGCCTCTTTCCAGTTGAACAGAAACGTTATGTCGGAACTCTTAATCCACTCTTGCTCGCTCTTTAACAACCGGTCGGTCTCGATTCTGTAAATCCATTTCCAAAGTAGCGACTTAACGTTTGGAAGCGAGCGTTGGTAATTCAGGCCTATCGAATCGACCATGTCGAATACCCTTACCCGCGCATTGCTCCGTTTGAGATACTTCATCGCCCGGATTAAAGCACCGATGGTTATATCCTGCCTGTCTATGATGGAGTCGATATATTTCTGAACCTTTCCGAAGTAGAAATAACCCGTCTGAAGCGGCTCTTTTGAAAAAAGTGATGTAAATGCATTAAGTAGGTAGCGGAACTTCCCGAAAACAAATACTCGCGCTTCGCAGGAATTGGCATTGTAAAACGCAAGTTCCTCATCTGAAGGATTATGATCGGATATTACGACCAAATACAGATTATATTTTTGGTGAAGGATCTGTATCAGTGCATGGTTTTTTATCGCGTATCCCCCTATCACCGGGAATATCGACCGTGGCAGTACGAGAAGACAGTTTGCTTTATCTATGCTGTTCATTCATTGCGTTTTTAAAAATTTCGACATATTCTTCGCGGATAATATCCGGTCTGAATTTCTCAAGGATTCTTTCCGTTTCGACTTCTGACCCTATTGTGCTCTCTATCTTTTCTAAGAAGGATTCAATACTTCCGTAAGGGAAAATAGAGTACCCCTTTTCATCTTTCAGATAATCCGCAATTTTTACATTCGACGACATTAAAACCGGTGTACCCCTCGTAAACGCCTCAAGAGCTACGTATGAAAAAGCTTCATATCTTGACGGAATCACTACCAGAGAGGCTTCGGAATATAGTCTGTCGAGCTCTTCCTGAGGAATATTTTTATGTTGGATAAAGTCTTTCCGTGCAAGCTCTCCTCCTGTAACACAATGGACTTCATACTTTTCAGGAATGGCATACAGGTATTCCATGCCCTTGTTAGGCTCATTTCTGCCTACAAACAAAATCATGTCTTTTTTCTTTTCAACCTTTCCGGCAGAAGATTTCTGAGGAACAAAATGATGTGGCACCATATATACTTTATCCCCGTATCCCTTGAAATATGTAGAATCGGTTTTCCCTATTGTCACGATTCCGGAAGTCCATTTTAGGAGCGGTCTTATGCATGTATTAAAGAATATTTTACCCAACATGGGTCTTTCCAGAAAATCAAAAGGATGGAAGTGAGGTGCATATACAATCCGTTTATTCAGCTTTTTGGCCATAATGAATTCCTGCCACACAGAAAATTCCGCATATCCATTTATAAAAACGATGTCGCAGTGGCTCTCTTCGATTCTTTTTCGTAAATCGTCCCAGTCAAACCATAGTTTACGGAATAAAGGAAGATTCCTGCATTCAGGCTGCCTTATCTCATCAAATGCAATCTCATCATTGCCTTTGAAAAGATCTATAAGGTTCCGGCAATAAGTATATTGTCCGCCCTGATATACAGGTGCGGCAGCCGGTAATGGAAGAATTTTAATCATAAATAAATTAATTAATCAAACTTAGCCGAGGGTTTAAGTTACTTGATATGTTTATTCACTGGAAATCAGCTTGAATTATTATCTTAACATAAAGGAAACTTAATCTTTTATTGATTGGTCAATTTGCAAAATGTTGCGTACAGCATATCGAAATGTTGATTCCTTCCGATTATTTTTTTTAGGAAGAGTGTCCACTTTCTCAATCTGTTGGAAATTCGCAATGTACGCTCCGAGCAATTATGCTTGTAATAATTGATTCTCCCCTCTTCGACTAATTCTAAACGCTTTATATTTAATTTTTTGTTTGTAAAGGATTCCCCTTCAAGATGCTGGATTTGTGCTTCTGGAACACTCCATAAAGATTTTCCGAGACTTTTTATCCTTGCGCATAAATCAGTCTCCTCGAAGAACATAAAGAAATCAGGAGAAAAACCTCTTACAGCCTTGAATATTTCTCTTGGAATCATAATGTCAGCGCCCTGTATTAATCCTACTTGCAATGGCTTATTTGTATAGTTAAACAATCTGCTTTTACCATAGCATAGTTTATCGAGTGTATGATTTGTCAATTCGTTAAATTCCCAGGCAATCCCCGGCAGACGTCGGCGGAAAGACAATGACGGCTGCAAATCTTCATCAAAAAGATTTCCGCCACAAGCTCCACATTCGGGATGGGCATCGAGATAATCAGAAAGAATTTTGACAGCATTATTTAAAAGTATTGTATCGGGATTGAGACATAAAATATTATGTCCTTTTGATATTTTAAAACCTTCATTGTTCGCCCTGCCAAACCCAATATTTTCGGGAAGTTGAAGCAATTTTACCCTTGAATCATCCGCTGATTCAATGACTGTTTTTAATTCTTCCGTCGCGTTGTCTACGACGATAATTTCATACTCAATATTATTTGTCTTTTCAAATATAGACTTAATACAACCATTTATTAATTTTGATGTATTGTAATTGATTATAATAATCGATACATCCATTGCTGCACGAATATTTAGAGATTATTTTGAATAAAAAATGCCAGATTAATATTTATAGGTGTGACTAAGAATTATTCCTGACTCGGCATAAGATTTAAAATCTCATTGTAAAAATTAAAAACTCTTCTGCCATTTTCCTCTATTGTATATAGATTGTTTACTGTACAGAATGCATTTTCCGTTATCTCAGAGATATCACTCGACGACATCACCAAAACATTGGCAAAACATTGCGCCAATTCATTTACTGTTTCAAACCGGATTCCAATTTCCTTTCCGGTAAACTCTAAACCATTATCAAACTGCTCTTTCGTACCTCCTGTATTCCGTCCGATTATTAGACATCTTTGAGTCTGAGCTTCGGGCATAACTCTACCAAAGCCTTCAAAGTGGGATGGAACTATTGTGGCTAATGCGTGTGACATTAATAGTCCAATATCCTTACGGACACCAAGCCATTCAACAGCATCAGAAAGATTATGTTCGTTCAACTTTTTTGTTAATTTAGACTTGAGCGTCGTATAGGCTTTCGGGCAAGTTCCGGCAACTTTAAGTATAACATTTGATTTTGTATTTTCTTTAAATTGTATAAATGCATTGATACAATCTTCTATCCCTTTGGTCGGCTCTATTCGGCCTGCATATAAAAAGTAGTTATCTTTTATCGTCTCAGGCAAGTTCCCGCTTTTAGAGATAATTCCGTTGTAGATTACTCTATTTGACGGTAAGTCTATCAATCCTTTATGTTTTGCTATATCTTTTGTGATTGTAATAGAATAGTTCAGAGGTTCCCTTAACCTTTCGTCAAGATGAAGAATATTAAGTCCGAAATCACGGTCTCCATATTCGCGAATATGCCATACATGAGGTATTCGCAGCCACTTAGCAGCTAAATATCCAATATCATTAACTGAAGAATTCGAATGGACAATATCCGGTTTCCATTTCTCGCATATTTCTTTTAACCTGACAGCACTATAATAGTTGAAACATTTTTTAATCGTAGATTTTAAAATGGTATAAAAATTGCCTGAAATTTTTGTGTTGAAATAATAATGCAGAGCAAAAGTCTGTATATTATTTTGTTTTAGCCATTCGTAAATCCCTTTTCTCTGCGGAGTAACAACGGCTACTTCGCAGCCATAAGTCTGAATCTGAGTAAGCATACTGATAAAAGACTTAGTAGAACCTTCGCTTAGTGATACTCCGTTGATTATATATAGTATTTTCATGCGATTGATATTATTTTATGGGGCGCTTTATGTGAGATTCTATATTGCCAAATTGCTAATAAAACACAGTATACCAAAGACCAATTTTTAACAAAATAACATTGAAATAGAGAATGAACCATCATAAAAAAGCCGAAACATACAAGCATTAGTGCCGGTAATGATCGATATTTATAAAATTGATAGATATAATATCTGAAAATAAACCCCATAAAGAAGGGGATAATAATTACGCCCAAAACACCAAAATCCATATAGTTGTAAAAAACAGCGGTATAGCAATAGTTATAGAGATTTCCTGTATCTGGTAAGACATTTGGAACCCAAGTATTTTGGACATAAGTTGTTATTATAGCAGATGATTCAGGTTGGGTCCCTATTATTCGACGGTATAAACCACATAACACTTCATCCGTACCTGCTATAGTTGCTCTGCCAAACCAAAACGCGTCTAACTCATCCGGGACATCGTGTTCTAAAGCTATATCAAATAATTTTATTGGTATTAAAGAATAGGATGCGAACAACTCGGACATTTCCTGTAGTTGTTCCCCTATAGAATCTTCACTGATTTCATATTTACCAGTCTTCCTATATCCTGTCTGTAACGACATGGCAATCATTGCAAGGAAGATTAAAACTATGCAGTATTTAGTCCATTTGAACGGTATATTAAGTTTTTTACGGGTAGCTCTGATACAGATTGCCGTTACAAATAAGTATATTAAAATTATAACGAAAATATTTCTCCCTCCTGCGACCACGCTGTACGCAATAATAAATGGAATAGCAAGGATGTAGAACAAATATGGACGTTTGGTCCTTTTGCTAAACAGAGATACAAACAGTATGCATAACGAAGAGTAAAATAGTGGTATTATAACATACATATAAAGAAGTGAAGCAGAAGCTTTTCCTTCAAAAATTTTTTTCATTCTAAGGTCAGGATCCATCAACCCTGCTCCTTGGTTGTTTGCCGCGACAAGAGTGTTCAGTGCAAACTTTATCAGGAAAAAAGTACAAAAAGTAAATAAAAACAGACAAATAGGATTGCGAGCTAAAGCACTATTGCTTATGAATAAATTGATATTATCATTAACGGTTGGTGAAAGTCGGTATACTCGTTGCACGGTAACCATTCCCAAGAAAAATGAAATCATTCCGAGGAGGAGAAGGAAATATGTATAGTCTTGTATGGAATGCATCCCGAATGGATGAAAACAGGAGGATATGATAGATATATTCCAATAAAAAAGATAGATATAAAGACAAAATTTGGAAATTGAATCTTTAATGTAGATGTGAGTAATGTATAAGCAATATACAAGTACTATAGAAAAAATAATTAGCCACATTTTGTAAGATAAATTAATATTCTAAAATAGAGTATCAATGGCTTCATTATAAATGCGTAACCAAATATACTTGATGCATAGGGATATTGAGTAAAAGAATAAACCTACCACTTTTGATTATGGAGAATAATAGTTATCTATACAAATAACCTATAGGTCATTTGTACGTTTTTCTTAATCTCTTTGTTATTATACCGACTATTACAATGCGTTCGCTTGGCTCGAGACCGATTAAGTATGACATTGCTGCGATTATAATTAATGAAGAAGAAACAAATCCGATAAGACCTATAAATGTTAGCGGAAAGACAGAATAAAGCCACCAAGTAATCAATGCCGTTACTGCTGTCAAAGCAATTATACGCACAAAAACTTTTGTTACAAACTGGACATATGAGAACTCCACAAGCTTATGGAGGAGAATTAAACGAGTTGTCAAAGCTATGACTGATGTGAATATCGATACATAGACAACTACATATGGATTAGCCTCAATTTTAAGTAGCATCCAAGCAAATGGTATATTAGAAAGCATTATAATCGATATGATTATCTGAAACCATTTGATATGACCTGTTGCTTGAATGGCTGTAGTTATAGGTGAAACCATAGAATCGATGAGAATCATGATTAGCATGAGTTGTAAGAATCCGGTTGTATATGGGGCAATTTCGCCAAGCCATAACTTAAGCACTTGTTCATTTGCAAAAAATAAAGGTATGACAATAAACAGCATGAGGATTGCAGAATATTTGCACCCGGCAAATACAAGTTTCATCATTGAGTCAATTTCTCCCGCCGCGTAGCGTTTGGTTATTTGAGGATTGAGCGCCATTTGGAAGTTTGATGCAAATCCGTTGACCGTATTGCTGATTTGATTGACTATCCCTTTGGCTGCATTAACAGCGACATTGAAGAAGAGGTTCAAAACGATATTAAGCCCTTGATCGCGCACTGAAAAGCCGAGATTACCTAAGAAACTCCATCCTGCAAAAGAGAATATGTCCCCTAATAACTTGCGATCATTAACGAAATGATAACTGCATTCCTCAAAATGCTTCTTGCAATATACACCGTAGATAATGCGCATCACTGCATATACACATACAACAAGGGCTGAATATGAGATGAGTTTATCAAATGGAATTATAATAAGTAGAAAAACTATTCCGAGTTTCAGAAACACTTCGAGAGTGCCAAAATATCCATATTGCTTCATATGTTCATGCGCCACGATGCATGCATTGTACGGAACACTTATTACATTAATAATAAAAGCTATAACTGAACATTGATAACACCAATTTGCTGCATACATTCTGTCTGTCGGAATGTTGAGTTTGGTATTAAGGAACCATAGACCAACAGTCTCTGCAAGAAACAAGATTAAGAGCGAAAGTATTATATGCACTGTCAAAGAAATGCTGAATACACGTCTGAGTTTTTCCATATTCCCGGTTCCAATCTCAAAAGCTATAAACCGCTGCGATGAGGCTATCATTGCACTGTTGAGAAATGAAAACATAAGCACGATACCACCCACAACATTATATATTCCATAATTATCAACGCCAAGAACCTTCCATATTACTCTGACAGTATAGAGATTGACGATTATGGTTATGAACATCCTGGCATAAAGAAACAGGGTGTTCTTAGCTACGCGTTTATTAGATGCCGAAAATTCTGACACTTGAAATAAATTTGATGGGAAAAGAGAATAATGAATTATTCAACTTATAAATTTTCAGTTAAGTAAATCGTAAATCTTGTCGGGCATTAACCGTATGATGCGGTGATAAACATAATTCAGTATAATTGCGCCGGCGGTTACAATTGACCACCTAAGTCCCCAAGTGTCAGGGTAGATGGTCAGTTTATTTGCTATTCCAAGAACCGGTATGTGCCAAAGATATAGCCACATAGAATTTTTACTCAGATAGAGAAAGATTTTTTTGGGGAAAATGTCACAAATAATGGGTTTCAGTCCCCACATTATGCTACTACCAAGAATACCATATAACAGATATATGGAATGAGGCGGGTATTTTGAAAATTCAGGACTTATAAGACTGTGATGCACCAGCATAATCATCGCGATTGCACCAAATGAAAGCATTATAGTCAATATAATCTGTCGAAAATCAAATGATTTCATCTTTAATCCGAGGATGGCAAAGATGCTGTACCCGGGCGTATAGGAATACGTCGTCATAGAGATACTTGGCGACAGAATGAGTTATCGATGGTAAAAAGGATACAAACAAATTTTGAAGGCAGATTAAGATAGTAATCGTAATCAAAACTGTTCCGAATCGCATCTTAGCGACAATGGGCGCTATTATCGGCATGAGAAATGCGATCAGGAGAAATACCCTCATTATCCATAAATATCCAATAGATGGCTTGTTTAATAATAAAAATGATCCGATGATAACGTCTGGAGGGAGCACGACGACTCCGAAGTATATAATAGCGACATTTCTAAATAAAAAGAATAAGCTGAGAAATACGAAAACTGGTATATAAATTCGTTTAAATCTCTTGATGACATAGGCTAAGTACACCCCCCCTCAGTGGCTTATAACACATAGCAGATATGGTTACCATTAAAGGGACATCAAACATTCTCACATTAGATAGCCATTCTGGTGAATAGGTATGGGCAATGAAAAGGAGTAAGAGACCGAATCCTCTTAGGAAATCGATATAACTGTTTTGGGTGGTAGATGAATTTTCCATGAAAACGTTTTTAATGTTTGAACGATGGTGAGGCTTCTGTCTCTTTCTTGCGATGGATTGTTGATGTCTTCATAGTTTTTTGAATTTTAGCGTGTGTTTGAAATTATTTCCTGCAAAATTAATCCACATCTTCACTCCACACACTGCGATTATGTTACATTTTTACCCTCAGGCAGATAATTCTCTTTTTACCCCCCGGGTCGCGTTTTCAATCCCTTGCGAAGATGTCGCGGGTGTAGACGCGGGGGGCGACGTCGGCGAGGTCTGCGGAGGTGCGGTTG
>ERZ779889.2934-NODE-2934-length-13111-cov-7.645297_pt1 | contig 13111 bp, 8 predicted proteins | sample MGYA00511030_ERZ779889 | MGnify/ENA primary metagenome ERZ779889 (study PRJEB29588, sample SAMEA2160616) | human gut metagenome | biome: human gut; feature: human-associated habitat; material: faeces | place: Denmark | collected 2008/2010 ...
GCAGACGATTCCGGCAACGGCACATTTAAACGTTATAAAAAAGACAGTTTTTATTGGTATAAGAAGGTAATTGAAACGAATGGCGAAGAGCTGTAACCTGCTCTGAACCAAAAATAACGCCTGCCATTTTCAGTTGGCAGGCGTTATTTTTATGGCAGATATTAAACCTTTGCCGCACCGCGGTCGAGGATCTTATCGAACCGGGCGAAGAAGGTGATGGTGGTGATGGTGGCGGCCAGAATGTCGCTGACCGGCTCGGCCAGAAACACGCCGAACACCGGGTTCGGCAGCAGGTGCGGCAGGATGAAGATGAGCGGGATCAGCAGGATGATCTTGCGCAGGCAGGCCAGCAGCAGGCTTACCTTAGCCTGCCCCAGCGCCATAAAGCTCTGCTGGCAGGCGATCTGGAAGCCCATGGCAAAAATGCCCGCCATGTAAATGCGCATGGCCCAGGTGGTGTAGGAGATCAGCGCACTGTCCGAGGTGAAGATACCGGCCACCGCGCCGGGTACCAGCATCATCAGAAGCCAGAATACGCAGGTGTATACGCCGCACAGGGTCAGCTGAAAGCGGAAAGCTTCCTTGACACGGGGCTTTTTGCCTGCGCCGAAGTTGAAGCTTATGACAGGCTGACCGCCCTGACAGATGCCCTGAATGGGCAGGGTGCACAGCTGGGATGCGCTGGTGATGACGGTCATGGCACCCACGGCCACATCGCCGCCGTACCGCGCCAGACTGGAGCTGAAACTGACAGACAGCAGGCTCTCGGTGGAGAGCATCACAAAGGTGGAGATGCCCAGCGCCATCACCGGCAGGATGACAGTGCGCTCCGGGCGCAGATAGTCCCTGCGCAGGCGCAGGAGGGTCTTTTTGCCGGTGAGGAAGCGCAGGATCCACACCGCGCCCACAGCCTGACTGAGCACTGTGGCAATGGCCGCGCCCCGCACGCCAAGCCCGAACCCGAAGATGAGGATGGGGTCAAGGATAATGTTGATGACCGCACCGATCACGGTGGTGAGCATACTGGTTTTGGCAAAGCCCTGCGTAGTGATGAAGGGGTTCATGCCCAGCACCAGCAGCACGAACACCGAGCCCAGAATGTAGATGCGGCTGTAGCTCAGGGCATACGGCAGGGTGGCATCGCTGGCACCAAACAGCCGAAGCAGCATCGGCGCCCCGGCATAGAAGCTGATGGTCAGCACCACCGAAAAGAGCAGCAGCATGGTAAAGCTGTTGGAGATGATCTTTTCTGCCTGTTCCCTGTCGCCCTGCCCCAGAGCAATGGCGGTGCGGGGCGCACCGCCTGCGCCCACCAGCATGGCGAATGCATTCAACAGCATCAAGATGGGAGTGAACAGGCCCACGCCGGTCAGCGCTGCCGCACCGATGCCCGCGATATGGCCGATGTAAATTCGGTCCACGATGTTGTACAACAGGTTCACGACCTGCGCTACCACCGCAGGGATCATGAGCTGCAGCATCAGGCTGCGGACGTTCCCACTGCCCATGTCCTGTTTTGACTGTGTCATGGATGTGATTCTCCTTTTTACTTCAAATTTGAACTATCTCCTCTATTATACTCAAAACCCGCAAAAATACCAGTCCCTTTTCGCAAATTTTTCCATGTTCCGCTCAAAAGTGCAAAAAGCTCCGGGTCTGCCGCACAGCAGACCCGGAGCTTGGAACGCGAAAAAGTGTTGACGCCAACAGGCTTTTTTGCTATACTATATAAGGTTTATCGTGGAGATGTATCGAAGTGGTCGTAACGAGAACGACTCGAAATCCAAGTGGATGCTTCGCCGGGTGTCTCCATATCACACGGGAGAACGTCGATTTTGATGTCCTGACAGGCTTCAAAGCCTGTCTGAACGATGCGTTTTCTAACAATATTCTAACAGCAACTGTTCCAAGTTTCAAGGCCGATTTGCGATATACAAATCGTAAATTTGCCATGAAAATATACCTGGAGATGTATCGAAGCGGTCGTAACGAGAACGACTCGAAATCGTTTTGTCCTTAATCGGGCACGTGGGTTCGAATCCCACCATCTCCGCCAGAAGTCGCAGATTCAAACGAATCTGCGACTTTTTCTTTTGCGTCAAGCAGAGAAAGACCGCTTTTACCTCATCATAGTATGCTTTATACACGAACGATAAATCCATAATTATTTGGAAAGTTTGGATTCTCCCAAAAGGTTCGCAATGACCCCAGCAGACCCCTGTTTGCTTTTGTAATCGAGATGTGCGTAGATGTCAGCGGTGGTAGAAAAGGTGCTGTGCCCCAGCCATTCCTGAACCTGCTTCATGGATACGCCGTTCATCACCATCAGGCTGGCGCAGCTATGGCGCAGGTCATGAAAACGGATGTGCTTCAGCCCGTACTTGGTCAGCAGCCAATCAAAGTGCTCCGTCACGAAGTTCGGGCGGATCAGCTTGCCTTCCTGATCGGTGCAGACGAAATCCAGGTACTCAGTGCTGTAGCTCTTCTTGAACAGCTTGCGGTAAAGCTGCTGCTTTTCCTTCTGCTTCAGAAGTTCTTCTTCCACAGCCGGGATCAGCGGCAGGGTGCGGCAGCTGGTCTTGTTCTTCATCACATCGCTGACCACAGGAACGTACTTGCCGTTCACCAACTGTTCCGTCACCTTGTGATTGATGGTGATGGACTTGCGCTCAAAGTCGATAGACGACCACTTCAGCCCAAGCACCTCGCTGCGGCGCAGACCGTAGTAGGCTGTAATGAGGATGCACAGGTGCAGGGGGTCATCCTGCGATACTTCCAGCAGCTGCTGGACTTCATCTTTGGAGTAGAAGTTGGGCCGGAAGCTGTTCTTCTTCGGGCGGTCAACTTTCAGCATCGGGTTGGTTTCCAGATAATCCTTGCGGACGGCATCCTTGAACGCTTTACCGAAGATGGCGTGGTAGTGAATGACCGTGTTAGTGGTGTAGCCCTCCAGCAAGATCTTCTCCTGAAACTCATCCAGCACCTGCGGCGTGACCTCGCACAGCTTCAAGCCCAGCGGCTCAAAATACTGCGTGATGCGCCCGGTGATCATCCGATTGTAGCTGATAAAGGTTGCAGGCTGGATGGATGCTTTATGGACTTGCACCCACTCGTTGAGATAGTCCAGAAACAGCATCTCCGACTTGCTGACGGGTTGGAGATGCTGCGGCAAGGGCTTGGCGGTTTTAGCATCTACTTTTTCGTAGGCTCCGCCCCGCCCTGTGGGCAGCTCCCCGGTCTTATCATAGTGGAGCAATACTTCCCGGAGCATGGATTCTGCCTTGCGCTTGTTGCCCCGGACGGTCAAACCTGTGGAGATCCACTTGATCTTCCGCTTGCCGTTGGCATCATAAAGATTGACCACGAAATAGAAACGTCCATTTTTCTCTTGGACAGACCCTGTAGTTTTCATCATAAACCTCCTTTGGGTCAACAGGCGTGCTGTCCGTTGCTGCACCCACAGCATACCACATCCAGTGACGGATTTCCAGCCGGGAAGGTGCTCTGTCCGGTGAGCAGGAACTCGATCACGCTCAGCTTCGGGATACGGTAGGTGCGGCCGATTTTAAGCGCAAACAGGCGGCGGGAACGGATCAGTTCCCCAACTGTATGGCGGTTCAGACCAAGCATCTCCGCAGCCTGCTGAAGGCTGACGGCATCGGGGTAGCCGGGAAACATCTGGGAATAGGCATTGTTAAACTTCATAGGCACTCCTTCAGCATAAGTAGTTTAAGGTCAAAAGTGTGTGCCACCTGCGGTTATATCCTTTGCAGCAAAGCTGCGGTCAGGTGGCAATGTAAAGAGAGCTGACAGTAGTTCCAACTCCCCCATCGCAGATGGGTTCAAACCCGTCTGCGTTAATAAGTTAAGGTCTCCCATATTGGTCCTCGACTTCCCTAGGAGTGGGGAATCGTCCGGCGGCGGGCTTGCACCGCACCATTGGCATTTCAGCCACCCCGTCTTCGTTATGACCGGGCTGCGAATTACAGAAGTACCTTTTGTGAAGTACCGGACGATTGAACTATTCTGTTTTCAAGGAGCAGATTTTTATAGAAAATCCTCGGAATTTAGGGCTTCCGAAAAATTATCCCTCTACTTGGTAGGCATCGAAAAAGGGCTTTTTGTTACCCGAAAAAGAAATTTGTTAAAAAGTTCTTAGAAAATATAGTTGAAGCAAGCGCCGAGTTAAAATATCGTTGGTTGGTCGAGTGACCATTGAAAACCGGCAATTCGCCACGACGGAAGTATTCAAGGCTGAAGCAACCTTGAAAAAGATGCTCTCACTTGGTAGGCATCGAGAAAGGTCACTTGACACCCATTGACAGCTCTTTGTAATAAAGTTGTCATAAGTACCCACTTTGAAAAAGTCCTCTCAATAGGTAGCCGGCGAGAAAGGCCAAAAAGTAACCATTTCAACAAATTTCCATAAAAGTTGCGCGAATAGCACAAAAAAGCAGCCATCTGCACCCATGCAGACAGCCGCCTTTGGTTTTATGCTGTATTCTATTTGTCAGTCTCTGAAAATCTTATCCAGTTCCCTTTCCATAGTACCCGCCTTGGCAAATTCCAGCGTATCCGCCTGACGGATATGGTGGGCGGTGATGCCGTGATCCTTTGCAAAGCCCAGAATGTAGCTGATGGCAATGCGGTAGATGATCTCAGTGGGGGCAAGCCCATAGACCTGCTTGGCAAAGATATGTTCCAGCCGGGCGTTATCGTCCGGGAAGGCTTGCCGCATCTTCTCGCTGCGGTAAAGGCGCTTGACGATTTCCGTAATGTACAGGCCGGACTTCATGTAGGGGTCCAGGAAGGTCTTGCCGGGGTCATCGAAGCAGCCGGGGTTTTCCTGCTCCAGCAGGTCCACCATCTTTTTCACCACCCACTTGGGGGTAAAGATCTGGTTGGTTTTCTGGGGCGGGATGTAATCGAAGATATCCTCGGTGCGGCTCTCGTCAAAGTAATCCGCCAGCTTGACCTTCAGGTTCAGGAACTCCTTCACCGAATCGTCAAACACCACCGGGTCGAACAGGTGGCCTGCAAAGTGCTCCTCCTGTCCGGTGGCTTGGTTGATGTACGGTCCGCCGTCCCGCAAAAAGCGGAACTGTTCCAACGTGATGCTGGTGACCTCCTGAAAGACCTTGTCCGGGATGATCTGGTCAAAGTTTGCCAGTGTCACGGTCTCGTCGCCGTAGGCCATGAGGAAAGACGGGATGGTGCGGGAGAAGCCCCGGAGATGGTCACGGACGGTGTCCTCGTAGCCCTTTTTCTCCTGCTCCTTCTGGTTGGTCTCCACGGTGCGCACGATGGTCTGCTGCATTTCCTGCGCCGTCTGCTGGATGGTGGATTGCAGGTTTTCCATCAGGGCGGCGGTGCTCTGCTGCTGCTTTGCGTCAAATTCCCGGTTCACCTGCTGGCGCTGCTGGGCGGTGGTGCAGCTTTGCAGCTGCTGGGTGCGCTGGGTCTCCAACTGGCTCTGGTCGATGCGGTAGTTGTCCACCACCTTGTTCACCGCCACGTCCATTTTGGCCTTGGCGGTGCTCTCAAAGCGCTTCTGGTCGGACAGCTTCAGGTCGCGGCCATACTCCTGCTTTGCCTGCTCCACCATGGGGGTGATGATCTCCTTGGTGATGCTCTTTTTCAGGGGTTCCAGATGCTCTTCTTTGGCAGGAGCCGGAGCATCTGTCAGGTCTTGCAGGGCGGTGTCCAGTGCGGGGGTGCTCTCGTAAATTTTTTCCCCGAACACATCCGCTGCCTTGCCGATGACGTAGCCCTCATCCAAATCCACCTCGCCCTTGTCGTTCAGGGAGAGGTCTGCGCCGGTCTCCGGGGTGATCTGGATGGGCTTTGCCTTGGCTTCGCTGATGGGCTGGAAGTTTTGCAGAATGTCCAGCACCTCCTGCGGGGCACTGAATACGTTGGAAATGTTCTGGAACAAAAAATTGCTCTGGAAACCCATCCGCACCACTTCTTTGGACTTGATCTTCCGGGGGATGCTGAGGACTTTTTCTGCATCCAGCGGGATCATCTCCCCTTCCTCGTCCTCGCCGATGACCGGGAAGAAGTTGAGCAGATTCTGGATGTGCGCCTTGCGCTCCTCGGTGTCGCCCTTGCCGCTGGCGGTGTCCTGAGAAAGGTCGTTGGCGAACTGCTCGTAGATCAGCAGGGTGCGGGCGGGGTCAAAATCGAACACATAGGCGTTCTCTTTGCGGCGGAAGGTGCCGTTTTCGTGGAAAAGGCAGGGGTTCTGGGCACGGAACGCCGCCTGCATATACAGCGCCGGGCTTTTCAGGTTGGAGAGCATCAGCACCGCCGACCACTCCGGGATGGTGACACCGGTGGTCAGCTGCCCCACCGACAGGGTGATGGTCTTTTCGTGGTGGGCGATGGCGGCTTTTACCCGGTCAAAGCTCTTCTGGTTCTCGTCCGTGTCGTCCAGCTTGCCGTCACCGGCGGCTAGGATCACCTCATAGTCCCGGAATACCGGGTGCGCCTGCAGCTTTTTCGCCAGCGCTCTGGCACTGTCCACCCGGTTCAGCAGCCAGAAGGTGTGCTTCAGTTCGGCACGCAGTTCCGGGGTGGAAAACGGAAATTTGTTCTGGGTGGTCATGGCATCCAGAAAGCGGTCTACCTCGGCCTCGTGCTCAAAGCTGCCATTGGGCTTCACCTTAAAGAACTCGTTCAGGTCAAAGGCAAATTCCTGCGTTTCGCCGTCGATCTCCACGCCCTGCTGAATTTCGTCCCGGATGATCTCGGACATCTGGTAGGTGTAGAGGTTGAGCATGGGGAGGTTGGCATAGGGGTTCTGCTGCCCCGGTGCGCCCTGCCAGTTCCGCTTGGCGGCCTGCTCGTCGGCGTAGGTCCAGTTGAAGATGGCATCCCCGGCAAACTTGTCGTTCGCCAGCGCCTTGAAGGGCGTGCCGGACAGGTGCAGCGTGAACTTGCGGCGGATGCGGTCAAAGGCAAGGTCGGTCTTGTAGGTGTCCACGCCCTCGTGGGCTTCGTCGATGACCAGCACATCCCAGTTCAGCTCGGTCAGGTGGCGCAGCTTGTCGTACTCGCCGCCGAAATACTTGGAGCCTTTCATGTCCTGCAGGCTGACGAACTCAATGCGCTTATACAGCTCCTCGCCCTGTGCGGCGGCATCCAGATAGCTCTGCTCGTCCAGCACATGGGGCTGCCCGGCAAGGGCATCCACATGGCTGACAAACAGATAGCCGGACTCCCTGCCCAGAAAGCGCACATAGTCGCTGTACCAGCTGTTGGCGATGGCAGGGCGGTTGGTGACGATGAGCACCGTCTGTGCATCGACCTGCTTGCAGAAGTCGTAGACGGAAAGGGTCTTGCCAAAGCGGGGCTTGGCGTTCCAGAGGTATTCTCCGCCGGGGTGGTTCAGGTAATAGGTCTTGGTGTCGCGGACAGCCCTTGCCTGTTCTTCCCGCAGGGTGTAGGCGATGGCGGCATCCAGCTGCACCCGGCCCCGGTTCATGCGGAAATCCTGAAAATACCGCCGGGACTGCTGCCCATCCAGATGGAACCACTCGTTTTTGCGGTCGTTCTCCACGTTCAGCTTGCGGAGGTAGGCGTGGAAATCGTGGTCGGTGAACACCTCGCCGCTGCCGTCATCGTAGACGGCATTGCCCCGCCACTCCTCGTGGAACAGCACATCGGCGGTGTGGGTCTGCTGTTTCAGGCGTTTGTCCACCGACTGCTCGGTGTAGCCGATCTTCGTCCAGCCGTTGTGCCGGGCAATTTCCGGGGTGGTATAGGCGTAGATCATGGGCACCACCTGCCGGGCAGTGCGCAGGGTTATGCCAGCCATTATGCCATCTCCTTTACATGGGTCTCGATAAATTCGATCTCGTCAGCGGTCAGGTCGTATTTGCGGTAAAGCTGCTGGTCGATTTCCGCCACCGACTTGCTCCAATCAATGTCGGAATGGGCGGTAAAATCTTGAAGGGGAACATACATCCATTTTTCGGGGGTTATATGTTGTGTCTTCTTCAAAAGAGCCAATAGCGTTCTGCAAAATTTTGTCTTTATATATTTTTCAGATGCAATTGCTTCTTCTTTCGTATCAAATGTGCCAATACTAACAAATGTTTCTGTCGAGCCAACGAATGGTTCTCCAAGTATTGGCGCGGCTAATGCTTCACCAAAGATACCATTACCACTCGCACTTGGAAGGAATATTTTATACTTTGAAAGGTTGACAACTTCATTCACATAGTCTTTTCGAATGTATTTACACACACGTTCATTATTTTCTCTTCCTATAATTTGAATGTGTTGGTGTTCATCTTTTGGTTTACTCTCAAAAAATACTTGAGGAATCCGGTCAAATATATTTGTTGACATATCATACGCATGTCCTTCACTAAGTTGGGCAAGTGCTTCTGGATGCTCTTTATGTAATACATCCGTTAGTCGATATGCTGTTCTGCTTATAACAATCCTCGAAAATGGTAAAAAATCCTTCCTATTTTTCACTTTATGCAAAATTGTATTTTGCTCTGGTGATTCTGCAAATACTTCAATTGCTCCATACTTCTTTCGTGTGTCGTGGTATGTTATTGCAATTCCACCTTTAATCTGCGTATTTGCAAAAACCGCTTTACTATCCGGTTCATAGTATAAAACTTTCAAATGCGTATCCGAAAGCATCTTCTTATTCCAGTGCTTTGGCGTGTTGCCATTATTAAACAGAAATCGTGCCGGATGTATCATTTCTACACTAGTTGCAATTTTATAAGAGCTTTCAAGAAAAAGATTATAGACCGGTGGCATAAACGTTTTATTGTCCCCAACCGATTCATCCTGATACGGCGGGTTTCCGATGACATAATCAAACTTCATGCTGGTACTCCCTTCCTGAATGGTTTCAAAGTTCTGGGCGGTTCCATGGCTGCCCTTGCGCCAGTTTTTCACTTTACAGGATACCGTGGGCGGCTGCGGCTCTGCCGCCCCGAACATGGAAAAGAGGTCAAGCTGTTCTGCCTCCGGCTGGGGCTTGCCGCCGGGCACAGAGAGGTGCAAGCCGTCCATTTGCCACAGGTTCCAGCTGATGATGTTGGCGATAGGCTGTAACTCTTCTTTTGTGGGTTTGCGCTGCCAGCGGGCTTGCAGATGCTCTGCATAGGTCAGCAGAAGGTTGACCCGTGCCAGCAAAAGATTATCTCCCTGATACTCATAGCCGTAGGTAGACTGCACCGCATGGGTGGCATATTTGCGCCACTCGTCCTCTGTGGCGGCGTTCTCGCTTACCACACGCAGCTTGCGGTCCAGAATGCCAATGCGCCGGGCTACCGGGATCATCTCGCCGGTGGCGGCATCGTACCGGGACGCCAGAAAGGGGGCTTCGCCGCAGGTCACCTCCAAGCGGCGGCTCTGCACATACTGCACCCATGCCGGGGTCTTGCCCCCGCAAGCCGGGAACTGCACCGGCGTTTCCACCGTCTGCCAGCCTTGGGGCAGCTCCACCGTGAACTGCCCGGCGGTCTCTCCTGCCCCCAGCCCACGGAACCAGTCGGCGTCCAGTGCGTTGTTCATCTTGTTGCAGACCCATGCCGGGCTGAACACCTCGCCCTTTTTGCGGGTGCGCTGCTGCTGGGTGTCGGTCTGCTTCATCATCCGGGGCAGCACCACCTCGTAGTGGGTCAGCCCGAGCTGCTGGGTGGTGATCTGGGATCTATCCGTCACCGGCTCGTACATTACCGTTTGCAGTTCTTCCGGCGGGTCGGTGGCCCAGATGATGTTTTTACCGGTGGATTTATCTTTTAGTAGCGTATCCAGCACCGCCTGCACTTCCGGTGCGTGAAAGTCGATCAGTTGTTCCAACGGGGATTCCCTCGCTTTGCCTTAGCGTTGCGGCGGAAGTAGCATCATTTCACTAGTTTCGCCCTATACTAGTATTATGCTGCTACTTTTGTTCATGTCTAGCATATTTACACCACTTTTTATAGAAAGTAGTAGTGCCACATATACTAGTAGGTAAAGAAGGGTGGGAAAACTATGTTCGGGGAACGGCTGGCTGAACTTCGCAAGTTAAATGATGACACGCAGCAAATCCTTGCAGATAAGATTGGCTTTTCGGTCTGGGCTGTCCGTGCATGGGAGCAGGAAAAGAACTTGCCGCCAAGTGACGCACTGCTTGCCATCTGCAAGCTCTACGGCACCTCCGCCGACTACCTGCTGGGCTTGACCGACATCGACCCCTCGGACGAAGCCCGCAAACAGCGCCAGCGCCTGACCGAAGAAGAACAGAACGAGATGCACCGCTACGAAGAATATTTGCTCTGGAAACGTAAAAAATAAGCCGCCCAGCGAGACCGTAAGGTCGCTGGGCGGCTTGTCTTATTTATTGATTTGATTTAGGATTTCGAGTTCTCTGAGAATCATCTCCGTTCGGTAAATGCTCATGCGGTCAAAACTTGTTTTCAGCTCTTTATACCGTTCAACAAAATGCTCACTATCTTTCTGATACAGCATCTTAATAATGTTGCAGCAGGTATAGTATTTACAATCATTCATACCAAATACAGGGAACGATTTTTCAGTAAAAAGCCTTTCCAGATTATCTTCAATATACTTTCCTATATCCGTGCTATCTGTATACCAGTCCCTAAGCTGTCCTGAATATTTCCAAGCTGTCTCGTCATTTGTCTTTTCACAAAGATACTCTATATAATCCTGCACCAATCTGCATTTTGCTCTTTTGAGTACTTCATTATATATTTCTCTTACCGTTTGTGTGGCATTGTCAAATTCACTTCCACTATAGTAATCCAAAGGATTGGGCATTATTTTCTTTGCTTCGTCAGCAAAGAACTTCTCAAGCTTTTTTTCATAGGTTTCTATCAGCTCTTTGTCATCCTCCCCTAAAACCTGATACCATCGATCATATTCTCCCGCCAAAAAAGTTAATTCAGTGCTCCCCTTTGCCTCATCAAATTCAGTTTTCCACACGCTAATATATTGTCTCATTTCTTTTTCAGACTTATAATTATTAGGTATGTCTCCCGCTTTTCGATATATTTTGTAATGTATTTCCATCTCCTCTTTCGTCAATATCTTTTCATTTTTATAATATTTGTAAATACATTTTACCAATGCCTCTCCCGACTTCAATTTTTGAGTATACTGTCCCAGCCTTGATTCTATCTTATTTTCACTTTCTGCCAAAATCCTCGTCACTCGCTTTTGAGGATTTGAGGCATCCTGTTCTGAAAATTCAGGAAGCTCTCTATAATAAAGCTTATCCGTATCTTCAACTACTACCGCAAAACATATCTGCCGTATTTCATCGATAAATTTCTCGTCCTTAATCTCCAAGCAGCACCGTTCCACATCATTAAAAAAACATCTTGCTTTTTGTAATGTTCGCAAATTTTTCACATTATGCTGAGACAAGAAATTCGCAATAAATTCCTGCTCTCCCGTTCTATCCCACTTGATAGAATTTGAATGTTCCGTCACCTCAAATATTCTATCTATTACCTTTTCTTTGAATTTTTCATAAATATCTTTATCCTCACTACGAATTTCTCCAGAATGCGCAATAAGAATGATTTTAACTTGTTCAAATTGCTTCAGGTTTTCAATTATTCCCAAAGCTTCCTCAAAGTTCACTCCTTTTTTATGCCTTTCTAAATCATCAACCACAATAATACAATGTCCTTCAAATTTTTGGATTATCGTTTTCAGTAAATCCCGTTCTGAAAAATGACTTTCCAAAATAGTATTTATATTTTTTATCTTTTCATTGAAATTTCCAAAAATCTTAGTTATATCCTTACACCACTCAACTAATTTTCCACCATTCTCTGTATGAAGAAGCAGTTGATATAAAATATCATGATATATTTGCTGAGCACTTTCCAGCCCAAACAGCGATACATAAAAAGCCTTATCTTTCTTGTCCTCTAATGCTTTTCTTACCATATAGGACTTTCCAATGCCCCAAGTACCATCAACCAAGATGCACTTATAGGTATAAGACTTCTCATCAATATTCCGAATGATATTTTCAACATAGTCAGCATTCATTGATTTCACCTCACACGGAAAGAAACTACTTTTATATCATTGTTGCAGTATGCTTCTTTAGCCCATCTCACGTTCTGATGCTACGATAGTGCTCGTCGATTTCCTTCATGTTGTAGTCCATCAGACCGGGAACACCCATCTCGCCGCCGCATTCGTTGCAGAAAGCAGCCGTGATCTCAAAAGTATACTCTTTCCCCCGAATTGTCTGGTTGATTTTGATTTTCTTCAGGGTGTAGTTTGTTTCTCTGCGGCATTCTGTGCAGAAGTCTCTCTGGTTTTCCACGGCGGCACGCTCCCTTCCGGTTTTACATTCTTTTTTATTATTGTATCCCTACCTTTGTTTTTCGTCAACAATAAAGCCGCTGACAGTCTGCCGCTCGCAGAATCCATCAGTGGGTTTCATGAGTCTTCAAATCCCCTAGACGCAAAAAATCGGCACCCACTTTTCAGCGAGTGCCGATTTTGTTACCCTATAGTGCGCTTTGATTTTTGGCGTAAGTGGCGTAAGTTTGGCGTAAATCCGCTTTTGCGCGCTCCAAAAATCAAGGATTCATGCGGTTTTTAGGCAGTTATTAGTACATGCCGCCCATACCGCCCATGTCGCCGCCGGCAGCTGCGGGAGCAGCCGGGGGTTCGGGCAGGTCAGCAACCAGGCTCTCGGTGGTCAGCACCATCTCAGCGACGGATGCTGCGTTCTCCAGAGCGGAGCGGGTGACCTTGGTCGGGTCGACGATGCCAGCAGCGATCATGTCGTCCACGAAGACCTCGTTCTGTGCATCGAAGCCGTAGTTGGGCTTGTTGGCAGAGACGATCTTGTCGATGATGACGCTGCCTTCCAGACCTGCGTTCTTTGCGATCTGGCGCAGAGGTGCTTCCAGAGCCTTCAGGACGATCTTTGCGCCGGTGCGCTCGTCGCCTTCCAGCGTCTCGCACAGCGCACGGACAGCGGGGATGGCGTTGATGGGAGCGGTACCGCCGCCGGCCACGACGCCTTCCTGCACAGCAGCCTTGGTTGCATTCAGGGCATCCTCAATGCGCAGCTTCTTGTCCTTCATCTCAACTTCGGTAG
>ERZ779889.2935-NODE-2935-length-13111-cov-2.914752_pt1 | contig 13111 bp, 11 predicted proteins | sample MGYA00511030_ERZ779889 | MGnify/ENA primary metagenome ERZ779889 (study PRJEB29588, sample SAMEA2160616) | human gut metagenome | biome: human gut; feature: human-associated habitat; material: faeces | place: Denmark | collected 2008/2010 ...
TTTCCGTGCGCCGTTGCAGGTGGAGGTACTGACGCTTGGGTATCCCTTGCTTTCAAGCAGGCGGCACACAAAGTCGGAATAGATGATGTTATCCTCGATTACGATTACCCGTCCCATCGTTCCGCCTCCTTCCTTGACAAATCAGCAATCAATTTGCCTTGTGCCAATACAGCGCCAACGGCTGCACTTAACTCTTCATCCGATATTTTCTCCTTATGGATAGCATCATATAATATCACCAACGGCTGTTCCGCCTTTATCAGCATCCACGAGCTTCTCAGGTGATGCACCCAGCCATCCAATGCTTCCATGTCCTTTGTTTCCGCCACCTTGCGCACTTCGTCCATATCGGATAGTGTAGTGGTCGCCAGTTTTTCCAACGTGCGCCGTTTGTCGCCGAAGGCGAGCAGGGGCGAGAGGTCTATGCGGCTTGTCTTGTTCCGTTTGATGCAACTTTCCGTAACAGCCAGCAGTTCGCCGATGGAATAGGGCTTGTACAGCACGGCGGTAAAGCCTTTGCACGTCAGTTCTTCTTCCTCCACATAGCCTGCGGCGGTGGCGGCAACAATGGGGATGGTCTGTGAATTGCCTATTTCCGATGTGCGTAATAATTCCAACACCTCGTAGCCGTTCACCTCCGGCATTTTCAGGTCGGTTATCAGCAGGTCGTAGTCCTTCGTGCGCATCAGGTCTGTCAGTTCGTCCACGCTTTGGCAGGTGTCGCATTCCACGCCGTGCTGCCTGTACATATCGCGTAACATATTAAGCAGCACCAAGTCATTGTCTATCGCCAATATGTTGTAGCCGGAAAGCGATATATGGTTTTCTTGTTTCTTTTCGCCTATCTCTGTTTCTTCCACTTTGGGCAAGGGCAGGCTTACGGTGAAGCGGCTTCCCTTGCCCGGCTCGCTCTCCACGCTGATGTTTCCTTTCAATAGTTTCACCGTATCACTGACAATGGCAAGCCCCAGCCCGAAGCCGTCTTCCGTCACGGCATTGCCCAATCGCTCAAACGGGGTGAATATCCGCTGTTGCTGTTCCCTTGTCATGCCTGTGCCTGTATCCTTTACGGTCAGGGTAAATGTGCCTTCCTTGTATTCCGTTGACAATGTAATTGTGCCGCTTGATGTAAATTTTACGGCATTGGAAAGCAGGTTGCTGCCAATGCTTATAATTCGGTTCTTGTCGCCGCTCACTATCTCGTCCGTTTCACTTTCTATCTTGAAGTTGAGTCCTTTATTCTTCGCCAGCGACACAAACTCCGTTTCCAATGTTTCGGCGATGGAACGCAGTTTGAAAGGTTTGACGGTCGGCGTTTCCTTGCCGCTGTCCAATCGGAAATACACCAGCAGGCTGTTTATCATCCCAGCCATTCGTCCGGCGGCATCGTGGATGGTCTGTGCGTGGCGCATACGGTTGTCCTCCTCCGTGTCGTTCAGCAGCAGTTCTGCGTTGCCGCTGATGGCGGTCAATGGGGTGCGCAGTTCGTGGGTGACGTTTTGGATGAGGTTGCGTCGCAGCTTGATCAACTTTTCATTCGCTTCATTGCTTTCCTGCAATTCGCCGATGAGTTTTTCACGTTTTTTCTTTTCGTCCGCGTTGCGTTTCAATTCCCTATGGATGGTGAGGTAAGAAAGGAACAGCAAAACGATGGCGGCGGATATGGTGGCGGTGAACAGCCGCACGGACAACGCCTGTGCCTCGGCGATTTTTTGCTCACGCTCGGCGAAGGCAGCTTGTGCTTGTCTGTCAAGGTCGCTGACAAGACGGTTCAGTTGGGTGTTCAATGTCCGATTGCGTGTACGCAGACTGTCGACGTATGCCTCCATTTCCGCCGTCCGTTCCTGTTGCATGGCTATCAGGCTGTCGCTGAACTGGTGCAGTTCTTTAGCTGATGGTAGTATCTGCACGGTCTTCTTGCCGCCAAAAGCCCCGGCGATGCCTTTCTTTTTCTGCGTCACGGTGCGTACACGGGTGGCACGTTTCGCCACTTCGGGCAGATGGTTCACCAAAAGGCTGTCTGCCTTGTCCTGACGGGCGAAAGTTTCCATAAGATGCAGCAGGTGGGCTTCCTTTTCTGCCAAGAGGGTGCGCAAGGTGTCTATCTGCACCGGATGTACGAAATCCTTGCAGTGGGGCTTCATGGCTTGCAGCAGACTGTCCGTCCGCAGCCGACGGGTGCGGTAGTGCAGGTAATCCGCTTCTTCCCAGCCGATGATGCCTTCGCCCAGTGTGGCAAGGATGGTGATATTGCGTTGGGCGATGGTGATATCACGCCTTATCTCCTGTATTTCGCCTATTTCCGCTTCTACCTCGCGCGTCCGCTGCCGTTCATGCACCAAAATGGAGGCCATGCTTACGATGACCGCCACTGTCATGAACACCAATGCGGATATTTTCAGATGCAGTTTCTTGTTCTCCAATACGCTTCGTTTTTTATCTCAATTTGTAATAATCGCTTCATAATCAGCTAAATCATGAGTATCTTTGTTCAATCGGATTTGTAATTCTTTTATTGTGTGAATTGATATTGATATCAAGAGACTAGCAAAATCTTGTACTCAAGATTGGCGAATAATACATCCACTGAAATTGACTAACCCTTTCATATCATATATCAAAATAAACAGGATAATGATCAGAAGTGTAGGTGTCTTCAACCCTATTGGCTATATACTGGTTTTGATTGTTATATATCATATAATCAAGGATGTTCCCACTTGTATGCGTCTCCACATTGGTATGTATAATTTGGAAATTATTAGGTAACGTCCATGTGTTAGGTGGTGTATTAAAATCACCAAGTGTGAACATATTGTTTATATTCTTCATATGATAATTACAAAACAAACGATATCCGACTTTTCTGGCAAATGATTTGTTCCCTGATGGTAAGTGAACACTATTTATCGTATATGAAATACCATTGTATCGTAATTCAAGAGTCATCATTGCACGCACAAGACTTTTATCTGAATATGCAGGCATACCGCTTATTTCATCACCATTCTTGTCATATAATATTTGTGCTTTATTTATATAGATATTATCAATCACAATATTCTGTTCTACCAATACTGCCATATCACAACGTCCTCCAACATTCCAAACATGATATATTAGAACGTAGTTATACCAAGTAACCTTTTGGTAATAATTTATATCATAAATTTTAATCTCTTTATTGAAATACCTTGCTAAATTACCACACTCTTGAAGACATAGAATATCAATTTTATTCTTTTGCAAAAGAGATTTTACATAGTTATTATTAAATTTATCTCCGCGAGAATTCCATGTACATATTCTCATGTGACTTATATTATATAAAAGGAGAAACGGAACGCCCTGCATCCCGTTCCCCCTAAGTTAAACAATCCATTTTATCTATCTCATTTTACTTTCCATTTGTCGGCACAGGCTCAATGCAAGCAGCCATAATATCCATCAGCTTTGACAGACCTTCCGTTTGCGGTTGTTGGCTGGCACTCACATGCACTTGGTATTTCGCCGTCTGGTTGGTGCTACGGGTATTCTCGCGGGATGACGAAACTTTTCCCGACACTTGAACACTGACGCCAAACCATTTGGAAGAAATATCAGTAGATGCTTCTGCCGATGAAGTGCTTTTCGTTGTGTTGGTGTCTGTAACCTCCATTTGGAAATCAATGTCTATACGGTCTATAAGCAACGACGGAATCGGTACAAGCCCAATGAAAGGTGCTTCTACTTTCTGCTCCATTACTTGTCCAACGACACCATCTTCTACAATCGGTCTGTTCAATTTGAACTTCAGCAAACGGGTATTTCCGGTAGGTTTACCATTCGAATCCGTTTCGTATGCGATTTTTTGGTAATAATCCCATGCTATGGAAGCCAATTTTTCTTGTGCCTCAGCAGCCGCGAACAACGGACCACCAATGAGGTCACGCATGGGAAGTCCCTTAAACTTATTGGTAATTTCATCATTCTTTGCAGGAGGTTGCTGGCCTTCGTTACCATCGCTTGCAGCAACTTGTTGACCGGCCTCCTTCATAACGCTTAAACCTGCCGCCAGGATTTTCTGTACTTCCTCCGGCATGATGATACGCCCATCTTTATCCACTGTGGCCTCGACATCCGTACCGCCAAAGTTCATCTTAATTTTTCTGTTTTCTTCGTTACCCATATTAGGCATGTTCTTTTCTTCTGCCATAATCTTTACGCTTTAGAAGGTTATTAAATCAGTTTGTTATATTCGTCCGTCAGACGTGCCACGCCTTCGGGAGTATCTTTCGACTTGAAGCGGATGGTTATCTCCATCACGTCATCGTCTGTAGCTTTGATGCCGTCCATTTCCATTTGCATGTCGGCACGTGTCAGGCTCTCGCCGTTTTGCAGTTTATCGGCTATCGAATGAGAATCAATATCGCCGATTTTCGCCTTGAACTTTATTTCTACATCGTCTATTTCGAGATGGCTATGCGGAACCAAGGCCATGAGCGGTACATCCAATTCGCGCTCACCAATTTTTACTTTCTGCGTGATTGGTTCGCCGCCGTTGCTACTCCAAAAGCGCATAAGTCCCTGCACTTGCTGAGCTTGCAGCATATCTTGTGCGCTATTGATAGCATATTGCAACCCTTTCAGAATATCTGAAAATGCATATTTTTGTTTCTTATCAAATAGTCCCATATGTTTATCCTCCTATTTTACGTTTCATTCTATCTTGTTTTCTTATCATTGCCCTACGCCATCAGTTGACGATGCCGAAAGTGTGTTATTTACATAGACTTCCACGCCATCCGTCCAATTAAAAACCGTATTTGCCGGAACATGCACTCCTTTTCCTATTTTATAGGGAGCTTGATACTGTCCGGACAGAGAGTAAGAGCCTAATTGTAACTTACTGAGATAATCATTGTCCGAAGTGCGTATGGTTATCTTTCCGGCATTGATTATTGCTCTTATAGTAGAATCCACATAAGGGAAACCTATGACTGAAGCGTATTGGCCTCCTGTTGCAGTTATTGTACAATTGCCAATAGTGATTGTACCTATATTAAATGTTGGAGATGAAGAAAATGTGTCCGTAAAATCACCTAATCCAATAGCCGGACTGTAATATCCTCCTGTGGCTTCGACAATGGCATCAGTTATTGTAATATTTCCACAATTTCCTCTCGAAGCAGAACCTATGGCTGCACCGCCTCCTCCGTCATAGAGATTATAGTATTTTGCTGTTCCACCTGTAGCCTTTACCGTGACATTCGATATGGTGATATTGCCACATGTCCCATTCACCAGCGAACCGATGCCGGCACCGGCTTTTGGTTGTATGGTATTGTCCCCGGTCGAAGCTCCGGTGACTTCCAATATGTCCGTATCCTTGTTTGTTCCTTTAATCTCGATATGGGCATTTGCCCCATCCAAAGCAATGGCTGTGCTGTTACCCGATATTATCTCATTAGTCCCCGATACCTCAATAGTAGTTGTGCCGTTTTTAATGGTGATGCCGGGTCCTGTCTCCGTCTCGACATTGACATTCTCCAATATCAGTGTTATGTCGTCGCCATCGATGGTGACTCCTTGCGTGTAAGTGCCGCTCATGGTGTATTCGCCCGATTCGGTGATGGTGGCACCGTCTGCCACTTTAGCGGAATTTACAGTGATGGTGATTTCGTGAAGCGTTGCCTCCACGGGCGTAACGGCAGCGGTAAGCGTGCAGGTTACGGTATTCGTGCCGTCACTCAACTGAAAATCGCTGATAGCCTTGCCCGGCACCACGTTTGCCTCCCAATAGGTATTGTCGCCGTAGATGGCTTTGTGCATCGGGATGAATCCCTCGTCGCTACCCGTCACGTCACCATTGCTGACGGTACAACCCGTATGGCTTTTCACGCTGACGGAGGTCACGGAGGCAGCCTTTTCGCCGTCCAGTTTCACCCGTATTTTGGCTAACTGATGGGCGAAAGAGAGTTGGATGTTTGTTGTTTGATAACTTGCCGTTATGGGAGTAGCTTTCAGCACGTAGGCAAGGCCACCGCTTTGGTCGGCAAGGCTGACGGTTCTATCTGCATCGGTGGTATTCTGCCCCGTGATGTTGGAATACCACGCATCGATGGTCGCACTACTTGTGTTCTGCCAATAAAGTTGCGGATTATAAGCGGTGATGTTGCCGCTGCCATCAAGGGTGCAGGTGGTTGTCATGGCTGTGCCCGATTGGGGCGTTACCGTCACCTGTATTTTGTCGCCGTCCGTCCACTGGCTGTGGTGCGTGCCGTCGGTGTTATCGTAATCGGAAACACGGGTCTGTGGCGTTGCCTCCGTCACCTGTATGGCAGAGAAGGTGATAAGGTATGCGCCGTTGGGCAGCACCGTACCCTGCTCAGCCAGTTCGTCCTGCGTGCAAGCGGAGAACAATGCTGCTGCCACAAGGCATATTGCTGAAAGATATTTGTATCTCTTCATTTTGTACATAGCTAAATGTTTTACAGTTTTTAATTCGTGCCACCGGTGGTTGCGACACCGCCAGCTACACCTTTATTGTGTACCTCCGTGCGTTACGCTGCTGCACGGGATGGCTTTTTGTTACATTTCCGCTTCAATCGAACCTCCGTCCACGGGAGTACCCCAGCCGACTATGGTGCAATCACTCACCGTTACGCCCGTTTTCTTGATGGTGATGTCGTACTCGTAAGACGTGGAAGCATTCAACTCAGGTGTAAACTCATCTGATGTGTAATCCTGTCTGTCGATAGTCGTCTTGAATGTCAATGAAGCACCAGACTGCGGATAGAGTATCAATGAACACGTGCGCACATTACCTGCAACGCTCGTGTAATTGGTAATCTCCCAATCAGACGTTGTGGTAGTTCCCGTCGCTGCGGCAGTTCCCGTTGCAGTGTTGAAGGAGCCACTGTGTACAATGCCACTCAGGAAATAGGTGCCATCGGAGATGTCGCTTGCGCTGAAACCGGAATTGGCATCCGTCGTGATGTTCAGTATCAGGCGCGTCATCATGTGCTTAAAGCGGGCATCAGTAGCGTTGCTCGTCTCGTCAAATTTTATGGTTGGGGCATCCTTGCTTGCCGTCGCACCTTCTGCGAACATGAAGTCGAAGTCCTCTTGCGCACTTTGGTCTGAGGTCGTTATGCCGGTGATTGTTTCTGCGTCAGTTCCGTCTGTTCCCTGAAAAGGATAATAGGCACGGAAATATACAGTTTCATCTGCATCTTGGAAGAAGATGCCCGATGCTTCAGCACCGCTTTCGCGCGTGAATGTACCGTTTCCGGCGGTGGTGACATATTTTTTGTTGGCATAGTTTGTAAGGGTCGCAGTTCCGCCGTCCGGGGTATAGGTGGATATACCGATGGCATCGTTGGCTTCCCAAGATTGCCCGGACGCACGTGTCAGCACGTCGTTGATGCCTGCGGTGATTTGTGCCGTCACGGGGCCGTCGTTTACGCCCGTGTTCTCATCGTCACTGCTGCAAGCCGCAAGGGATAATGCGGTTGCCGCGAGGAATAAATACTTAGTTCCTTTCATCTTTATCGTTGTATATTTGGTTATTGTTCAAAGTCTTTGTCTGTTTTATGTCCTGCCTTCGTCCGGTCAAGGTAATCACTGGGCATTCACGTTGCCGCCTTCAGCCTCGTCCCATCCTTGGATGGTGCAGCCGTTCACGGTGATGTCAGTCTTGTACAGGGTCACGCTGAGGTTGTATTGCCGTCCTGCTACCCATTCGTTCTTGGGATTTTCATCCTTTGCGTATCTGTTGGCTTCGGTAAAGTCGAGCGTCGCGCTGAACGACTGCATACCTGTAAGGGTCGCCGTGATGGGCAGTGCGGTGGTGAACTCCTGCGGGAAGAGGATGAGCGTGTAGGATACGGTTTCACCTGCGTCATCTTTTGATGAAGGCGCATTGTAGCCTGTTTCCGTGCTGTTCCCGGCAAACGTCCAGTCTGTCGTCAAGTTGTCACCCGTAGCGGCAGCCGTTCCGTCCGTCACGTCAAACGTACCGTTGTTCTTGAAGCCTCTGAGCGACAGCACGGCATTCTGCACTTCCTGATAGCTCACGTCATCGCCTTTCTGGATGGTCAGCACGAGTTTCGCCATCTTGTGGGCGAAAAGGAACTGCACGTTGGGGATTGCCTTGCTGCCCGTTTGCTGTGACCAGAGGAAGTCGAAGTCGCTTTGCGAGGCTTGTGCCCGTGTGTCGGCGGTGATGGTGGTAACGCCTGCCGCAAGGTTTTTCCACGGGTAATAGGCGGTAAAAGTCACCGCGTTGTCGTCTTGGTAGTAGATTTCATTGCCCGAAGTGCCTACGGTAAAATTGGCGTTTCCGCCCGTAGTCACATACTGCACGTTGGTGTAGGTTGTGCTACCCGATGTGCCGCTTATGCCGATGGCATCGTTTGCCTCCCATACTTGGTCGTATGCACGAGTGTTCACCTGCCCGTCGATGGCGGCGGTAAACGTGGCTTTGGACGACCCTGTGTCAATCACGTTGTTCTCGTCGTTGTTGCAAGCCGTCAGCACTGAGGCTGCCAGCGTTGCCATGAAAATGGTTTTTGCTTTCATCTCGTTAAATTGTGTAATTTTTGGGGTTATATTTCTTTATTCCTAATCTCTCCATCAATGCGCATCCGTATTCCCGCCGTCCGCCTGCTGCCATCCGTCTATGCTGCCGGAGAAGCCGCCCTCCACGGGGGTGCGCAGGTTGCCTGTCAGGGTAAAGGGGGCGGTACTGTCGTTGAATCCGGCAAGGACTTCCGTCAAGTCGCTCTCAATGGACTGCGTGTCGCCATTACTGAAGGTCAATAATATATCCAGTGTCTGCGCATTGCCCATGACGCCCAACAGGCGCAGGTCTGCCGACACCTTGTCGCCGTTTCTCGTAAACGCAGGGCGTGTACTGACCGCCTCGCCGTAGAGCGTTTCGTTCCACAGGTCGTAGGCTTCCGCCACGCCGCTAAGCGTTCCCGTTACAGAAGTGATGCGGTCGGGGTCGCCCTCGGTCACGGTCAGCTCGATGTGCAGGTCGCGCACCCGTTGTACCACGTCCAAGTCCATATGCAGGGTGTCGTCCGCCACGATGGTTATCCGCTCCGTGCCCGAATAGAGATAGTCCGGCAGGGGGTTGATGAAGTCGGTGAAGGCGCGTGCCGTGCCGTCCGTTCGCTCCACACTGGCGATGCCGTCCGTCACGGTGAAGCCTTGCGGCGTGTTGTATGCCAACACGGTGTACTCGCCGGGAGGCAGCGGGTCGGAAACGGTGTAACGCCCTTCACGCCCTGCGGCGGTCGTGCCATCTATTTCCACGGTATAGTCGTCTTGGCTCATGCCCTGCGGCAGGGGGGTTGCCACCGCCGCCACGCCCTTGTCGGGGTGCGGCGTGTCGTGCAGGTCGTCCTTCACGCAAGAGGCGAAAGCCGCCAGCGCCAACAGCAAGGATGCCGCCATCATCGTATGTGTCTTCTTCTTTTCCATATCGTCGTCTTTGTTTTCATTCCGCAAATCTCCATACCAAGGTGACACCGGCGTTTATCGGGCCCCACCAGTTCTTGTTCTCCTTTTCCAGCCGGACACGCACCCCGTCTGTGACCCCGTACTTCTCATAGTCGGCATGGAGGCAGCCCACGGCAAGGTTGAAGTCCAGCGACAAGTCCTTGTTCAGCCGGAGCTGGTAGCCGGTAATGCCGCCGCCCGTCAGATCGCCTTGCCTGCCCGTGGCAGAGAGCTTGTAGTTGAACGCCCCTGCCTTGAACATTGCGCCTATGTAGCCGCGCTTTTCCTTTCCTATATAGTAGCGCACTTCGGGCGAGATTTCCCACAAGGCATAGCGGCGGTTTTTACCGTTCCACGACCACGAAGTCCACGAGCCGTGTACGAGGATGCCCCACAAGCGGTTGATACGCCACTCAATGCCAAGGTCGGGCGTGAGTGTCGCCCAGCGCAACAGGTTGGCACGGAGGGAGAAAGCCCCACCAACCTCCCCCGTGGGGAGGCTTTCAGATGTCTGTTTTGTTTCGGTTGTTGCGGCTTGTTCCGTCTGCACGGGTTGTGCTTGTGGCTCTTCCGCAGGTGTTTCTTTCTCCTTATTTATAGGTGCGTTATCCGATTTCTCCGTTTCATCGGAAGCGGCAGGTTTCTCTTCCTCCTTGGGGATGGTCAGTCTGACCGTCACATAGTCGCCCTTTCCTGCATGGTTCTTCGTGATGAAACAGTCTTCCGTCAGCCCCTGCCGGGTGATAAGTTCGGACTTTACGCGGTTGGAGCGCAGTTTGGCGGTCCGTAAGTTTGCCTTATGGCTGCTTTCGGAATTACTGTAACCGTCCACGCGGAGGGGCATGAAGCCTGCCCTAATCTCGTCATAGTATCTCTCCACGCAGGTTTCCAGCCGTTCCAGTTCCGCCTCGTTGCCGCCGAAGGGAACGTAGAACATATCGTCCGTCGGGACGAAGCGGAACACGTAGGTGGTGTCCGTACGCTCCTGTGCCACAGCCGGAATCGTGGGCAGGAGCAGGACGCAGCCATAAAGCATTTTCTTCAATAAGTGCATGACTTTTATCAATTCTATTTGGGTTAGTTCGGGACCGGAATACCACTTGCACAATTCGGGGAACTCGTTGTACTTGAGGCTGAGGTATTGGCCGACATAGCGCACGATGTAGTCGTTCTTTCGCGCTATCAGCCTGCGCTGCCGGACAATGACGACGGCAAGCACGGCAATGACGGCGAGGCACAGCACGAGAAGGGCGGGCAGAAGCCAGCCGTAGCCTGTGCCTACAGCCGTCATGCCGATGTCAGATACGGACATAAGCATGGCGGTAATGGTTAAAAGTGAATAAAAAAGGAGGAAATCCGCCTTGCACAAAGGAGAAAAGAGCGTGCAAGGTATTGTTTTCCGGATAGTTTTTCTTATCTTGACGCGCGTGGCGACACTGTGTGTGTGTGTGTGTGTGTGTGTGTGTGTGTGTGTGTTTATACAAGAATCACACATACGCAAGTTTTCGGCGGTATTTTTGCATGGATTTTCACATACGGGAAGTGACGCCGCCCCCGTCACCGGGCTGCGGCGTCCGCCGTCGGCTGTCTGTGCCGGGGGCGGTGCGGCTGGTATGTGTCCGTACTCCTTCATTGTTTCCTTGCGTTAGCGGCGCATGGTTTTATGCGCCCTTGCAAAGTTAACGGCAAAGCGGGCTACGGCAATGGATTTTTGGGCACTTGTTGTCCCGTTTTTTCACGCTTGTTGTCCCATTTATTCACGCAAGATTTGCAACTCTCTTATTATCAACAAGTTGTACGATTTCCGTTTTCTTTCCTTTTTCGGATGTTTTTTCGGAGTTCTTCCGGTTTTACGCCGAATTTTTCGGCAAACGAGTTGTAAAAAGCCGTTCTTGACAAGCCGCATTCCTTGATGACGGCATCCATCGACCAATCGGGATGCTCAACAAAAAGCTCGTTGGCATACTGGAAACGCAGGTCTTGGATATAGCTTGTGAATGGCTTTCCGGCAAACTGCTTGAACAGCCCGGCAAACTTGTTCTGCGGAACGGGAACAATTTTCAGAAGTTCCGTGCGTGAGAAATTCGGGTTGCGGAACAAGCGGCGGTTCTTTATCTCGAAGGTAATGCGCTCGAAGAGGATGCGGTCCGCCTCAGTCGCCTCACCGTCTCCGCTTTCATCGGGCACGGACTTTTCCTGCTTCGGTTCTTTCTTGGACGCGTTCTTGGTCTTTTCCGCTTCCAGTTCCCGCCTTGCCAGCTCCAACTCATCGCGTAGGACGAGGTTTTCTCCGGTCTTACGGTCAAGCTCCCTGCGGTCTGCCACATGGTCTTCCACCTGTGCCGCCAATGCCGCGTTGCGGCGGCTGATGCCCCGGTTCTTGCGGACGATGGCCACGATGAAGACGCCACTGACAATAAGCAACGCGCCGATGCCGCCCGCTATCGTCCACGCCGTGCGGTTTTCCTGTTGTTCTTTCAGAATTTGTTTGTCTTTCTCCTTGCTGTCATAGAGGGCGGCGTAGTCCTGCGCGGCGCTTTCCTGCTCGCGGCATTTCAGGCTGTCGCGCAGCACGGAGAGCCGCTCGAAGTAGGCGGAAGACCGCTTGTAGTCGCCCACGTCGCGGTAGGCATAGCCGAGGAATTTTAGGATGGAGGCCATGTAGTAGTTCACGGTGTCCTTCCGGCTGACGAGGAAACGCTCGCGCGGCAGGTTGATGCGGAATATCTCATCGTACTGTTTCGTGTCGAACAGGTAGGGCATAACGAGGTAACTGTTGCGGCTCAGGCTCTTGTCCAGCTCCTTGAACTTTCGGTAACACTCCGCCGCCTCCGCCTTGCGCCCCAAACGGGAGAGAGCCACCGTGCGCATGGCGCAGAGGTCTTTGCGCTCGCTGTCGTCCAGCCCGTCGATGGCCGGTTCGCCGCCCGTGGACGCGGACACTATCTTTTCCCATGCGTCCAACACGCGGAGCACGTCGGTGTAACGCCCGTCGCGCTCGTAAAACATCACGAGCGTCTTGTACTCGTAACGCAGGTTGTCGTATTTCAGGCGGTAGTCCGTGGCTGCCATCATCGCCGCGCCCTGCTCCATATACTTGTAACCGCGTTCCTTGTCGCCCTGGTAGTGCAGGCTCTTGCCCATGTTGAACAGGGCGATGCTCTCCATCGGCTTGTCGCCTAATTTCTTCGCCAACGCCATAAGCCCGTTGACGCAGCGCATCTTGTTCACCTCGTCGTGCAGCCCGTCGTAGCAGGAAATCCGGCGGTGCAGCAGTTCCATGCGCAGGGTGTCGTTGCCTTTCGCGTGGCGGCTCTCCAGCGCGGCGGAATAATGCTTCAACGCCTCGCGGTGGCGGCCGGTGTTGTAGTTGAGGTCACCTTCGATGTAGTCCAGTTCCCATGCGGGCAGCGTACCCCGGCTACGCATCTCCACCATAATCCGCTCCGACTTGGCGCGGTCGGTATATAGGTATTTGTAGATATGGTTTTCCGTCAGGATGCTGTCGGGCAAGTCCGCGCTTCCGCCCCCGTTCGCGAGGACAAGGCCGGAAAAGGCGAGGCAGACCGCCAGCAGGGTCAGGATGTATTTAAGTCTTATATGCTTCCTGTATGCTGTTCAC
>ERZ779889.2936-NODE-2936-length-13108-cov-3.334789_pt1 | contig 13108 bp, 10 predicted proteins | sample MGYA00511030_ERZ779889 | MGnify/ENA primary metagenome ERZ779889 (study PRJEB29588, sample SAMEA2160616) | human gut metagenome | biome: human gut; feature: human-associated habitat; material: faeces | place: Denmark | collected 2008/2010 ...
ACAGCGACACCGACAGTAAGCCCAACAGTGAGCCCGACAGCGACGCCAACGGTGACGCCAACAGTGAGCCCGACAGCGACACCGACAGTAAGCCCAACAGTGAGCCCGACAGCGACGCCAACGGTGACGCCAACAGTGAGCCCGACAGCGACACCGACAGTAAGCCCAACAGTGAGCCCGACAGCGACGCCAACGGTGAGCCCAACAGCAACGCCAACGGTGAGCCCAGCAGCAACGCCAACGGTAAGCCCGTCAGTAACCCCAACGGAAAAACCGAAGGTAACACCAATATCAGTCAATAGATTGGAAAGAGTTGTTGTGGGGACAGTAAAAAATATAAGGGGTAGGAAGGTTGTTGTAAAATGGAAAAATGTTGTTGGAATATCTGGCTATCAGATTCAGTATGCAGCCAATAAGAAATACAAGAAGGCAAAAAAAACAGTCACTCACAAAAAACAATATGTTATCAAAAAATTGAGAAAGAAAAAAACTTATTATATACGGGTTCGTGCCTACACTGTATATAATGGTAAAACAGTTTATGGTAGGTGGAGCAAAGTGAAAAAGGTAAAGATTAAAAAATAGCCATTTCCCTAGTCTTGCAAAAACAGATGAAGTAGAACCTTTTCCTTTGCACAATTCATGCTAAGTCAATTGTGGCACTTGCTGGCTTACAGAGTTTAAATAAAAAGGAAGTTTCATTCGTATGAGACTTATAACGCGAAGCGTTATCTCGTCTCCATACGGATAAACTTCCTTTTTTATTTTGACCTTTCTACCATCCAGCAACGCCACAAAGATTTCTTCCCGATTTTACATAGAGACGGTAGTGGATTTTACATGAAAAATTTAAGATAGGGTCTGTAGTCAAGAAAAAGGCATAAGAATAATTGTCACATCCGTGGCAGGAGAAAATGGAGGTAAACATGAAAAGAATGAACAAAGTAATTGCTTTTTCTGCACTGGCAGCCTTGACTTTAGGAGCAAATTCCATTCAGGCAGGAGCCTATGGCGAGACCACAGAAAAAAGCACATTGACCGCAGACACAAAAGGTGTGGCGGACTACCAGACATGGAAAGAAAACACATGGACCGGCAAGCAGTCCATTGATTCAGGAAAGATTGCCCTGACACCAGGTGCAACAGAGAAGGACTTAAATTTCTGCTGGTATTCCACAGACAAAGGAACACCACAGATCAAAGTGGGAAAGAAAGCAGATCTTTCAGACGGAAAAATGTATACAGGAACTGTAACGGACATTAACCGTTCCAACAGTAGTACAAGTTACAAAGCATCCAATAAAGTATCTATCAAAGGAATTTTTGAGAAGAACTCAACCTACTATTACAGTTACACGATCGATGGAAAAACATGGAGCACACCGGCAAAATATGAGACAAAAGATGTTTCAAAATACAAGATTCTCCTGGTAGGAGATCCACAGGTAGGTGCTTCCGGATCCGAAGGACAGGGAACCATCGACGATGTCAACATTGCGGTAGATACATATAACTGGAATAAGACACTGGAGAAGGCCGAAGAAAAAGACGGCGATGCTAGTTTCATTCTGTCCGTTGGTGACCAGATCGATTATTCATCCGAAGACAGTAAAGATACAAAAAATGTACGAGAAAGTGAGTATGCAGGATTTTTATATCCGTCCATTCTCCGTAACCTGCCACTGGCAACATCCATTGGTAACCACGAGAGCAAAGGAACGGATTATAAATTCCACTACAACAATCCAAACACAGAGGATAACCTGGGAGCAACCCAGTCAGGAAGTGATTATTATTTTTCTTACGGAAATGTACTCTACATTATCCTGAACAGCAACAACCGAAATGCAGCAGAGCACAGCCAGCTGATGGAAAAGGCTATTAAGAGCCATCCGGATGCAAAATGGAAAGTGGTAGCATTCCACCACGACATTTACGGCTCCGGACAGCCTCACTCGGATTTTGACGGAGCAAACCTTCGTACGATCTTTGCACCATTGATGGACAAATATGACATTGATGTATGTCTTACCGGTCATGACCACAGTTATGCAAGAACTTACCAGATCATCGATGGAACAGCCATTGATTATGGTGAAAAAGAAGCAGTAGATCCGGAAGGAACTTTGTATATTGCGGCTGGTTCCGCCAGTGGTTCCAAGTTCTACAACCTGGCAACACAGAAGCAGTACTACATTGCAGAGCGTTCCAACAACCAGCTGCCAACCTACTCCACCATTGATTTTACAGATTCACAGTTTACCATCAAAACATATGATTATGAAGGAAACGAGTATGCAAAACCTTTCAGCATCAAAAAGAATGGTAAAGAGACAGCGGCGGATCTGATCAAAAAGGCAAAGGGACTTAGCAGCAGCGTATATTCTGAGGAGTCATTGAAAAAAGTACAGGAAGCGGTAGATGCACTGAATGCTATTATCGCAAGTACATCACAGGATAAAGGAGCCGCTAAATTGTCTGCCATCTATGACAAGACAAACAACGGTGACAACGACAAAGATCCACTGAACTACTATGGATATGCACAGGGTGAATATGCATCCCGCCTTGGCGAAACAAAGACAACCACACTGCGTCCGGGATTCTCAAGTCTCCTTGACCGCACTTCACTGCCGGATCTGACCACAACAATCCAGGCAGCAAAATACGATGCAGCTTACAACGCTTTGAAGACAGCTATCGCCAATGTACAGTACAAGGTAGTCAGTTCCTTTGAAGGAGATGATCTGGATCTCAGTGATGACACAACACCGACTACGGTTGTTAAGAAAACCGCAGCGAAAAAGGTAACTCTGACAATTAAGAAGGGCAAAAAAGCGCTGGCCGGCAAAACAATCAAACTGAAGAAGGGCAAAGGATTCAAGATCAAGGCCACTAAGAAAAACACAACCAAGAAGATCACTTACAAGTCATCCAACAAAAAAGCAGTAAAAGTCAGTGCAAGCGGTAAAGTAACCGTGCTGAAATATGCTAAGAAGAAAGTGACCATCACTGTAAAAGTGGGAACTGTAAAGAAAACATTTTCAGTGAAAGTGATCAAGTAAGGACGGATCAGACATGGATAAGAATAAGGGAAGAAGAGTCAGAGAAGTAGTGTTTACGGCAGCAGGATTCGTGATCTTGATGGCAATCATCTGGTACATCAGCGGTTCCGTCAAGAAAACGCCTCTGCTTAGTGAAGATGGCATGGAATATGTCAAAGGAACGGTAACAGAAATCATAAAAGGCAACAAAGGAAATGGCAGCAGTTCGGCAGCCGGTATGGCAGGAAGCCAGGATGTTAAGGTGAAGATCACATCGGGATCCTATAAAGGAAAGATTGTGGAAGCCAACAACTTAAACGGCTATCTGTATGGTGCCAACTGTCAGGTAGGAACCAGGGTGATCCTTCAAGTCAGTGCTTATGAAGGAAATCTGACAGCCAATGTGTACAACTATGATCGTGAATATGGATTGTATGCACTGATCGGATTGTTTCTCATTGTGCTGTGCCTCATTGGAGGCCGGCGGGGGATTTACTCAGCCATCGCATTGATATTTACATTTATATGTATCATCGGCCTGTACCTGCCACTTCTCTACAGAGGGGCCAGTCCTTTTCCGGTAACGGTGCTGACGGTGTGCCTGATCACCATTGTATCCTTGCTTTTGATCGGAGGATATACAAGAAAAACGGTATGTGCGGCAGCAGGAACCATTATGGGAGTAGCCGTATCCGGATGTATCGCCATGGTATTCGGAAAGATCACACATATTTCCGGCTACAACACAGAGGACATTGAAAACCTGGTATATGTAGCGCAAAACTGTAAGCTTCAGATAGGAGATCTTTTGTATGCCGGAATTTTGATCGCATCTTTAGGAGCGGTGATGGATGTGGCAATGTCTATATCCAGTACACTGCAGGAAATCCAGGATCAGAACCCTGGAATCAGCAAAAAGAAGTTGTTCCGATCCGGCATCCATGTAGGAAAAGATATGATGGGTACCATGTCCAACACATTGATCCTTGCCTTTACCGGCAGTTCCTTAAACACAATGATTATGATTTATGCTTATGCTTATCCATATAATCAGATGATCAACATGTATTCATTGGGAATAGAAATTTTAAGAGGTATATCGGGAACCATAGGAATTATCCTGGCGGTGCCATTCGTATCGTTTATCGGTTCCTTGTATTTAAAACCAAGTCAAACCATTAAGGAGGAAGAATCATTATGAAACTTAAGAAATTAATTGCAGCAACTATTGCCACTGCTATGGCATTTTCGGTAGCACCTGTTACCGTACCAAATCAGGCGAAAGCCGCAACCGCAACCATTACATTATCCGGATCTACATCCGTATCACCACTGGCTCAGCAGCTGGCAAAACAGTATGCAAAAGAGACAAAAGGAGTAAAAATCAACTTTACTAATATTACAGGATCCGGCTCAGGAATCGCAGACGCCATGAACGGCAAAGTAGATATCGGAATGTCTTCTCGTGCACTGAAAGCAGATGAGGCAAAGGTGTTAAATGCCAATGTGATCTGTAACGACGGAATCGCTATCGTAGTAAATAAGAGCAATCCGGTATCAAATATCTCACCGGAGCAGTTATTTGATCTGTATGCAAAGAAAACAACAAACTGGAAAGACATTGTATCTTCTTATAACAGAGCAGTTGCTGTATACGGAAGAGAGTCCGGATCCGGCACAAGAAGTTGTTTTGAAGATGTATTGAAAAATGATTTCTCAAAAGATATTGCTAAGAACTACGGCAAACTGGATGCAGAGATCTCTACTACCGGTGCTATGCAGACTTCTGTAAAAACAAACCCGGGAGCCATCGGTTACATGTCTTTGGGGGACCTGGACGAATCCCAGGTAAAAGCTGTTAAGTTTAACGGTGTCGCTGCTACCACAGCCAATGTAGCAAACGGTACATACAAAATGAGCCGTCCATTCGTACTTGCTACCAAAGGACAGGCAACCGGAGCAACTGCTTCTTTCATCAACTGGATCAAGACAAGTGCCAATGCGAAGAAGATCATCTCCAAGATGGGATTTGTAAATCTTGCAGAAGTAAAAATCGTTCCTAGAAAAATTACTTTGAATGTGAAAAAGAAAATTACTTTGAAAAAAGGCAAGAAAAAAACAATCAAATATACTGTTTACCCTGCAAATGCTGTAAACAAAAAAGTAAAATTCAAATCTTCTAATAAAAAAGTAGCCACTGTTTCTTCTAAAGGTGTGATCAAAGCAAAGAAAAAAGGTAAAGCAACCATCACCATCACAACGGTTGAGGGAAATGTAAAAGCTAAGATCAAAGTTACTGTAAAGAAGAGTTCTAAGAAGAAATAAGGGACGAGAGTCATCACTGCGGTGATATACAAAGACAAGGTGCTGTGCTTTGCGAATCCTGGAGGGATCTCGGAAAAGGCGGCACCTTTTTATTTCATGATTCAGGAGAAGAAGGAGAGATACATGAAAGCACGAAAAAAATTATCAGACCTGGTATTTCGATATATTGTGTTCCTTTTTACCATTGTGACCGTCATTGCGGTTATTATGATCGGTGTGTATATGTTCCGGTCCGGGGGACCAAGTATTGCCAAAGTCGGTATTAAAAATTTCCTGTTTGGGAAAACATGGGATACATCTGTAGAACCAGCAAAATACGGGATTTTTCATTCCTGTCTGCCTCGGTTATTTCTATGCTGGGAACGGTTATTGTAACGGTGCCGGTGTCAATTCTGGCGGCGGTGGGTATGAGCCATTTTATACCAAGACCCATTGCTTCGGTGCTTAGGACCGTGATCAGTATGCTGGCAGGTATACCATCGGTTATTTATGGCTTTCTGGGAATGATTTTGCTAGTCCCTTTTGTGCAGGAACTGTTCAAACTGCCGGCGGGGCTGACGCTTTTATCCGCTATTGTCGTGCTGGTGGTTATGACGCTGCCTACCATTATATCGGTTAGTGAATCCAGCATCACTGCGGTTCCAAAGGACTATATGGAGGCGTCTTTAGCACTGGGAGTGAACAAAGATTATACCATCCTGCATATTATTATTCCGGCAGCAAAATCAGGCATTTTATCGGCCATCCTTTTGGGTCTGGGACGAGCCGTAGGAGAAACTATGGCGGTGATCATGGTAGCAGGAAATGTGGCACAGATGCCAAAACTTCTGGAACCGGTCCGTTTTCTGACCACAGCCATTGTAACGGAAATGGCCTATGCCAGCCAGGAAACATCCGGCGTACTGATGGGAATTGGCCTGGTGTTGTTTGTATTTATTGTTGTGATCAATGGTTTGTTCTATGTACTGATCAAACGGACAGCCATTGGAAAGCATTAGGAAAGGAGGCGCCACAATGGAATTAAAAAGTAAAATCCGCATTCGGTTTATCTTGTTCCGGGCACTGGTGATCCTTTTGACCGTGGCCGTGGCAGGACTGGCAGCAGGCCTGATCGGATATATATTAAAAAAAGGTCTTCCTTATGTATCCTGGGAATTTCTTACTACAGAGCCGGATATTCTGATGGATACTTACGGCATTAAGCCTATGATCATTAACACGATCTATACAGTAGTGCTCACCCTGCTTTTTTGTATCCCGCTGGGAATCGGTTCAGCTATCTATCTGGCGGAGTATGCCAAACAGGGAAAAATTGTTTCTGCCATTCGTTTTGCCATAGAAATCCTGGCGGGAATCCCATCCATTGTATATGGTTTGTTTGGACTGGATTTTTTTGTGCGAAAAATGTCCATCGGAGATTACGCCGGTTCTATGTTAGCCGCTTCGCTGACATTAACCCTTATCGTTCTTCCTACTATGATCCGGACCACAGAAGAATCGCTGCTAGCTGTGAGTTCTTCTTACCGGGAGGCAGCGGCAGCCATGGGGCTGTCAAAATTTTACACCATCCGCAAAGTGATCCTGCCTTGTGCCATCTCAGGAATCGTAGTGGCCATTATTCTCAGTATCGGACGAATGATCAGCGAATCCGCAGCCCTTTTGTACACGGCGGGTATTGCGCAGGACCTGCCAACCTCGGTTCTGTCCCATGTGAAGGAGCCGGGAGCCACTATGACGGTACAGTTGTATCTGTATGCCACCGAAGGAGGGGCACCGGAATGGGTGCCGTACGCCATGGCAGCTGTGTTGATGCTGTTTGTCTTGTTTATTGAAATTCTTACACACTTGATCGCAGGAATTTTTGCCAGAAGAAAGAAAGGATAGATGTTATGAGTATTGTATCGACGAAAGAATTAAATTTAAGTTATGGAAAACATCATGTATTAAAAGATGTATCCATGGATATAGAACGCAATGAAATTACCGCACTGATCGGTCCGTCCGGTTGCGGAAAATCTACATTTTTGAAAACTCTGAACCGCATGAACGATCTGGTGCCGGACTGCCACATTACAGGCCAGGTACTATTTGAGGGAACGGATATTTACAGCCGTAAGGTAGATGCGGCGGCACTGCGGAAAAAAGTGGGAATGGTATTTCAGAAAGCCAATCCGTTTCCCGCCAGCATTTACGATAACATTGCCTACGCTCCGAAATACCATGGTGTGAGAGGACGTAAAAAACTGGATGAGATCGTGGAGACCAGTCTGCGGAAAGCCGCTTTGTGGGACGAGGTAAAAGACCGTCTGAAAAAAAGTGCGCAGGGACTTTCCGGTGGGCAGCAGCAGAGACTGTGCATCGCAAGAACCATTGCCCTGGAGCCGGAGATCATTCTGATGGACGAGGCCACTAGTGCTCTGGATCCTATTTCTACACAGAAAATGGAAGAACTCATGGTGGAATTAAAGAAAAATTATACCGTTATCATTGTCACCCATAATATGCAGCAGGCTGCCCGAGTGGCAGATAAAACGGCATTTTTCTTCATGGGCGATCTCATTGAATACGGACCTACCAGCCAGATTTTTGAAAATCCGGTGGAGGAAAAGACAAAGGCGTATGTCAGCGGTCAGTTTGGCTGATGTTGCAAACCTGTCTTTACAGATGCAGGGTTCCGTGTTATCCTATCTATGTGCTATGATTACTATAGAAAAAGGATTAGAGAACCCAATGAATAAAAAAATATGAAAAAGGCCTTTATAAGATCCATTCCGATCCTGTTCAGTTATCTCTTTGTAGGAGCAGCCTATGGAATGATGATGCAGCAGGCAGGCTTTCCCTGGTATCTTTCATTGTTTGCCAGTGCGGCCATTTATACAGGGGCTTTTCAGTTTGTGTTAATAACCTTTTTAAGCAGCAGTGCTTCTATGTGGACCATAGGAGTGACTGCTTTTTATATGGAGGTAAAAAATGGACGATCGTAAAAAAGGTATTTTGTACATTCTCAGTGCGGCGTTTTTCTTTGCGCTGATGAACCTGTTTGTAAAACTGGGTGGAGATCTGCCGGTGTGGCAGAAAAGTTTTTTCAGAAATCTGGTGGCCTTTGCCATCGCCCTTGTGGTTCTTATGAAGGATCATGTAAAGATCCGGGTGGGAAAAGGAAACCGTTTATTTTTATTTGGACGATGCATGGGAGGAACCCTGGGGATTCTCTGTAATTTTTATGCTATTGGCCAGTTAAATATTGCGGATGCTTCTATGCTGAATAAGTTATCTCCCTTTTTTGCTATGATCTTTTCTATCTACATTTTGAAAGAAGTGCCTAAAAAATGGGAGTGGGCGGCAATCCTGGCAGCCTTTGCCGGTGCCCTTCTGGTAATGAAGCCAAGTTTTCATATGGAGTCGGTTCCGGCATTGTTAGGTGCGCTGGGAGGAGCCGGTGCCGGATTTGCCTATACCTGCGTGAGAAGACTGGGCAAGGGGGGCGTCCATGGCAGCGTGATCGTTCTGGCCTTTTCCGCCTTTTCCTGCATTTCGGTTATTCCCGGCGTGATCCTTACTTATGCCCCTATGACTGCCTTTCAGTTTGTATCCCTTTTGTTGGCAGGAGCGGCGGCTGCGGGAGGACAGTTTTCCATAACAGCGGCGTATACAAAAGCACCGGCAAAAGAAATTTCTGTCTTTGACTATACCCAGGTGTTGTTTGCCGCCTTGCTGAGTCTGTGCGTACTGGGACAGGTGCCGGATCTTTTGAGTATTGCCGGTTATGTGATTATTATCGGAACGGCAGTATTTAAGTGGAAAAAGGGGCTGAAAAAGAAAACAATGTAGTGGAGATTCAGAGTGAACTATAGTATAATGAAATCATGTTTATATACAGTGAACAGAAAGGAAAGCAAGAGCGAATGAAGAAAAAAATTTTCAAGAAAATGACAGCCGTTGTATTAACAGCTGCCATGGTTCTGACGGCAGGGGTCTGGCAGGCACCTAAAGCAGAGGCAGACATTTATTTATCAGAGGGGTTGAACAGAGTATCAGTGCATGATCCTTCTATTTTTAAGGACAAGGATACCAACACTTATTATGTGTTTGGTTCTCACATGGCTACAGGATCTTCCAAGGATCTGATGAACTGGACACAAGTCAGCAGGGATTACCAGAACATCACCAACAATTCCGTGTACGGAGACATTGACACCAATCTGGCAGAGCCTTTTTTGTGGGCAGGCAAAGATGACAGTGACTGCAAGGGCGGACATGCCATCTGGGCACCGGATGTAATCTATAATCCATCCTATAAGTGGGCGGATGGTACGAAAGGTGCTTACATGATGTATCTGAGTACCTCTTCTACTTCCGTGCGTTCCTGTATCGGATTTGGAGTCAGTAAGACAGCCAGCGGTCCGTATACTTATGTAAAAACCGTGATTTATTCTGGTTTTACGAAAACTTCAGCCACAGATAGTAAAAGTACCATTGATAAGAAATGGGACAACAGTTATCTGAATCTGAAAACATTGTTTAACAATGGCACGCTGTCAGGTTCCATTAATGATGTAAAATGGTTCAGCGGCAATAACTATAACAATGTTTATGCGCCAAATGCCATTGATCCCACAGTCTTTTTTGGTAACGACGGCAAATTTTATATGACTTATGGTTCCTGGTCCGGTGGTATTTTTATGCTGGAATTGGATCCGGTAACCGGCGAGCCAAAGTATCCCGGTAAAGATGGCACAGAGAGCACTTCCGGCAACTGGACAGACCGCTATTTTGGTACTCATATTGCAGGAGGCAGCCGTGTATACGGAGAGGCACCATATATTTACTATGATAAAGAAGCCGGGTACTATTATCTGTATATTACTTACGGATGGCTGGCAGCTGACGGTGGATACAATATGCGTCTGTTCCGTTCTAAAAATCCATATGGTCCTTATGAGGATGCGGCAGGAAGACAGGCGCAGGACAGCAGTAAGTCTGTGGACAACTATGGTATCAAACTGATCGGAAACTATCAGTTTAAGGGACAGACCGGTTACAAGGCAGCCGGACACAACTCAGCTTTTATCGATGATGATGGACAGAGATATCTTTTTTACCATCAGCGTTTTAACAAAGGAGCCGAAAATCATGAACTCCGTGTACGGCAGCAGTTTTTGAATGAGGACAACTGGCCGGTAGATGCGGTATATGAATATCAGGGAGAGAGCATTGGCCACTACAATGAGAGTCAGGTAACGGGAGCCTATGAGGTGGTGAATCACGGAACCGCCTCAGACGGTAAAATGATCGAAACAACCTATCTTCGTCTCAAAGAAGATGGAACCGTGCAGGGAACATTGTCCGGTACATGGAAAAAGACTACAGGAAAAGGAAAAAATTATGATTATCTTACCATTCAGTCCGGTGGCAAGACTTATAAAGGATTTTTCTATGAGCAGTATAGTGAAAACTGGGAAAATGGTCCGGTTATGACATTCTCCTTGGTAGGAAGTGACAATACCTGTGTCTGGGGATCGAAAACCGATGAGAGTAACCTGAAAGACTATGGTTATGTAGCAGGAACCGAGGAGAAACTGGTAGGAAAGGGCTGGTGGCAAGATCCGCCGACCAGTAAAACTGTGGAGAAAAAAGGTGATTTTACCTATCGTTTCCATGTAAGAATGGATGAACTGACAGACAACTACGGTGCTTTCAACATGGAGATCAGTTCGGATACAGATAATAATGGACAGACCAATGAAAACGGCTACTACATCACGACCGGATCGGACATCAATGCCTGGTTTGCCGGTGGTGCCGGAGAACTGCAGACAGGAGCTACAGGCGGAACCATTACCAGTCCGGATGCTACTCTGGGAGGTAAAAGTGAGCTGGCACTGGGCCATACTTATCAGGTCAGCATCACCAGAAAAGGTCAGGACTTTACCATTGTGTACGAAGATGAGGCAACTGGCAAGACCATGTACACGGTAGAGGCAAAGAATACAAATCTGGGACCGGATGTGAAGATGTGGATCAAGGCTCAGGTAGGAACGCTGGCAGTAGTGTCTGAAGGTGAGAAAAAGGCGCCGACACCGACCCCAACCAATCCTGGCAACAACAATAATCAGAATACAACTGTGAACGGAACTACCGGCAATAACAGTGCTACCGGCAATAATAGTACTACCGGCAATAACAATACTACCGGCAATAACAGTACTACCGGTAATAACAGCACTTCCGGCACAGCGAAGAAACAGACTACAAGCAAGAAAACTCTTAAGAAGATCAAGTTGTCCGCTGTAAAGGCAAAGAAGGGCAAGAAAGTGATCACCGGAAAAGTAAGTGTGAAAAAAGCCACTGTAACCGTAAAGGTTGGCAAAAAAACATACAAGGGCAAGAAGGTTAAGATTTCCGGCAAGAAATTTAAGGTAAGCCTGAAAGCAAAACTGAAGAAGAAACAGAAGGTTGTTATCACCGTAAAGAAAGGCGGTTATAAGACACTGAAGAAAACTTATAAAGTAAAGTAACAAGCAACAGGAAAGAGGTACATTTTAATGTAAAAGTTTAAGGTTCGTATTCCTATGTATTTTATAGGATTGTTTATTATGACTATCGGGATCGCGCTGTCGGTAAAATCCAATCTGGGCGTTCCCCCAGTCAGTTCGATTCCTTATACCATGACGTGTGTGGGGGGAAAATTGAGATGGGCAAGGGTACGATCCTGCCGCCGAGCGGAGGCGAGGGGGCGTTACAGATTACAACAGGAGGAACCAATATGTTTCGTAAGATGCGCAGAAGTAAACAGCAGCTGTCTCTTGAGGAATGTCAGGAGATACTCTGTCAGGAAAAGAGGGGCGTTTTGTCCGTTATGGGTGAGAATGGCTACCCCTATGGAATGCCGGTAAACCACTGGTACTGCAAAGAGAATGGAAAGATTTATTTCCATGGAGCGAAAGAAGGACACAAAGTAGATGCCATCCGCCAGAACGGAAAAGTATCCTTTTGTGTGTATGACCAGGGATACCGGGAAGAAGGCCAGTGGGCACTGAACATACGAAGCGTCATTGTGTTTGGCACCATCCGGCCGGTAACAGAGGAGGAAGTCTGTAAAAAGGTTTGTCAGGGACTGGCAGAAAAATTTACAGACGATAGTGAGTATGCAAAAAAAGAATGGGAGGCTGCTGGATCCAGAGTGCTTTGTCTGGAACTGACACCCGATCATATAACCGGAAAACTGGTGAATGAGTCCTGATGTAATGCGGGAAAATGGAAAAAGGAAGCCCCTCCGGCAGAAGTAACGATGTTTCTTCTGCCGGGGGGGCTTCTTTATTTGATTGAATAAAAAAGCCTTTATGGGCTATAATTTTCAATGAAATATTAAAACGACTGAGGTGTCAGCAAATTACGGCACCTCTTTCTTTTGCAAAAAACTGTTTGGTGGATGGATTAAAATTAGGGAAAAATTCCTTTTGGATTTTAAGTTTATTTAAGGTTTTTGATGTATATTAAGAATATATTATAGGAGTCATGTTAAAAAATGGTTCCGACGACCTGCCGCCGAGCAGGAGCGAGGGGGCAATACATATTATTCAGGAGGAATTTGTATGGGTAAAAAAAGAAAGGCAGGCAGGAAGATCCTGGCGGGCGTGCTGGCAGGCAGCATGATCTTTTACTGCAGCAGTTATACCACCGTGTTATCGGCCAAGTCGGCGGCAGTTGTGAAAAAAGGGTATACTATTACCAAAAAG
>ERZ779889.2938-NODE-2938-length-13104-cov-2.701740_pt1 | contig 13104 bp, 10 predicted proteins | sample MGYA00511030_ERZ779889 | MGnify/ENA primary metagenome ERZ779889 (study PRJEB29588, sample SAMEA2160616) | human gut metagenome | biome: human gut; feature: human-associated habitat; material: faeces | place: Denmark | collected 2008/2010 ...
TTTTGCTGCCTTGACCTATGGTGATTGTGCTATCAGCCAGAGACTGGCTGCCGTTACCCAGTGCTATAGAATTAGCATTGTTGGCAAGGCTTCCGGGGCCCATCGCGATGCTATTCTCCCCTTTTGCATGCGCTTTATTACCAATAGCGGTAGCATTTTCAGCGGCTTCGCTCTCAGCACCCATAGCAATCGCGTTTGCTGCGCTGGTGAGTGCTTTTCTGCCTAATGCGAGGCTGTCATTTCCGGTGGCTTTAGTCTCCATACCTATTGCAAGGCTATATAATCCATTTGCATTAGATTTGTAGCCAACCGCAGTAGCGTAGTCATTTATTGCGGACGAGTCTCTTCCCACTACAATGGAAGCTTGACCAGTTGATGTAGTTCCCCCGCCGAGAGCCAAAGAAAATTGGCCAGTGGCTGTTGCAGAGTTACCCATTGCTGTCGATCTGTCGCCTGATGCATTCGTGTCTAGTCCCAAAGCCAGAGCCCAATTCCCTGCAGAACTGTTATAGCCGATAGCTGTTGCTCCTGAAGCTAGCGCATTAGCCTTAGGACCAATTGCAATAGAAGATGTTTTATATGCATCTGTTGATGCTTGAGAACCTTCACCAATTGCAATCCAAATATCACCTATCGAGGTAGATAATGTATCAACACCTTTACCCGCCTGATTTCCTGCGCTGGTCTCAAACGACGACAACAACCCACCAACAACCAATGCAGAAACTAACAGCTTACTGCGCCCGGATTTCTTACCACGGCTTTTAGCCGTTTCGCTGGCGACAGTGTAGCTCCCCGTTGCAGGGTTCCAGATAACTTTAAAGATTTTGTTCATTATTGATGCTCTCTATTCCTTGATATAAGCGCAGAAGCCGCATTTATTTTTTGCTTTTTCGTTGCCGAGTTTCAGCAGGTTGAATGATGCCGAACTGAAGATTGGTCATATTGATGGACAACTTCAGATACTTCAGGTTATTAGGCGAAACGCCTTTTAATGTCAGATTAATGTCTTGCCATTGACCAGGTATTAATTGAAGAGTGGAATTCATAGTGGTGTTGAAAAGTAATTGCTGCCATTTCGCCAGGGCTTTGGCATCAGTGGGTTTTTCATTACCCCATGTAGCATGGAAGCCAATATTTGATACGGGAATGCTTAACAGGTTAACCAGCGAAATCCGAATAACGCTGCCATTCTCTACGGCATCAATAGACAGTATGCGTCCTGCTAAACCGACTGAGCCGTTATTTAAAATGAAGTATTGTGTTTGTGCTGGGTTAAATTCAGTGAAGACAAATTCGTCCTGTTTGTTTTTGACAGCCTTTACGATGCTGGCAAGTGTTTTTGTGCTGTTTGTGATGTTATTCTGTTGTTTTTCAAATAGTTCTATTTTGTGGTTGTATTGCTCTTGTTGTTTCTCAAGCGCCTCTATTTTACTTTTTTGCAACTCTTGCTGTTTGGTTAAATCATCGATCAGGTTCGCTTTCGCAATATAATCACAGCCTGTTAATGTACAGAATGACAATATTGTTAACACGTTTAAAAGTGTTTTTTTTATGTTCATAGGATGAATTCCTTTTCATAACCCCAATATGTTGATAATTACACCGCAAACATTTTTCTGATGAATGCTTGCGGTGTATGTATTCGCAATAAAAATTTATGGAAGAGTTTTGAAATAATTGGTATTGCGAACATGTCATTAAATGACGAATGATTTCATTTTGTAGCGAACGATATTGATCGCACGGATTTTAATGAGCGATATTAATCAATGTCAAATGTTCAAGATTTTAGGCTGACGGGAATAGGGAAGTTTTGTATTCATATAAATGATGTTTTGTGATGAGGTTTGCTATGCTGATGGAAAAATATAAATAATTACGCGTCATTATACGACGATTTATTACTATGATTTATATATCGCACGTTATTGCGCAACGCATTTTCAGATTTTAGCCTGCAAAAATCACTCAAACTAGTGGGGAAACTGAAACATTTTATGTTAAGAAAGACATCTCATTTGATGAGAGGTACATGCTCCTGCATGTGCCAGCAGGAGCGAGTAAATCGTGAGAGGCTGTGATTACAGCGACCAGAAAGGAACTTAAAACGCGGTCTTTGAGAACCCTGTCATCTCTTGCAGGCCCATTTCACGGCCCAGCTCGGTCATTGGGTGCACCACCACCAGCCCACGAACACTCTTCTTCAGTTTGCCCATGTCCGCTTGCTCTTTTTTAGTAATCGCACGCTGGAAAGGCATTTTCATCAGCTTTTGTGCTTCTTTGCTGAGTTTTTGGCTGTGAACGTCACGCAGACGAGCAATTTCAGCTTCCAGCGTGGCTTTCTCTTTTTCCAGTTCGGCATATTTGTCTGCGGCTTCAACTAGCGACAGGTCGGCCTGTTGGTGACGGATGGCGTCCAGGCGATCGCTAAGACGTTTAATTTCGTTTTTTTCGACTTCTTTCATGTGATGGCTTCTGATAAAGATAAATTTATAGTCCTAGTATGCGTGACGGGGTGCTTTGTTCACAACCGATGGTATTGTAATAGTTTTGCTGGGTAACCAATTTTGCGTTCAGAAAAGAATGTAATTTATTGATTAATAAAAAGTAATAAGCAAGTGAGGACAAGCGTTGTAGATTTCGCACGTTTTCCTTAATGCCATTTTTACCGGGATCTAAACTAAAATTGGCGGCCGCGCATTCCCGGCGCGGGGTAATTCGGAGATATTATGATGGGCAAAATAGGTGAAAACGTTCCGCTTTTTATCGATAAAGCCGTAGATTTCATGGCATCTAGCCAGGCGTTCCGGGAGTATCTGAATAAACTTCCCCCTCGTAACGCGATCCCGTCCGATATACCTGAGGAAAGCGTGCCGTTATATCTCCAACGCCTGGAATATTATCGTCGGCTTTATCGACCGAAGCAGGTAGAGGGGCAGCAGTAAGCGAGCATTGCTTACTTTTGAAAGGCTTTTTTTAAGCTGATTTTGGAAATCAGCTCTGTCAGTGAAAGGACCATTGTTGATCGCACAGCTTGTTGATAGCGTTGAACTTGCATCGCGTACAAACTGGAGTCTGCTGGTTCAAACTGTGGCGGCGGTGGTAGCGCCGCCACGCAATGCAGTTCGCCAAATGGCCCAAGAATTTCATCATCGGTAAACGCGTACTCGTTGCCGTCGTGGTTCAGCTCTTCCCGCAGTGCCATCAACAGTTCCGCATCTTCGTATTCATGGCGACTGATTACGCCAAGCCCATAAATCAGCTTTAAGCGCACGGACAGATCGCCCAGCGGGCCATTGCCGTCGAGTAACGGTTCTACAGCATACTTCACCGCGTAATCGTCTTTGCGGAATACCTGAAGCACCAGAAGATTCACCGCCTCGGTCAGGAGATCGACGGCGGTAATCAGAAAGCTTCGCACGGTTTTGCCAGCATTCAGACGCTCAAGCACACGGTTTTCAAAGGCCTGGGTTTGTTCCATTGTTGCCTGCATATCTGACAATCTGTTATTCGGGCGCAGGGACCCCTGCGCCTGGTCCACCATTATTGCATTGCGTTATAAGCGGTTACCGCTTCTGTGACAACCTCGCTGTTGGCATCAAGCCCGGAAATTTGTGCCAGCGCAGCCTGCGGCCCTTTGTCGGCAATCAGCGCAGCCAGTTCCTGAGCCTGTGGATCTTCTTCACTGCGGAAGTGCATGGCGGCAGCAATACCCTGAATCAGGTTTTTGTGCGGTAAACCGTACTCCAGCGTACCCAGCAGCGGTTTTACCAGACGATCTCCGGCGCTCAGTTTACGCAGCGGCTGACGGCCTACACGCTCCACATCATCTTTCAGATACGGGTTTTCAAAACGGCCGAGGATTTTCTGGATATACGCAGCATGTTTATCAGCATCAAAACCGTAGCGCTTGATTAGCACCGCGCCGCTTTCTTCCATCGCACCTTTTACCACCGCACGGATTTTCTCATCGAGAATTGCGTCACGAATGGTCTGATGACCCGCCAGTTTTCCGAGGTACGCGGTTATAGCATGGCCCGTATTCAGGGTGAAGAGTTTACGCTCAACAAATGCCATCAGGTTGTCGGTTAGCTCCATACCTGGGATGTTTGGCAGCGCGCCTTTGAATTGAGTTTTATCGACAATCCATTCGCTGAAGGTTTCTACCGTCACTTCCAGCGGATCGTTGGTTGCAGAAGCAGAAGGTGGCACGATGCGGTCAACGGCGGAATCGACAAAGCCAACGTGTTCTTCAACCCACGCTTTTGCTTCTTCCGGCAGGGCATTCATTACATGGCCTTTCAACTGAGTGGTGCCGCGAACCATGTTTTCACACGCGATGATGTTCAGTGGGGATGCATTACCTTGTTCTTTGCGTTTCACCAGCCCTTTAGCAATCGCCGGAGCAATTCGTTCCAGCACGACCGGGCCAACGGCGGTAGTGACTAAATCGACCTGAGCGATTAAATCCACCACGTCATCACCAATACTGCTGACGGCATCAACGCCGGAAACGGTATCGACCTGCTCGGTTTCACCGACCACATGAACCTGGTAGCTATGACGGGCATTCAGGGCATCAAGTACCACCTGATTGACATCGGCAAATGTCAGTTGAATACCCGCATCAGCCAGCAGTTTACCGATAAAGCCACGACCGATGTTACCTGCGCCAAAATGTAATGCTTTCATAGTATTAACCTTCATCAATGTTTTTACCCGAGAGGGCTGGGGTGAGGCATTTCCCTCACCCAAACCCTCTCCATGAGGAGAGGGGCCGAGATATTGCCGGATGCGGCGTAAACGCTTTATCCGGCCTACAAGAACGAGTAAATTCAATAAATTGCACTTTGTTTTGTAGGCCTGATAAGCGTAGCGCATCAGGCAATTAGCCCCACCTTCTCCATGTGGAGAGGGTGGGAATGGGTTACTTACGACCAGCCAACAGTTCCAGCACTTCATCCACGCTGGTGGTGTGTGCCAGACGCTCAATGACGGACTCATCATCCAGCGCGTTGGTCAGGCTGGTGATAACCTGAATGTGCTCGTTGTTACGGGCAGCAATACCAATCACCAGACGGGCAATGTCATCTTCTTCTTCACCGAAGCGCACGCCTTCCGGGTACTGACAGAACACGACGCCAGTTTTCAGCACGCGATCTTTCGCTTCAACCGTACCGTGCGGCACGGCGATAGACTCACCCAGATAGGTCGGGGTCAGTTTTTCACGATCCAGCATTGCCTGTACGTATTCCGGCTCAACGTAACCGCCTTTCACCAGTTGTTCGCCAGCAAAGCGAATAGCTTCTTCTTTAGTTGCCGCTTTACGACCGAGGAAGATGTTCTCCGCGCCCAGTTTGAACAGGTTGGCGTTAGAATCGTCAAAGCTGTCTTTCAGGCTGTCTTTCACTTTCTCTTCGTTTTCAGTATGGCGCTGGGCAGCAACCAGACGTTCGGTCAGGCTGGTGTACAGGCCACTGTCGAGGAAGTTAGTCAGCGAAATATGCTGAGCCTGCGGAACCTGACGCATAGCGCGCTCGGTCAGATCACGGTGAGTGATGACGAGGTCCACATCTGGCGGCAGGTTATTGATCGCGCTGTTAGTGACGGAAATCTGTGACAGACCGGCATCCTGAATTTTCTTACGCAGCACACCTGCGCCCATTGCACTGGAACCCATACCAGCGTCACAGGCAACGATGATTTTACGCACGTGGCTCAGGTCGTTAGTCACATCACCAGCAGACAGCGGAGACGCGCCTTTAGCCTCAGCTTTCATGTCCTGCATACGGCGAGTTGCCGCTTCAATATCGTCTTCCTCTTTCACTTTGCTGGTTTTCAGCAGAATGGCAGAGACAACGAAGGAAACCGCCATTGCCGCACATACACCCGCGATGTTAGCGAAGTAAGCACCTTTTGGCGTCATCGCCAGTACCGCGAGGATAGAACCCGGAGATGCCGGAGAAACCAGACCACCGCCCAGAATAGTCAGCGTAAACACGCCAGTCATACCGCCGAGGATAACGGCGAGGATCAGACGCGGATTCATCAGCACATACGGGAAGTAGATTTCGTGGATACCGCCCAGGAAGTGGATGATTGCCGCACCGCCCGCAGACTGGTTAGCGCTACCACGACCAAAGAACATGTACGCCAGCAGAACGCCCATACCCGGACCCGGGTTTGCTTCAATCAGGAAGAAGATGGATTTGCCCATCTCATGGGACTGCTGAATACCCAGCGGCGAGAAGATACCGTGGTTAATGGCGTTGTTAAGGAACAGGATTTTCGCCGGTTCAACAAAGATAGACGCCAGCGGCAGCATGTCATGGACAACCATGAAGTTAACGCCCGCAGCCAGCATTTTAGACAGGGCTTCAACCAGCGGACCAATCCCCATGAATGCCAGAATCGCGAGGATCATCCCCATGATACCGGCAGAGAAGTTGTTCACCAGCATCTCAAAACCGGATTTGATCTTACCATCTACCCAGCGGTCGAAATGCTTAATGCACCAGCCGCCCAGCGGGCCTGCAATCATAGAACCGAGGAACATCGGCATATCTGCGCCGACGATAACGCCCATGGTGGTGATAGCACCGACCACGCCGCCACGTTCACCACCTACCAACTTACCACCGGTATAACCGATCAGCAGCGGCAGGAGATAAGTGATCATCGGCCCGACCAGCTTCGCCAGCGTTTCGTTCGGTAACCACCCTGTTGGAATAAATAACGCGGTGATGATACCCCACGCGATAAACGCGCCGATATTTGGCATCACCATGTTGCTGAGGAAACGACCAAAGCTTTGCACTTTGATCTTAATATCGGATGACATAAAAACACCCCTTCTTATGTTTGCTGTCGCGCAGGCTGGAAGCCCGAGGTTTTTTGTTAATGTGGCGGCAGAGGTAGCCGGACCTTGTAGATACTGCGAAATCTGGCACTGAATCGGTTAACTGTCCAGTCGACGGTCTTTTGTGTGATATCAATCACATAAATATAGGGGGTAGAGAGGTAATTGACGTGATATTCATCACAAAATACTTGTGTAAAAAAACAACAAGGCGGTGATTTTCGCTAAAAATGGCATTTAAATGTGAGGTTTGTCACGTTTTTTCTTTGATAGTTTGTTGAATTTTTGTGATCTAAATCACAAGATATTTTCTTAAGTCGTTCACCCGGTGTGATCTACGGCATGTTCTGGCTCTGCCTTAAGGCCGTTATGTCACTGAGTAACTCATCACCGCTTAAAATTATTCTTCGGTGTGATGGCGAGAATCGCAAACCCGGATTATTGTCAAATAATCAGCCCGACGCCCATCTGGCTGCCAGCCCATAACAACTCTGATAAGCGTGAATCCGAGGCAGCTATGTTTCTAAACTATTTCGCGTTGGGAGTGCTGATTTTCGTCTTTCTGGTGATCTTTTATGGAATCATCGCGATACATGACATCCCCTATTTGATTGCCAAAAAACGCAACCATCCTCATGCCGACGCCATTCATACCGCAGGGTGGGTCAGCTTATTTACACTCCACATTATCTGGCCGTTCCTGTGGATCTGGGCCACGCTTTACCAACCGGAGCGCGGCTGGGGGATGCAGTCGCATATTACACCGCAAGAGAAAACGCCTGACCCAGAAATTGCCGCGCTTTCTGATCGCATCTCCCGGCTGGAGCAGCAACTCGCTGCTGAGAAAAAACCTGACTACTCCACGTTTCCGGAGATCTAATCATGGATCTGTTGATTGTCTTAACTTACGTGGCGCTGGCGTGGGCGATATTTAAAATCTTCCGTATTCCGGTGAATCAGTGGACGCTGGCGACGGCGGCGCTCGGTGGCGTGTTTCTGGTGAGTGGTTTGATTTTATTGATGAACTATAACCATCCCTACACCTTTATGGCGCAAAAGGCGGTGATTGCCATCCCCATCACGCCCCAGGTCACAGGGATTGTTACTGAAGTCACGGACAAAAATAATCAGCTTATTCAAAAGGGCGAGGTGCTTTTTAAGCTCGACCCGGTGCGTTATCAGGCGCGGGTAGACCGACTTCAGGCCGACCTGATGACGGCGACACATAATATTAAGACGCTGCAAGCGCAGCTCACTGAAGCGCAGGCTAACACCACTCAGGTTTCAGCGGAGCGCGACCGGCTGTTTAAAAATTATCAACGTTACCTGAAAGGTAGCCAGGCGGCGGTGAATCCGTTTTCGGAACGTGACATCGACGACGCGCGGCAAAATTTTCTCGCCCAGGATGCGCTGGTGAAAGGTTCCGTGGCGGAGCAGGCGCAGATCCAGAGCCAACTCGACAGCATGGTCAACGGCGAGCAGTCGCAGATTGTCAGCTTAAGGGCGCAACTTACCGAAGCGAAATATAATCTTGAGCAGACCATTATTCGTGCACCGAGCAATGGCTATGTTACTCAGGTGCTAATCCGTCCAGGCACTTACGCGGCAGCTTTGCCGCTGCGTCCGGTGATGGTCTTTATCCCTGAGCAAAAACGGCAAATTGTCGCCCAGTTCCGGCAAAACTCGCTGTTGCGTCTGAAACCCGGCGATGATGCGGAAGTAGTATTTAACGCGCTGCCGGGGCAGGTATTCCACGGCAAACTGACCAGTATCTTGCCGGTGGTGCCTGGAGGTTCGTACCAGGCGCAGGGGGTACTGCAATCATTAACGGTCGTGCCTGGAACTGACGGTGTGCTGGGAACCATCGAACTGGACCCTAACGCTGATATTGATGCTTTACCTGATGGCATCTACGCCCAGGTGGCGGTTTACTCCGACCATTTCAGCCATGTTTCAGTGATGCGTAAGGTGCTGCTGAGAATGACCAGTTGGATGCATTATCTTTATTTGGATCATTGAATGTTGGGTATTGAGTTGCATAAATGTGGTTGAGAGCTAAAAAAGTTGCAAATACAGGACATGAGTATTCGCTGTTCGGCCTGCGAAACTCGTGTCCTTTTTGTCTAGTCCACTGAGCATATAAACGCTCCCCTGATACCAGAAAGTGGACATTTAATTTTTTCTTTTTACCTTGAGAGAAAACTGTTTCGGTGTAATACCAAAGTAACTTTTGAAGTTTCGAATGAAATAAGATGTGCTTGTATATCTGTAAATAGACCCGTTTTAGTTCCATGCATTTTTTGAGAGTCCGGCTAAATATTACGGTTGTTGATAAGTTAATCGCAGAGAACAATATTCTGTATGTGAAACCGACTAAACCGCTTAACGAAATGTCTGTCGGTGATATTCCGTTGATCACGGCAGAAAATGGAACCAACAATACCCAGGCGTTTAAAACTGTGACTCAACAAATGGGTTTTCACTCAATGACCCCTGATATTGAGGTGGTAAATACTGACAGTGCCACACAGTGGCGTCTGAAAGGATTCGATGTTCAGCGTAATAATGCTGCACTCAGTGAAAGTCAGCGCTTTATGGATATCCGGTACAGAAACTTCCTATCTGAGGTGAATAACCTTAACCGACGTATGGGTGATCTACGCGATACCCAAGGAGAAGCCGGTGCCTGGGCACGGTTTATGACCACTTCTGGTTCAGGTGAGGGGGGATTCTCTGATCGCCACATGCATCTGCAGGTTGGTGCCGACAGAAAGCATCATTTTGAGGGGGGAGACCTCTTTACAGGCGTCATGATGACCTTTACCGATAGTAAAGCCAGCGCGGAAAGTTATCAGGGGAAAACCCGTTCCGTAGGTGGTGGACTGTACGCATCGACATTGTTTGATTCAGGCGTATATGTTGACGTAATCGGTAAATATGTCCATCACAGCAACGACTATTTGCTGCAAACGATGGGATTAAAGGCAGACGATACTGCTCACTCATGGTATTTAGGCGCAGAAACCGGCTGGCGCTATCAGTGGAAGCCTGATGTCTTTATTGAACCGCAGGTTGAACTGGTCTACGGCACGTTGTCAGGCAATACCTTTAACTGGCAATACAACGGTATGGATATCAGCATGAAGCGTAAAACGGCAAACCCCTTGATTGGCCGTACTGGTGTGGAATTCGGAAAAACGCTGGATGGTCACGACTGGCAGGTTACAGCGAAGGCAGGTTTAAGTTATCAGTTTGACCTGCGGAATTCTGGCACCACTACGTATCGTGATTTTGCTGGTGAGTCCACCGTGTACAACGGTAAAGATGGTCGTATGTTAGCCAACATTGGGATTGATACACGCATTAAAGACAATACCCGTATCGGCCTGACCGTTGAGAAATCAGCATTTGGTAAGTACAACGTCGATAATGCTATCAATGCGAATATCCGCTATTCATTCTGATATTTAAAAAGATCGTTTCATTTACAAGGCCCGGTATGTGTACGTATCGGGCCATCTTGTGTTTGTCATCACGCTCATATCAATAACATCTGCCCTTTTTTTTACCCCTGGGTCATACTCATATTTTGTTAACAAAAAGGAAACATAATGAAACTCATCGGTAGCTACACCAGCCCGTTTGTACGCAAACTTTCTATTCTGTTGTTAGAAAAGGGCATTACTTTCGAATTTATCAATGAACTGCCCTATAACGTAGACAACGGCGTGGCGAAATTTAACCCGTTAGGGAAAGTGCCGGTGCTGGTGACCGAAGAGGGCGAATGCTGGTTTGATTCGCCAATCATTGCCGAATATATCGAATTAATGAACGTTGCTCCGGCGATGCTGCCGCGCGATCCGCTAGAGTCGTTGCGAGTGCGTAAGATTGAGGCGTTGGCAGATGGCATTATGGATGCCGGGCTGGCTTCGGTGCGTGAGCAGGCGCGCCCGGCGGCGCAGCAGTCTGAAGATGAGCTGTTACGCCAGCGGGAGAAAATCAACCGCAGTCTGGATGTGCTGGAAGGATATCTGGTCGATGGCACGTTCAAAACCGATACGGTCAATCTGGCGACTATCGCTATTGCCTGTGCCGTCGGGTATCTCAATTTCCGCCGCGTTGCGCCGGGCTGGTGTGTGGACCGCCCACACTTAGTCAAACTGGTCGAGAATCTCTTTAGCCGCGAAAGCTTCGCTCGCACCGAACCGCCAAAGGCTTGATGCGCGATATGTCCTCCAGACACTTCTCACGTTACAATCTGCGGTTATGTTAAACGCCCTTCTCCGTGTGAGAGGGCCTTGATGAGCCTGGTTTCCTATGACAACCGAAACGCGTTCCCTCTATAGTCAGCTTCCCGCTATTGATCGCTTATTGCGTGATAGTTCCTTCCTTTCTTTACGTGATACTTATGGCCACACTCGCGTGGTGGAGTTGCTGCGTCAGATGCTTGACGAAGCGCGAGAAGTAATTCGCGACAGTCAGACGCTACCCGCGTGGTGTGAGAACTGGGCGCAAGAAGTCAATGCCCGACTGGCGAAAGAGGCGCAGAGCGCGCTGCGTCCGGTGATCAACCTGACGGGAACGGTGCTGCATACTAATCTTGGTCGGGCATTGCAGGCGGAAGCGGTGGTGGAAGCTGTTGCGCAAGTTATGCGTTCACCGGTGACGCTGGAATATGATCTGGATGACGCCGGACGTGGGCATCGCGATCGCGCGCTGGCACAGTTGTTGTGCCGCCTTACTGGCGCGGAAGATGCCTGCATCGTCAATAACAATGCGGCGGCGGTGCTGTTAATGCTGGCAGCAACTGCCAGCGGCAAAGAGGTGGTGGTTTCTCGCGGTGAACTGGTGGAGATTGGTGGCTCGTTTCGTATCCCTGACGTAATGCGTCAGGCAGGTTGTACCCTGCATGAAGTAGGAACCACCAACCGTACCCACGCTAATGATTATCGTCAGGCGGTGAATGAAAATACCGCGCTGTTGATGAAGGTGCATACCAGTAACTACAGCATTCAGGGGTTCACCAAAGCGGTAGACGAAGCGGAGTTGGTGGTGCTCGGCAGAGAGCTGGATGTTCCAGTAGTGACTGATTTAGGCAGCGGTTCGCTGGTCGATCTTAGCCAGTACGGTTTGCCGAAAGAGCCGATGCCACAGGAGTTGATTGCCGCGGGCGTCAGCCTCGTGAGCTTCTCCGGCGACAAGCTGTTAGGCGGGCCACAGGCAGGGATTATCGTCGGTAAAAAAGAGATGATCGCCCGGCTGCAAAGTCACCCGCTGAAGCGTGCATTACGCGCAGATAAAATGACCCTCGCGGCGCTGGAAGCCACGCTGCGTCTTTATTTACACCCTGAGGCTCTGACAGAAAAATTACCGACCCTGCGTCTGCTTACCCGCAGCGCAGAGGTCATTCAAATCCAGGCGCAACGTTTACAGGCTCCCCTTGCCGCACATTACGGCGCGGAGTTTGCGGTACAAGTTATGCCATGCTTGTCGCAGATCGGCAGTGGTTCGCTGCCTGTTGATCGCCTGCCGAGCGCGGCATTAACGTTTACACCTCATGATGGACGCGGTAGCCACCTTGAGGCATTAGCCGCCCGCTGGCGTGAATTGCCGGTGCCAGTGATTGGCCGCATTTACGACGGGCGTCTGTGGCTGGATTTACGCTGCCTTGAAGATGAGCAACGGTTTTTGGAGATGTTGTTGAAATGATTATTGCGACTGCCGGACACGTTGACCACGGCAAAACGACATTATTACAGGCGATTACTGGCGTAAATGCCGACCGTCTGCCGGAAGAAAAAAAGCGCGGTATGACCATCGATCTCGGCTATGCCTACTGGCCGCAGCCGGATGGACGCGTTCCTGGATTTATTGATGTTCCCGGCCATGAAAAGTTTCTTTCCAACATGCTGGCGGGCGTTGGTGGTATCGATCATGCGCTGTTAGTGGTGGCGTGCGATGACGGCGTGATGGCACAGACCCGTGAGCATCTGGCGATTTTGCAGCTTACCGGTAACCCGATGCTGACCGTCGCGCTGACCAAAGCCGATCGCGTGGACGAAGCGCGCGTTGATGAGGTTGAACGCCAGGTAAAGGAGGTGCTGCGGGAATACGGTTTTGCTGAGGCAAAACTGTTTGTCACCGCAGCGACTGAAGGAAGGGGAATTGATGCTCTGCGCGAACATCTGCTTCAGTTGCCGGAACGTGAACACGCCAGTCAGCACAGTTTCCGCCTCGCTATC
>ERZ779889.2942-NODE-2942-length-13092-cov-7.234180_pt1 | contig 13092 bp, 11 predicted proteins | sample MGYA00511030_ERZ779889 | MGnify/ENA primary metagenome ERZ779889 (study PRJEB29588, sample SAMEA2160616) | human gut metagenome | biome: human gut; feature: human-associated habitat; material: faeces | place: Denmark | collected 2008/2010 ...
AAATCAGCCTCCTGTGTTATTTTTATTATATCACAGTTGACTGACTTTTTACAGACTTTTTTTCAGAGGGTCAATCAATAAAACAATTAGAATGATTGCAGTTTTTTAACTTACCAAAGAATTGATTCATTCATTCGACCTCCTTTGTTCCAAGTAATGACCCTTGTATAAGTTCCAACAGATTTATATTCTCTTGCCATTCCTGCTTCATGTAATTCATACATCTCTCCATCAGTAACAAGACCGCCTCGAAGAGGAGAGCCTTACTCCCAATCATAGAAATCAATTAAATTATATGTTATAGTTGCAATATAACCATTTCTATTTTTTGCACAATGCATGCTCATTGCAGAATCAGCATCACCAATCGAATACCACCAATCAGTTGCAATCTCCGTTTCTCCGACACATCCTGTAGTAGAAAAATTAGTTCCTGGAAAAGCTGTGGCCGGATTTGTAATAAACCATTTTATCAAAACCATTTATTTTGGCATTTTGCTGTTGAAATCAGTGTATACCGGATCAGAAGTTTTAATCTTTACAAGAAGATCAACATAATACGCCTCATCAGATAGTCCTTGCATATGAATTGTTATCGCCCTTGCTTTATCTTCTGTCGCATATACAATGTTTCGTGAAGATAAAAACATAGAAACAATCAATGTAAATATAACAGCTACTATGCTATTTTTTTCACTACAATTCCTCCTAGTTATGATATGTATAAAATATTGCTGAACCCAGACACCTACATTAATTAAAATTATTCGCAAAAAATGAGCAGAAAAAATATAATAACTCTGTAAATATTGAGGCTGCTCTATACCACCTAACTTAGATTGAACTATTTAGACTTATTGCTGTCGATTAGTCAGTATATTATATATACCAATTAGAATTGAACAAAGTAATGCTATCCCATTAAGACTATAACTTAGAATCATACCGAAGCCGCTTCCTGCATTAGGTGTTCCATAATCACCGTTGAAAGCCATAAATATATGAATAAAAAAATCAGTATCGTAAAATATATAACCGATTATAACAGAAAAACAAATGGTCAATATAACACCCAAACAATATATTTTTATATTATGGCTGCTTAACTTAACAAAAAAAGCCAACTGTACCGCTGCATAAATAATAAAAAAAATAAATATAGAAATAACAGAAGCTATCCCTGCTCCTAAATATGCAGTTAAATTAAACAAAAGAGCATATATGAAACTCATCAATACATATTTAACATATTTCATCATAATAATCATATCCCCTTTTGATGAAATCTAAGTCATCCTGATTATCAATAGTATTACCAGTACTAGCGGCATATCCGCTTCCTTTATATAAGATATTTAAAGTAAATCCTGTAGCATGACCAGTACAGCCATATAGATAATTTCCTAAGTTTTCAGAATTCATAATAATATCATTATATACAAATTTGAAACCCTGAGAAAAATAATGAATAGTTGATATCGTATTACTCCAACTTTCCCGTACTTTCACATCCCAAATTCCTCCATGATTAACATTGGTATAGAATTGAACATATCCGTTAAATGAAGGATAGTATATAAAGCTTTCCGCTGCATTTGTCATATCTGTTATAATGTTCTTTAATGGTTCCGTATAATCTAAATAGTATACAGTATCAAATTTGCCGTTAATATCACTATAGATTGAAATATCATTGTTGATTTGTTCAATATTTAATATCGGAACCACACTCGGAATATAATCAAAAAATGTTTTACCATAGCCTTCTGCAGTTAAATTACAAAGCATTTTATATTCTGTATGTGCTTCAACAGGTTTGTCACCAACATAGAATCCATGATTAGCAGCAACATTAGCGATGGTCAAATATGTTATATCATCAATTTCTATAAACCACTTACCGTAAAATTCAACTTGTTCGGAAATATTCAATCCATAATTAAGCTGAAAATTTTGAATTGCCGACTGAGTTGCTCCCCCCATTGCACCATACGCCGACCCTCCCATATCCAAAAAGCCTAAATATTCCAAACATCTTTGTAATGTTGTTATTTTCAACTCTGTTTCGCTAGCGTTCTTTAAGGAAAAATTAAAATCAACGACACCACTATAAAATTCAATAAATTCTTCCCAGCTCATTTCGCTATCTTTTCCTGTAGCCGTATATATATCATATACTTCTGAAACATTGTCTTCTAAATGCAGCATATATGCATTATAAATTCTTTCTATTGACAGTTCTTTCATGACTGCGCCATTATTATTGACGGATTTTGGTTTTGGATCAAAATTATCTAATAGATTATCCCCATCCGTATCCTCCACCGTAGGATCACTCAAAAACGGCGCAACCCTCACAACATCAAGATAATCATCTAAACCGTTTAATTCCCTTGTCAGTTCATTCGATATCTTGACGTCACCTTTTAATTTCAGCACAGTTTTCAAAGTGGGCAGCACAGGTTCATTATCCGAATCCCATGCAAGCATACTGTTCCTGCTGTCAAACTCCTGCCAATCCGTCAAACTGTCGGTATCGCTGTTTGTCCATGCTCCTCTTTTTAGAGGTGATACCAGTGTGAGTTTTTTGAAGTTGTTTCCGATAACTATATAGTATGTTTTTGGTTTGTAGCTATCTTTTTCGTATATAAATCCAAAATTATTCAGTCCGAAAAATGCCTCACCATTGCATGTTCCGTCATTATTTAAATCATTCCAGTAGCCGAATGTTCCCGACGTGCACAGCGGATTTGTATTTCTGTACATCATCAGCTTATCTTCTTGTCCGAGATAATTATCCGGCTGTGTCGGAGTCCATTTGGTATATGCGCTGAAATCTTCTCCAGTAAGCCATCTCCAGCCACTTGAGGTGTACTGTCCGCCTATCCAATAAGAATTTTTCGTACCCTTTGAAAGCAGTTTTTCTTCAATGAAACATTGCTCGTCAGAATCGTTTATTGTTACCAGATGTCCGCCGAGCGCCTCGCAGATATCCTCTGCGCTGTCCCAGTCATAGCCGGAAACCGAGCAAATTCCATAGGTATGTCCATTATAGTTTGCTTTTATCATGCTACTTTCAATAAATTCTTCTGTGACTGTTTCGGCTAACGCCATCACCGCAATCTCCGGTTCTTCAACCTCAAATCCCAGACTATCCAGCCACATTTCAATATCCATCAGACAATACGTTCCCAGTTCGCTTGCCTCGCAAATGACGGTATTGTTTTCTAAATCATATGTAGTTTCCACAGGAAGCAGCATATGCAGATCTTCATCAAATCTGAATGCCTGCAAACGCTTTATACCGTCAAGCTCCTCCGTATATGCTGTATACTTATCACTTATATTATTGGTATAATTATCCTTTATCTTATAGTATAGCACACATTCGTCAACTTTGCAAGTGCTTTCGTAAGAGATTTCTACACTTTTTCCGAGAACTGCGTCGTTTTTTATCGCATTCGAGTACGGCGACTGCTTGATCTCTGCGCTGTTTACCGCATAGCCCGAAGATTTGAATTCTACTGTCAACTCGTAAGCGTTATCCTCTGTATTAATATCCTCCAGAGCCTTGCTCTCCGCAGGAATACTTTGCTCAAAAACAAAATCTGCGTCAGGTACTTCAAACGTCTCAGGATCACTCGGATCAAGCCCGATATGCGGCTCATCCCCATCCGGCAAACCGTCCCTGTCCGTATCAGGATTCAACGGGTCGGTGTGATAATCATTCACTTCTTCTCCGCCTTTCAAACCATCGCCGTCGGTATCGTCATTCTGCGGATCAGTTCCCAACTCTATCTCCTGTGCATTGGTCAATCCGTCTTCGTCAGGATCAGCGTCTGCGTCCGAAACACCATCGGTTACCGAATCATACTTTGTGGGATCCGTTCCTGTTATGTATACTTCCTGATAGTCGGTCAGACCATCCCCATCAGTATCGGGATTATTCAAATCTGTACCGATCATATTCTCATAAATGTCCGGAAGCCCGTCACCGTCGCTGTCAAGAAAATCAACAGAATATTCATCCTCTGTTTTTGTTACAACAAAGGGAACAGACTCGATTGTTTCACCGAAATCATTAGGAATTGAAACTTTAAAATATTTTGTTTGAAAATCCTCAGTGATGACATACTGATACGAGTCAGCATCCGAAACTTCTGAAACCAAGGTGTAGCTTTCATTATCATCAGACTGCCATACATCGAAAACCTCGGCTTCATAATCGGTATACCATTCAATATCTATTGCATTCGCTTCGTTATTGTAGTCGCCGTAGGCATAAATTGAAACTCCATCCGGATAATTCTTTATGAAGTCAATAAGGCTTTCATTCGCAACGACTTCTGTCAATGAAGTGTTAGATATTTCCGGATCACCGTTCTTAACGCCTGTAAAACCAAGTGTTACGCTTGAATTAGCATATACGGTGCCTGTATATGTTCCTTTCAAACGATAGCTATACGGTTCTAACTCAGTTACAGTAGCTGCCCAGCTATTCGTAATCTCGGTAATGGTAAAGTTTGTATCAAAGGTAAGTTCCCATGCTTCAATAGGGGAATCGGTGTTATTAGTAATTACGATAGCTCCATTGAAGTTATCTCCCCATGTTTCGTTGACAACTAGCTGAACATCGTAACCGGATTCCTTATTGATGCGCCCTTGACAAAGCTTAAAAGCTTCGGGAACAGCTTCACAATTATCTACTGTATAGCTAAAAGTGATCGAGGAATTAGGCTCAATCCGTGCATTATATCCTGCATTTTTAACATATGAAACTCCGGTAGACGTCTCAGCCCACTGTGCGTCCCAAATGCTTGAAGTGCTGCCGTTTGGATCAAAGTACAGCATCCAGTTTTCAATTGTACTGTCACCTGTGTTGGATAACGTAACGGAAACAACCTCCGTATCACCCCATGAATTAGTTACATTGTAGGAAACAGCATAATTGTCGTAGACATAATTCTGCGTTGTAAAATCCTCTGCCAGTACTGGGATACTGGGTACAAGAGTTGCCGCCATAGCTAAACTCATTACGCCGGAAAGTATTCGTTTGAAGTTGCTTTTAAGTTTCATAACTTCTCCTCCGTTTCCGCTCCTGCTTTTTTATCAGTCTTCTTTTGTGAATTTCTTCATGCCTTCAGGCTCTTTGGGCTGATTGTACCACCACCAGCAAGCCTTAGAACTGGAACCGACTCCAATCATCAGCGCAAGGGCTGCCAATGACGAACCGTATTTCAGCATGAGCTTTTTAATTGCTTTCACATTCTTCACCCCTTTTCTTTTTCAGAAATTTATGTAAATCCTCCGGCTCCTTCGGCTGACAATATGTTATACTGCAGGCTTGTCCTGTTACTAATGTCGTTATGCCGTAGATTGCACTGAGAATTAACGTTATAATAAGTCCTCGTTTTGTTTCCTGATTCAGTTTCTTCATCGATCAATTACTCTCCAAGATAAAAAAATACGCTATACTTTTACTGGATGTTCCCAGTTTTCAGTATAGCGTATACTATTTATCTTTTTCAAGGCTTTTGCGCCAAAGTACTTTTTATGACATTAAATGTCACCTTCGTTAATACTCTATTAATATATCAGCAGTAAATATACCATTCTCCCACTCGAAAGATGTAACCCCATTAAGCTGAGTCACTGCCTTTTTTATACTGCTTACACCTATACCGTGTAATCCGTTTCCCGATTTACTCGACTTAAGGTTTTGTGTATCAACCTCATCTGATGAATTCATAACGCAAATTCTAAGTTTATTATCAATTTGTATCAATGAAATGTAGATATATTTATTGACATACGAACATCGTTCAGCTCCCTCAATTGCATTATCAAAAAGATTAGAAAGTATCCGGCAAAGCAGCATATTATCTATGGGCACTGATTCGAACACATTAATTTTAGTTGTAAATTGTATGTTTTTATTCAACGCCTCCTGCCATTTCATATTGATAATAGCATCAACGGCTGAAATACCTGTGTAGCATATTCTGCCCGCGTCTGATAAGCTGTCTGCTAACTTATCCAGATGCTTTATTGCTTCTTTTGGATTTCCATCACTAAACATGGATTTTGCTACAGATATCTGATTATTTATATCATGCTTTAACTGCCTTATCTCATTGTACTTGTTTTCAATGAGCATATAATTTTCTTCTTCTGATTTTAGCCTTTGCTCCATGACTTTCATTTTCAGTTGGTTTGCATATGTATCAAAAAAGTTAAATACGAACAGATTGAGCGCCAGTAATCCAATCACAGTAATCAAATAATTTATCGTCTGTCTGTGATTTAAACCATATGATACAAAAATACCATTGAGAATAAACACGCTTAAAATAGGTATTAGTATAATCGACAGCCAGTTTTTGATTGGAATATCTTTCTGCTTGTTTTTGGAATATTCTATTATGTAAACTGAAAACCAAAAGCAAAACAATTTAGAGCAAAACATGCCGATATATCTTCCTGCTCCTGAAGTTAACTGCTCCAAAGGACTTCCAAAATTAAGCATATATAAAATTCCCATTGGAAGTGATTCTGAGGCAAGTATTATTATCAAAAATATTGAAGAACAGAATACTCTTTTTCCGATTTTGCATTCAAACATAAAGTTTGAGACCACCATCATCAATACAAAAGTAGCGATCAAATGAACCGATGGATACTCAAAAAATAAAGTTACCGAACCAAGTAAAATAAAACCGAGCATTACTGCCGGAATCAATGCTTTTTTTCGAAATCTATAATCCTCTTTCATCATATTGTACAAATAGAAAACTATAACCATGCTCTCCACAAGGCAATTCAGACTTTCTATAACCAATTCGCTAACGGACATTATCCCCACCTGTTTCTGCTAAATTTCAAAAAAGCTTTTGTGATTTTTTCAAGATGATTTCTGCTGACATATAAGATTTTGCCGTTCTTCATAAATACTTGATTCTTTTTAATATAGTCAATATTAGTAATGTTTATCAGAACGCTTTTATCGGAACGTACAAATAAACATTCTTCTAACATTTTCTCATAATCTGATAATTTACCTTTCTGATAATATTCTTTGTTAAAGGTATGGATGACAATCTGATGCGAATAAACCTCTATATACAAAATATCGACAGTAAGAAGTTCTTTCTCAATATCGTTATCGACAACTTTAATGTATTTCTTATTTCTATAATACTCTTGAATTGTATCGCTGAGCTGTTTTAAATAAATAGGTTCAGGTTGATTTTTTAATATATATCTGAATGCATTAACCTCATAGCCCTGATAAACGAATTTATCATAACTTGTCATAAAAATAAGGATCACATTTTTATCGATTTGTCTTAAAAATTCAGCAGTTTGCAAGCCATTTAAATCATTCATCTCAATATCAAGAATAATTAAATCATATTTATCTTTTGAGAATTGTTCAATAAATGATTCTCCGCTTTCGAATTCTGAAAATTCGAATTCGTTTTCATGAGTCTGCAGCGAATTGATGTCATTTTTTAATTTCTCAATGTAAGTTTTTTCATCGTCACAAATAGCAATTCTCATAAAATCACTCCTTTATTTTATTTTAACACAAAATCCCAACTTTTTCAATATAAATCGAAATCATTAATATAAAATAAACAAAATTTACTGATTTAATGTTTTCGATTATTATTTGCATAAATCTGTATTTATGTGAAAAAGCACGGTCTATGAAACAATTTATCCATAGCTGTGCTTTTTTGGGGAGGCGATTGACTTTTATTTATCCGAATACCACAATCCGTTGCTTTATCAATTTTTCTTCCAGCTCTTTTTGAATTTAAGCATATTTTTTATTTTTCTACAACGGTTAATATATTTATTTCAAAAAATCAATCCAAGCTCTGTGTGAAATTCTCTTTAATTCCCATATCCTGCTTTTTCAACCTTATCATCCTCCGCAGCCTGCTGTCGACTGTTCGTCTGACCGATTTATACTTCTGTGTATAATCATCTTCAATGCACCTACTTAAATTCACAAACAATCCCATAACAGTATTTCTAAGTAGCATATTTTCAAAATGCCCCATATCGTCAAGCATATTCTGAGCGTACTCATTACCGTCGTTTGCGGACTTTGTAAGCCATTGGGCAGCCTTTTCCTTATCTTTTTCAACTCCCTCTGCCCCGAAAAGATAAAGCCTGCCGAGCTGATAAGTTGACCACATATTTTCAGCGGATTTTTCAAAATATTCGATGGCTTTAGGAATATCAATCTCCGTTCCAAGTCCCTTTTTGTACATAGCACCCAGTTTGTAATATAGATTATCGTCCGCCTGACCCTTGCTTTCAAGTTCAAGAAAACCGGATAATGCGACCTTGTAATATCTTTGTGCGGTTTCTTCACTTTGACTTACATATTCGCCTTTATCGTACATTTGAGCAACAGCGTATGGGGCATAAGGCTGTCCCTGTTCAGATGATTTGCGATACCACAAAAACGCCTGCGACAAGTCTTTTTCCACACCGTTGCCGTAGTAATATAAATTGGCGAGACTGTATTGTGCGAATTTGTTGCCCTCCTGAGCTGACTTCAAAAACCATTCAAATGCCTTTTCATAATCTTGTTCCGTTCCCAGACCATAGCAATGCATTTTTCCGATTCTATACCAAACGTAAGAACGCATATCCACGGGTTTCATGACCTGCCCTTTGTATTTTGGTTCATATGGAAACATAAAATCTGAGTCCGGCTCGATCTCCATAAAACCCTGAAATGCTTCTTCGTAGAATGAAAAAGACTTTTTTTCATCTTTTTCGCCGAGTTTATCAGTAGAATAGAGTTTGCCCAGATCTTGAATAGCAAGAACATTACCTGCCCCTGATTCGTTAAGCAAAAGCTGCTCCGCTTTTTGAAAATCTTCAAGCTTTGATCGCTTGTTATAAATCAGCTTGCAGGCTTCTTTGTAGGAACTACTCCACTTGAGGTAATATTTGCTTTTCGGAGCGTCATCAACATCGACTGTTACCGCATTTTCACCACTCCAAATGAAATCTTCGGCTGTCAGATCATCGTTATTTGAAAATGTCACTTTATCATTTTCGGATTGCTCAGATTCATCGAACTATGGAGAAATATCAACATAAAAGTCATCATTCTCAAATTGTTCTGTTGGATCGGGTTCTTCAATTTCTACATCAATGACAGGATAATTCATGTCAAGCACAGTTCTGATTATCATATTCCGCACAGGCTGAAAAACTTTGTTATCAACCAATGGCGGCAGTTCTTTTTCTTTTTGCGTATAGGTCTTGTATTTCAAGCTCTCCAAACTGCACCATTTTTCATAAAGCTGACGGATATTATTGTCTTTTGCAAGTTCTGAAAAAATACTGTTGACCGTTTCTTTGACATCAGGCGGAAGGTACCCATATACTTTTTTGCCTTTAACATTCTGTAACTGAGAATATAGTTTGCGGATAAGATTTTCAAGCTGCGGATTTTCAAAACCGCCTTGCTGAACTTTTCTGACAATACTTTTAAACTCCGTTTTTGATACAGCTTTCAATTCGTCACGGCTTAACGTCTGCTCCTGATATATGGACTGCAAATCGTCCTTAAATATATCGTTTGCAAAAGCTGAACGAATCTTATTAATTCCCTCGTTTGTTAAGAATCCTTCCTTTGTATTTTCGGAATAAACAAGCAGATGAATATGCGGATGATGAGTAGTGTCATGAAATGCGGCGTACCATTTTAAATTGCATAATGAAATTTTCTGATTTTTTGCAATATCTGAAATGTGACGCATAACAAGCTGCCGCCACGCTTCCGAATTATCGTAACCAAGTCTAATTGCATCTTCACGACGAAGTGAAATTACGTGGGACCAGACATTGCCTTTGTGATTTGCTATTTCGTTAGCTACCCTGTCAAGAATTATCGGTTCATCTTTTTCATTGAAAAGACCATGAGAACCTCTTTTCTGAACTCCCGGACGCATAGCCATGTAACCGACAAAATTCTGACGATTACCAATGACGTCAGCGTTACGCTCAATGATCGTACTGATTAGTTCCGAAGCGTTTTCTACAGTAGGGTTCACAGTGTAGTCCTCATATTCCAAATATTTTTTAGCTTCGGGAAAATCTGAAAGCAGATCGTTTAAAAGCTGTTCTTGATTCTTTGTAGCGTTATCATTTCTATCCATAATGTTTTGGTCACGGACTTCAACTGTTTCACGGGTTGCGATGTACTTTGTGTAGTTTCTGCGCTTGTTTTTACTTTTCTGTGTACCGCTTTTCAGATAGCGGCTTGTTACGATTATTTGCGATAAAGCTATAGTATCTCCTCCTAACCAATATTCAGTTTGTTTCTTGGATGCTTTGTTTTAAGTATCTCTTTTTGTTTTGCAGACGTAACATGTGTATAAATCTGAGTTGTAGTTATTGAACTATGTCCCAACATTCGCTGTATGTATCGGATATCAACATCTTCTTCGAGAAGAAGAGTAGCAAAAGAATGTCGGAACATATGGGGCGTTATATGCATATCTACTCCGCACTGTTTGCAATAGAAATTTATCATATTGCGAACAGACTGTTCGGTCATTCTTCTGCCTAGCTTGTTGACGAAAAAATATCCCGAATCTGGAATCTCTTTTTCAAATAACGAATGATATTTTCTAAGAATACTGAGTACCGCAAAATTTTCAATAGGTATAATACGTTCTTTTGAGCCTTTACCATAGAATTTAACCGAGTTTCCTAACAGATCAACATTATCTGAACGCAAAGTACAAATCTCCGCCACTCTAGCTCCTGTAGCGAAAAGCAATTCGAGAATTGCTGTATTACGAACTGCACTGCGAATCTGATAATCGCTTTTAGCAAACACAATCTGCTGATACGAAAAAGATATTAGTTTAGCTATAACTCCAAGGGGAATGGTTTTCGGCAGCAGCAAAGGCTCTTTTATCGTTGTTTCCAGTTTGTCAAACGGATTAAAGTCGATAAGATCCTGCAAAAGCAGAAAGTGAATAAACGCTTTAAGCGTTGCAAGCTTACGCTTGGCTGTTTTAGGCTTGTACTTTTTGTTGAGATATTCTATGTAGTCCCACAAGGCCTGCTTTGAAAGCTCATTCGAGAAAACTCCGTACTGCGACAAGTCGATTTTATACGCTCGGATCGTTTTATCACTAAGTTTTTTGTGGTAACGGCAATAATTAAGAAATTCATCAATGTGCAATTTGTATTCAAACATAATGGAAAACTCCTTTTAATTTCAATGTGAATGATTTTGATATTTTTCGTCAAATTAAACAAATGAGACAAGATCTATTATTTTCATTTAATTCAATTTACATCTATTATACCAGAGCTTTTGATGTTCGACAAATTTCGGCAAATTGTGAAAATTCACAAATTTTATGCAATTTAATTGACATTTTAGGGATTTGGTGATATATTTAAAATGAGAAAGTTTAATAAGTGATAACTATAAATTATCAAAGGATTGATATAGAAAATGAGTACTATTACAAAAAAAGAATTCATCAGAGAATATTTAAAAGCTATAAATGAAAACTACGCAGCAGTTTTCGCGGGAGCAGGTTTATCTAGAAGTGCAGGATATGTCGATTGGAAAGAATTATTAAGTGACTTAGCAGAAGATATTGGACTTGATATAAAAAAAGAAACAGATTTAGTAGCAGTAGCACAATATTATAAAAATGAACGTGGCGGACGCTCTGCTATAAACCAAATAATAATGGATAAATTTAATGAAAAAGTTGAAAATAACATAAATATCCAAATATTATCAGAGTTGCCGATATGTACATATTGGACAACCAATTATGATTCATTAATTGAACAACAACTAAAAAAACAAAATAAAAGAGTAGATGTTAAAGTCAATCAAAACAATTTGTCACTATCACTGCGCAATCGAGATGTAGTTGTATATAAAATGCATGGAGACATATCAGATCCGTCGTCTGCTGTATTAACCAAAGATGATTATGAAGCATATAATATTTATCGCTCCTTATTTTCAACAGCACTTCAAGGAGATCTTATTTCAAAAACTTTTGTTTTTATTGGCTTTAGCTTTGAGGATCCCAATTTAAATTCTATTCTTTCAAGAATAAGGGTTTTACTTAACGATAATCAACGTAGTCATTATTGTTTATTAAAAAAAATAACTCGCAATGACTATAATACAGATGAAGACTATATTTACGCTTCAACCAAACAAAAGCTAAGAATCGAAGACCTTTTACGTTATTCTATCAATACAGTTTTGATAGATAGCTATGATGAAATAACAGAAATATTACTCAGTCTAAAAAATAAATATTTTTCTAGGAGGCTCTTTATGTCTGGGAGTGCGTATGAATATGGACAATGGGATTCAGCACCTCAATTTTTGACATTACTTTCACAGACATTAGTTAAATATAACTATCATATTATAACAGGCTTCGGAAATGGTGTTGGTAGTTTCATCATTAGCGGTAGTTTAGATGAAATTATGAATAACAAATCCAAAAATGTTGAGAGATATCTTACTATGCGGCCACGTCCATCTTTTGATTTACAAACAGATAAAGGAAGAATACTACAAAAACATTATCATGAAGATATGATTGGTCAAAGTGGTGTAGTAATATTTCTGTTTGGAAATAAAAAGATTAATAATGATGTAATCAATTCAAATGGAGTAATCGAAGAGTTTGAAATAGCGAAATCATTAAACTAATATGTTATTCCTATAGGTGCAACAGGATATGCCGCGAAACTAATATACGATGAAGTTTATTCAAATATGGAAAAATATAAATATCTCAAGCCGTATATGAATGAATTATTAAATTGCGCCTCAAACACTCAAATGATAAATACGGCTCTGCGAAAAAATCTCTGTAAATTAATCAACTGTGATAAAAACGTTAGTTGGGAGCGACATGAAAAATTTGCCGCTCCGATTTTTTACAGTATACAATAAATACTGTAATTTGTCAAGGTTCTTTTTGAAAATCAGCCTGATGGAATGGAGCGCAGCGCAATGGAATCAGGCTGATTTTCAGCGGCTCGCTCAGCCGAGCCTGT
>ERZ779889.2943-NODE-2943-length-13090-cov-4.686690_pt1 | contig 13090 bp, 15 predicted proteins | sample MGYA00511030_ERZ779889 | MGnify/ENA primary metagenome ERZ779889 (study PRJEB29588, sample SAMEA2160616) | human gut metagenome | biome: human gut; feature: human-associated habitat; material: faeces | place: Denmark | collected 2008/2010 ...
GCTGCCGCCGCGTCGTTGGTGTCGTATACCGGCTCCACGGCCCGTTCCCCGGCGCGCTCGGCCTTGCGGGTGCGCCACTGGGCTTCCGATTCCTGAATGTGCGCCGAGTCCATCAGCATGATGCGGCAAAGATTGCAGGTGGCCTCCGTGGCGTAGATCTGCCCACGGAACCCGTCCTTGCACAGCTTGGGGAGCATACCGGAATGGTCGATATGGGCGTGGGTCAGGAACACCGCTTCGATGGCATTCGCCGGAACGGGCAGCGGGACATTCTGGAAGATGTCCTCCCCCTGCTCCATACCGCAGTCCACCAGATAGTACCGGCCATTCACTTCCAGCAGCGTACAGCTGCCAGTGACCTCATGGGTCGCGCCGATGAATTGAACTTTCATGTCTGCACCTCCAAGATTGACGTGACGCCCCGGAAAAACCGGCGGGGTTCTTTGACCATACTATACCACAATTCGCCGCGCAGTGCAAGGTTTTGACTTTTTTGAATACGAAAACGCGCCCGGTTCTTTGCAGAATCGGGCGTGTTTTGAATCAATCTTAATACTCGGTGGGCTTGATGTGCCAGATCTCCTCGGCGTACTGACGGATGGTGCGGTCGGAAGAGAACTTGGCGGCGGAGGCCACGTTCATCAGGCACTTGCGGCCGAAGGCAATGCGGTCGGCATAGTCCCGGTTGGCCTGGAGCTTGGTGTCGAAGTAGGAAGCGTAGTCCAGCAGCAGGAAGTAATGGTCGGCCTGATGCCAGTCGGTGCCGTCCAGCAGAGAGTGGAACAGCTCCTTCTGGGCGTCGTCCGTGGGGACGGTGCCGTCCACCAACGTATTGATGGCACGGCGCAGGTCGGCATTGGCGTCGAAAATATCCCTGGCGTGGTAGGTGGGCTTCACGGCGTTGATCTCATCCACGGTGTGACCGAAGATATACTCGTTCTCCCGGCCGGCCTCCTGGGCGATCTCTACATTGGCGCCGTCCAGCGTACCCAGGGTCACGGCGCCGTTGAGCATCAGCTTCATATTGCCGGTGCCGGAGGCTTCCGTACCGGCAGGGGAGATCTGCTCGGAAATGTCGGCGGCGGGGATGATATGCTCGGCGTAGGAGCAGTTGTAGTTCTGAACGAATACCACTTTCAGCTTGTCGGCCACGGCGGGGTCGCTGTTGATCAGCTTCGCAACCCGGTTGATATAGCGGATGATGGCCTTTGCCCGGGCGTAGCCGGGGGCGGACTTGGCGCCGAAGAGGTAAACCGTGGGATGGAAGTCCGGCAGACGGCCTTCCTTCAGACGGAAGTAGATGTCCACGATGGACAGAATGTTCATCAGCTGGCGCTTGTACTCGTGCAGACGCTTGACCTGCACGTCGAAGATGAAGTCGGGGTTCAGCGTCACGCCCTCGTGCTTGGCGATGACGGCGCACAGCTGCTCCTTCTTCAGGTGCTTGATATCGTTGAATTCCACGATGGTCTCGTCGTAAATCTGATTTTTCAGCTCGCCGATGAGGTCGAGGTTCTTCAGGAAGTCGCCGCCTACCTTTTCCCGCAGCATGGCGGTCAGTTCGGGGTTGCACAGACCCAGCCAGCGGCGGGGGGTGATGCCGTTGGTCTTGTTCTGGAACCGCTCGGGGAAGGCGTAGTACCAGTCCTTGAAGCAGTCGTTCTTCAGAATCTGGGTGTGGATCTCCGCCACGCCGTTGATATAGGAGCCGACGTAAATGGACAGGTTCGCCATGTGGGCGGTGTTGTCTTTCACGATGAACAGATCCGGATGCTCCCACTTGAGCTTCTGGTCAATGCGGCAGATGATGTCCACGATCTCGGGAACCACGCTGCGCATCAGATCCAGCGGCCACTTTTCCAGTGCCTCGCCCATGACGGTGTGGTTGGTGTAGGAGAAGGTCTTCTGAGCGACATTGAAGGCGTCGTCAAAGCTCATGCCCTCCAGCATCAGCAGGCGGATCAGCTCGGGGATGGACATGGCGGGATGGGTGTCGTTGAGCTGCACCGCGTAGAACTCGGCAAAGCGGCTCAGATCATCGCCATGGGCAATTTTGAAGGTGCGCAGCATATCCTGCAGGGACGCAGAGGACAGCACATACTGCTGCTTGATGCGCAGGCGCTTGCCCTCCCATGTGGAGTCGTTGGGGTACAGGACGCGGGTGATGTCCTCGGCCTTGTTCTTGGCGTCCAGCGCCCGCAGGTAGTCCTGATTGTTGAAGGCGTTGAAGTCCAGCTCCTCCTCGGCCTCGCACTGCCACAGGCGCAGCGTGCCCACGTTCTCGGTGCCATAGCCGATGACGGGAACGTCGTAGGGAACGGCCAGAACGGTATGATCGGGGAATTTGACCTTCACGGTGTGGTTATAGCGGCGGAAGGACCAGGGATCGCCGAACTTTGTCCAGTCGTCGGCATTCTCCACCTGACTGCCGTCGGCGTCAAAGCTCTGCTTGAACAGACCGAACTTGTAGCGCAGGCCGTAGCCGGACAGGGGAATATCGGTGGAAGCAGCGCTGTCCAGGAAGCAGGCCGCCAGACGGCCAAGACCGCCGTTGCCCAGAGCGTCGTCCTCGATGTCCTCGAGAATCGCCAGGTCAACCCCGTGCTCGGCAAACAGCTCCTTCATCTCGTCCAGAATGCCCAGGTTGAACAGGTTGGAATACACCAGACGGCCGATCAGGTACTCGGCGGAGATGTAGTAGGCCTTACGATTGGGCATACGGGTCTTCTTGGAATGGCTCCAATCGTCGGAAATGGCCATCATAACAGCCTGACCCAGCGCTTCATGCAGCTCCTGAGGGGTTGCCTCCTGCAAAGAAACGTCGTAGGTGTACTTGAGCTGTGCCTCCGTCCATTTCAGGATGTTCAGACAGTTGTTGTTCATGTTAGCTCTCCATTCTTAAAGCGGGCGCGCCGCCATGGCTTATTGATACGGTTCCTTCCAGACAGACTTTTGATAGTATATCATATTCCGATCAGCATGTCCAGTTGAAACCGTCCCGAAAACGGCAAACAGGAAACTTTTTGCCGGTATCCGTCTGAGCGTGGGTTCTCCGGAGGAACTCCGGGGGAAGACACCTCTGCGGCGGCGGAAAAACGGCAGTTTCGGAAAATTGAAACGTTTCCAATTCTTGCAGATTCCCACTTAGAATAATACCATTTTCCCATTTTGTCAAGTAAAACCGGATGAAAACCGGATGAATATTTTTCCTGGGTTCTATGTTTTATACGAGTTTTTAATAAAACGCTTAAAAGCGTTTTATTAGGCCGCAGGATTGCGGCCAGCGGCCACTGCCGCTAAAAAACGAAGTCAATACATTTCTTACCGCCGCCCAGGCGGTCTGCCGTGAAACGGCTTTCATAAAATGATGAAATCATTTTATGAAGAAATAGTATTACCGCGCCGCTATCCCCTGCCCGCCCCCGGCGGACGGAAATGCCCCGGACAATGGGAAAGGCAACGTTCACATTTCGTCTATTTACTTTTCCCCGGAAGAATGGTATAATGAAAAGCCGTAATGGGAAGGAGGCGGTTATTTGAGCCGGTTTTTTGATGAATTAAAGGATTTTTGGAAAAAAGGCGACATATTTCTGCTGGTTTTGTGCCTGATCGTATCCGGCTTTGGCTGCGTTTTCATTGCCAGCGCCACTTCCGCCGACAAGTTTGGCGGCAATATCAAATATATTATCATTCAGCTGGCGGCTACCGGTCTGGGCGTCATGATGTACGCGCTGGTGTCCTCCGTCGATCTGGACTTTCTTTCGGAACACCGGATGGTGATGGTGGCTTTCAACTGCGCGCTGCTTCTCATGCTGATAAGCCCTTTGGGAACCGACCACGACTCCGGTAACCGAAGCTGGATCGACCTGGGCTTCATCAGCGTTCAGCCCGCCGAGATCTGTAAGATCACCTATGTCGTTATTATGGCGTCGGTCATGTCGGCGCACCAGAACCGGATATCCAGTCTGCCGTCCGTCATGCACATGTGCCTTCACCTGGGACTGCTGGTGGGACTGAACATGGTGCTGTCCGGCGACGCGGGCGTTTCCCTGATCTTCGTGTTTATCTTCATCGGCATGGCCTTCGGCGGCGGCGTCAGCCTGTGGTGGTTCGTCCTGGCCATCGGCCTGATCGTGGCGGCGTTCCCGATCCTGTGGCAGTTCCTGGGCGAATACCAGCAGAACCGGTTTCTGATTCTGGTTGACGACACCATCGACCCCATGGGCATCAACGAGCGCTACCACTCCATGATGAACCTGCGTTCCCTCACCGGCGGCGGCCTGACGGGGCAGGGGCTGTTCAACGGCAACCGTACCCAGAGCGGCAGCCTGTTCGCCCAGCACACGGACTATATCTTCTCGTCCATGGGCGAGGAGCTGGGCTTCGTGGGGTGCCTTGCGATCATGATTATGGAAATGGCCATCATCGCCCGGTGCATCTATGTGGGTATGCACTGCCAGGACTATATGCGCCGGCTGGTATGCTACGGCGCCGCGTCCGCGCTGATGTTCCAGGTGATGATCAACACTGGCATGTGCATCGGCGTTATGCCTGTTATCGGCCTGACCCTCCCGCTGATCAGCTACGGCGGCTCCTCGGTGGTTTCGATCTACGCCATGCTCGGTCTTGTTTCCGGCGCCCACGCGCGGCCGCAAAGCCTGAGCCATGAACGATACGTGCAGCCATACAGGTAGCTTTTCCGCGCCCCACCTTTTGGTGGGGCGCAAAAAGAAATAAGGAAATTCCGAAAAAGTGGTTGACTTTCCGGAAAAACGTGGTATAATAATTCCTGCTTCGGTATGGAGGCATAGCTCAGCTGGTTAGAGCGCATGCTTCACACGCATGAGGTCACAGGTTCGAGTCCTGTTGTCTCCACCAGGTATAATATAGAGGATTTGTGTAACGGTAGCACACCGGACTCTGACTCCGTTTGCGGGGGTTCGAATCCCTCATCCTCTGCCAGGTCCACTGTGGTCGCAAGATTACAGTGGACTTTTTTGCATCAAGGGCGCTCCGCTTTCATCGGAGCGCCCTTGATGCTTCATTTGATTGCCGCGCTGTTGTTCAGCAGCAGCGTGCTGTAGAGGAACAGCACGTCCTGACCGTGAAAGTCCAGAAACTGCCCCAGATAGTCGCTTCGGACGTACCGAAGGTCTACCAGCGTCACTCTGGCGTAGTCGTTTACCAGCAGCGGAACGAGGCTGCTTCCGAAGGAATCCCGGAATACAATCAGCTCCCGGCCGGTGGCCGCGTTGGGGTTTTCGATGGTCAGCAGACTCCGGGCACCGGAGAGATACACGTCGTACAGGTCTTTGCTGTCTAGCTTGGTCATGTCGTAGACAGCGGTGGTTTCTCCCGTTTCGTAGTCGTACACCCGGCAGTCGCCCAGCAGGTCGCTTTTCAGCAGGTACAGGGTATCCGGCTGCATGGGCAGCGCCGCCTGACCGTAGTACACGCCGTAGAAGGGCTTTTCCAGCGGGGTGACGGTGTAATCCTCCTGCCGGGGAGAAGACGCCCCCAGCGCCTGACACAGCGTCTGCGCCGCCGGGAGCAGCCGCTCCTGCCGCCAATGGGTATCGGTGCGGTAATAGTCCTGAATGGACAGACTGTCCGTCAGACTCACGGGAGCCGCCCACGGCATCCCGTCCTCCACCATGGCAAAGAGCCGGTCATAGTCCAGAGACAGCTGCCCGGCGGACTGCGCCAGATAGTAGCCCTTGTCCGGGACGATGGCAAGGTAAATTTGGGAATCGGTGGAGGAAAGATAGGTTTCGTATACGCTGCTGAACCGCTCCAGCGCGTGGTTGACCGAGGCTTCGCTCAGAGGATATTCCTGTGCCGCAGCATGGCCTTGGGAGATATAAATGCCGCTTTTGTCGCTTTGCCGCAGGACGAAGCGGTGGAACAGGGATTTCGCCTCGCGGAAAGTATCCCGCAGGGGGAACTGATCCAGACTGGCGTCCTCAAAATCTGTCATGAAGCTGCCGTCCAGCAGGGCTTTTCCCTGAATGGCGGGCTTCTGTGCCAATTGGCGGCGCTCCGCGACGGAAATGTCCCGGCTGGGTGCCAGCCACGCCCACACAGCCAGCACCGCCCAGACAGCCGCAACAATGATCGCGCAAATTCGATTTTTCATACTGCAGCCCCCTTAAAACCGGAAATACAGGAATGGGCTGAAGGAGCCATCCACCAGATAGGCCGTGCAGACGATCAGCAGCGCCAGCATTGCCGCGGCTTCCAGCACGACGCCCGCCTTCGTTCCGTCAATGCGCCGCGCCGCGTTTTTCACCACCGGCGTGGAGCCGAGAATGCCCAGCACGAACAGGACGGCATAGCTTTTGAGATAATACAGCGTTTCGGCGGAGGTCAGGCTCAGGCTGCCGAAGCCGAACAGTCCGGCAAAGTCCTGCCCCGCCTGGGCAAGACTGTCCGCGTTGAACAGGACGAAACTGAGGACTACCGCCAGCAGCACATAGCCATGGCGCAGGACGCCCGGCAGCCTTTGCAGGACGGGAATCCACTTTTCCGCCAGCAGAAGCGCGGCAAACAGCAGCCCCCACAGCACGAAATTCCACGCCGCGCCGTGCCACAGCCCCGTAAGCATCCACACGGTGAGGATGTTCAGAACCCACCGCCAGCGGCTGACCCGGCTGCCGCCCATGGGGATATATACATAGTCCCGGAACCAGCTGCCAAGGCTGATATGCCATCGCCGCCAGAACTCCGTGACGCTTCCCGAGAGGTAGGGGTAGTTGAAATTCTCCACAAAATGGAACCCCAGCACCCGCCCCAGGCCGATGGCCATGTCGGAATAGCCGGAAAAATCGAAGTAAATGTTCAGGGTGAAGGCCACGGCGTACATCCAGTAAAACAGGACGGATTTTTCGCCGCTCTGTCGGAACAGCCGGATCAGCAGGGCAAAATTGTCCGCGAGGATGACCTTTTTCCCCAGCCCTACCAGAAACCGCCGCAGTCCCGCCGCCGCGTTGTCCCAGCTGTGCTCCCGGTGTTCCAGCTCCCGGGCGATGTCCGCATAGCGGACGATGGGGCCTGCAATCAGCTGGGGGAACAGGGCGACATACGCGCCGAAGTTGATGAGGTTCTTCTGTGCCGGGACGCTGCCGCGATAGACGTCGATGGTGTAGCTCAGGCACTGGAAGGTGTAAAAGCTGATGCCGACGGGCAGCGCAAGATGAAGCAGGGGAATTTTCAGGCCGGTGACGGTGTTCAGACTGCCGATGAAGAAGTCCGCGTACTTGAAAACCCCCAGCAGCCCCACGCTGATGACGATGGACGCCAGCAGCCAGAGCTTTTTCCGCTTCCGGGAGCGTTCGATGCCCAGGCCGCAGACGTAGCACAGCAGGATGGTGAACGCCATCAGGGGCAGCAGCCGCAGCTCCCCCCAGCCGTAAAAAATCAGGCTGGCAAGGAGCAGAACGGCGTTTTTCCCCTTCCGGGGCGTGAGAAAATACACCGCCAGCACCGCCGGGAGGAAATAATATAGGAAGGGAATGCTTGAAAAAACCATAGGCGTGTTCGCTCCTGAGAACTCTTATAAAAATGGCAGCGATTCCATCGCTGCCATTTTGGAAACCTTAAATCACAAATTCGGGTTCGCCGACGACCTTGCCGAAGGCGTCCACAAAGGACTGGGCGGTGAGGTCGTAGCTGGTGTCCAGCATAATGAGCATCACCACGTCACGGTAGCCGGTGACCAGCATGTCGTCCGCTTCCACGCAGACCCACTTGCGGGGGTTGATGCCGGACTTCATGGCTTCGGCGACGGACTTGATGTCCTCACCCGGCGCGACCCGCACCATGACCATGGAAAAGGCGATAGAGCCGATCATCGGCTCGCAGACCCCGGCCTCCCTCAGCACACCGGCGTTATCCAGACCGGTGCTGCTCTTGATGGCCCACTGCCCTTCCTCGCTGGTGTCGGTGAGGTCGATGGTCTCGACGCCGCCGTCGAACTCCACCGGCTGCTGGGCAACGATTTCGTTCAGCAGCTCCTCCATGGTTCCCTCCACCTTGTCGGGGGAGGTGGTTTCCGTGGGCTTGGATCCGGCACAGCCGGAAAGCAGGGACAGCGCCATGGCTGCCGCCAGAATTGCAGTTAAAAATCTTTTCATGTTTCATTTCCTCCTGAAATTATTTCGGGTAAATCGTCTCTTCCAATAAGCATGCCCCAAAAACAGCAGGAGCATACCGGCGGCCGCGCCGCAGCTGTCAATGCACACGTCCCGGATGCCGGGGCTGCGGCCGGGGACGAAGATCTGGATGGTCTCGTCGATGCAGGCAGCGGCCACGCCCAGCGCGAACGCCGGAAGCCGCTTTTTCCCCAGCATCCCGAACAGCCACCCAAGCAGCAGTCCCAACGCGCCGAACTCGGCAAAGTGGGCAAATTTCCGCAGCAGGCCGTCGCCGCCGGAGGGAACCGCTTCGCCGGGAGTGAACACGCCGTCCAGCAGCGCCTTCAGCGTGCCGCTGATCTGTCCGGAGACTTCCGCCGGGAGCAGGGAATTGCCCCAGATAAAGACCAGATTGCAAAGCAGAAGCACAGTACACAGCGTCATGCGGCGCTTTGTGCGCTTCACGCCAGAACCCCCAGATGCTCCAGCAGGATCTTCACGCCCAGCAGAATCAGAATGACGCCGCCGGCAAACTCGGCCTTTTTCTCATACCGGCTGCCGAACACGTTGCCGATCTTCACGCCCAGAGCGGACAGCAGGCAGGTGCAGATGCCGATAAACGCCGCCGCCAGCCAGATGTTCACGCTGCCGACCATGGCAAGGGAAATGCCGACGGCCAGCGCGTCTATGGAAGTCGCCACGGCCATGAGAAACATGGTCCTGACGGACAGGTCGGCGTCCTTTTCCGGGTCGTCGCCGGATTCGTCTTCCTTCTCCAGCGCTTCCTTCAGCATGTTGATGCCGATGATGACCAGCAGACCGAAGGCGACCCAGTGGTCGAACGCTTCAATGGCTTCGGCAAACAGCGAGCCAAGGAAAAAGCCGGTCACGGGCATCAGCATCTGGAAGCCGCCGAACCAGAGTCCGCAGGTCGCTTCCGCCTTCAGCGTTGCCTTTTTCATGGCAAGGCCCTTGCATACGGACACTGCGAAAGCGTCCATGCTCAGTCCCACCGCCAGCAAGAACAGTTCTCCGATTCCCATAAAAAATCCTCCGTACTGAATACATGTCAGCACAGAAGACGCGAAGAGACTGTGCCGGCCTGCAAAAGTCTCGTCATTTCAGGCTGAACCGGGGCCTCACCAGTATGTCGATTCAGTCCCGCGTTGTGCGCCGACCACTCCCTCTTCACGGCGCATTATAACAAAGATTCCTCCGCTCGTCAAGGCGAAGCGGAGGAATACACAGTTATTTTACAAATGGCTCATTGCCCATTCCACGACCAGCACCGCGGCGCTGCTGCTGAGGGCGACCACGATCAGACTCTTGCCCCGGTAGGCCAGAATCACCGCCACCACCAGCGCCGCCGCGCCGCTTAAGATAGAAGCGGTGCTGCTGAGGATGGAGGGGAACGTCATGGCCGTCAGGCAGCAATAGGGAACGTAGTACAAAAACGAGCGCAAAAAACGGCTCCTAATGGGCTTGCGGAAAATCGTCATGGGCAGGACGCGGATGAGGTAGGTCGTCAGCGCCATGGCGAGGATGTACAGATAAATGTTCATGCCGCTTCCCTCTCTTCCTTCACCGGGAACAGCGCGGCGCAGATGGCGGCGGCTGCCACGGTGCAGATCACGATGGACAGTCCCGGGGAAACGGTTTTCAGCCCCGGCGTCCAGGAAAACAGGCTGCTGAAGATCAGCGCCAGCACCACCGCAACAAAAATGTCCCGGTTCTTCTTCGCGGGGGGTACCACGATGGCGATGAACATGCCGTAGAGCATGACCCCCAGCGCCGTCCGGATGGAGAGCGGCAGGATCGACCCGGCCAGTGCGCCGCACAGCGTCCCCAGCGTCCAGCCGATAAAGGGCAGCGTCCCCAGCCCCAGCAGGAACGGCACCGTCAGGGGTGCTTCCCGCGCCATGGCGAGGGCGAAAATTTCATCCGTATTGAAAAACGCGATCAGAAGCCGGGGCAACAGGCCGATCTTCTCGCCCATCCGCTGGCTCAGCGCCAGACTCATCAGGGCGTAGCGGCTGCGTCAGCACCATTTCCCACAGCGTGGCGGCGGCGACGATGAGGGTCAGCCCCGCGAACTGCCCCGCGCTGGTCAGATTCGTGGCGGAGATCAGCACCGCGTCCAGCGTTTTCAAGCCCTGCGACACGGCCATAGCACCGAAGCCGAAGCTCACCGAAAAATATCCCATCCCCACAGGCAATCCACGGTTGACGCCCACGCGGTATTCATTGTTGTTCATAAATAACACTTCTCTATGTCTCTTTTTTCCGGCAAACGTCGCCGGATGGTCAGCGGACGCCCTGATATTCCATCAGCTCCAGAACGTCCTGTCCCCGCTTGGTCAGCGCCATGCTGCCCCGGACGGGGCTGGCATCATAGGCGGGGGTATGGTAATCTTTCAGGGGCTTGTCATAGTCCAGGGAGATGAGGCCCTTTTTCTCCAGGCATTGCAGCAGAATCTCTTTTCCCGGCTCCTCCGGGAAAACCGGCGCTTCTTTTTCCTGAATCACAGGCAAAAAGGCGCACTCGCCCAGTCGGCGCAGAAAGCCGATCTCTTCTTCCGTAAGCTCCAGCTCCAGGCCGCACCCGGAGCAGCCGCCGCAGCCCCCGCTGCATCCGCCGCAGGATTCACATTTGCTCATAATCGGTGTCCTCCCGTTTCTTTCAGGGTATCATAGCAGATGGGCGGCGAAATGTCAAATTGCGACCCGTCTGAAAATTTCTGCCCATTCGACGCAAAATGCGTTTTCCCTTGCGCTTTTCCCGAAATTAGGGTATACTAGAGGCACAGAAAAATACCAAGGAGGAATTGTTATGTCCGTCATGCACATTACGAAGGCCAATTACGACGAGCTGGTGAAAAACAGCGATAAGCCCGTGCTGCTGGATTTCTGGGCGCCCTGGTGCGGCCCGTGCCGGATGGTCGGCCCCATTGTGGAGGAGATCGCTCAGGAGCGGGAGGATATCGCCGTGGGCAAGATCAACGTGGACGAGGAAGTGGAGCTTGCCATGGAATTCGGCGTCGCCAGCATCCCCACGCTGGTGGTCGTGGAACGCGGCAAGGTCATGAACAAGGCCATCGGCTACATGCCGAAGGCAGAGATCGAGGAACTGCTGGGCTGACACGGCAGAACCCATAGGAACGTTCAGGCGGCGCTTTTAAGCGCCGCCTGAATTTTTTACTTTTTGTGCTGGTAATAGTACTGCTTGATGGCTTGGAACGACTCGTCGCTGATGACGTGCTCGATCCGGCACGCGTCGTCGGTGGCGGTCCTTTCGTCCACACCCAGACGGATCAGCAGCTCCGAGAGCACCGTGTGGCGCTCGTAGATCGTCTCCGCCAGCTTTTTCCCGGAATCCGTCAGCGTGATCGCGCCGTCTTTTTCCATGAGGATATACCCGCCCTCGCGGAGAATGCCCATCGCGCGGGAAACGCTGGGCTTGGAATACCCAAGATATTCGCTGACGTCAATGGAGCGGACATACCCGCTTTTCTTCGCCAAAACCAGTATAGCCTCAAGATACATTTCACCCGATTCCCGGACAGTCATTCGGCTCATCTCCTTTTTATAAGGATATCACACTTTCCCGCTGAATGCAAGCGGCGGATTTCCGGGAAAAGGGAAGTCCCATGGGACGTTCGGGGTGAACTGTGAAATGTTCACAAATTTTCGCTGGTTTTTTCTACGTTTTGCCGAGGTAGTTCTGCTCATTTTCGGTTGATGGCCAGCAGGACGGCGCCAAAATACTTGCGTTTGCGGAGGAAATCCGCAAGGCTGCTGCCGTAATTGTCCGCGCCGGTGGAGTTGCGGTAGGTGTTGTAGCCGACGAAGCCCCCGGCGGTGTTGCGCAGCGCCACGAAGTGCGCGCCGAAGCGGTATTTATTCCGCCAGTGGTAGAACAGGATGCAGACGTCCGCGTTTTTTGCCGCCTCGTCGAAGCGCTTGGTGTCCACGACGATCTTCACGGGGAAGCCCCACTTCCGGAAGCACACCGCAGGCCCCCAGAAGGAGGTGCCGGTGTTGCCGTGGATCAGGGGCAGCTGCCATTCGTAGTAGCGAATCAGCGCCGGGATGTCCGTTTTGTACCCCAGAATTTGCAGGGCGTTCCAGGTGGCGACCCATCCGCATCCAACGTCCGCCGAGGCACGCAGGCCGTAGCGGTACTGCTCTTTGGGAATGTCGTGCTGATTGTAGATAAAGTCGTTCATATCTGCTGCTCCATAACCGGATGCTCCGCAATGTAATCGTCCAGAATGCCCGCCGCCGTCATGACCATATGGGCGCAGGGGCGGGTCTTGTAAAATTCCGCCGTGCGGGGCGTGGGATTGGGGTCGGATGGCGGATTGTCCAGAATCTCCCGGCAGATAATGCTGCCGATCTTCTCCCGGAACTGCCCCGCAAGGTTCTGCACCAGCCGGTAATGGGCTTTTTTGTTCACGTCGTTCTCGCCGGGGTCGTCATAGCCGTACAGAAGCCCCGCCACCATCAGCATCCCGCTGACCGCACCGCAGACCTCCCGCATCCGCCCCATGCCGCCGCCGAAGGAGGACGCCAGCTTCGCCGCGAAGCTCTTTTCAAGCCCCGTTACGTCGCCGAAGGCCTCCAGCACCGCCTGGGCGCAGTTGCTGTCGGATAAAAAGAGCTCCGCCGCCAATTCCCTGTGATCCATCGCTGTTTCCTCCGTATATTTGATAGAACCAGTTTACCGGGAGAAGGGGCAAATGTCAAGCCGGGATTCGCGCACAGATGGGCGACATGTGCCGGATTCGCCGAAATGGAATGGTAGGGTTCGCTTCTGATTTGGAAGATTATACAAAAAACGCGGATGCACCGAAAAAGCTATTGACAATCGGAAACCGCGATGCTAGGATACACTCAAAATTGAATCGCTTGATAGAGGCGCGGTACTCATCAGTACCCTCCGGCAAGGTCGTGCAGCC
>ERZ779889.2945-NODE-2945-length-13089-cov-4.092604_pt1 | contig 13089 bp, 9 predicted proteins | sample MGYA00511030_ERZ779889 | MGnify/ENA primary metagenome ERZ779889 (study PRJEB29588, sample SAMEA2160616) | human gut metagenome | biome: human gut; feature: human-associated habitat; material: faeces | place: Denmark | collected 2008/2010 ...
TTTGCTCTGTGTTTCTGTGCTTTACCGCGTCAGCAAGATATATATTATCAGACGGCAGCACTTTTGTCAACACTTTTTTTCATTTTTTTTGATTTTTTTTCAATATTTGTTCTAACCCGCGAAAATTCGACATTTTTCGTGATTTTCGTGCAGTTCTCACGGGTTCTCCCATCGTTATCAGATTGCCTTCCATAGCAAAAGGATATCCAGCCGGTGGTTTCCAGCCAGATATCCCCTCTCTGCATTGGGTTTTATTATAAATTCATTCGGTATGTCGTTTCATTTTCTCCAAACACAAAATCCTCAAAAGGCTGACATTTTCCTGTATCTGCAAATCCGAATTTCGTATGGAGACAAATCGACGCGGTATTGTCTTCCTCAATATAGGCACAAATATACTCGTCACCATTTCCATTTTGCCGAATTCGGTCGATTCCTCTTTGCAGCATGCGGCTGGCGATTCTTTTTCTTCGTTCTGTGGATTTCACGCTCAGATCGCCGAGATACCAGTGACGAACATCTGTGGAACTCCGGATAAAATTGATTCTGCCAATCAATTCATCTCCGCGAAATGCCAGAATCGTAAACCACTTTTTCGCAAAACAGTCCGGCGGTGCAAAGTATTTTTCGAAATGCAGTGCCATCGCCCCATTCTCTCTGGGTGTATACCCACCTTTATATGCCGCAACCTTCAAGTACGTCTCATCGCCGGGTAAGTTTTTCTCGTCATAAACGGCCAGCTGCACTTTCCCGAAGGTATCTGTCTCATATATTTTCGTCGGGCGTCCCCACGCAAACCGCTCCAGACCAATCTCCCGAAATCCATACTTTTCATAAAAGCCAATGTGGTCGGTGGCAAGATACATTTTATCAAAACCGAGTTTCCCTGCCTCATATCTGGCATGGTTCATAAGCAGCTCGCCATAGTGCCATCCACGGAGGTCAGGTTCTACAAACAGCGTTGTCAGCCACGGGCTCCGCTTGGTCTCATTTTCCACCGGTTCCGCATCACACAACTGATAGAAGCCTTTTATCTCGTCTTCCTGCATGCCTCCCACCATAATCCATGTTTCCGGCAGTCTATTTTCTTTTTGCAGACATTGATTCAATGTATCCTCAAATGCGCCGTATACATCACTCCATTTTTCCTCACAATACGCTTTTGCCGTTTCCGCCCATTGCGGATTCTTTCTTATAGAAACAACTTTCATATTTACCTGCTTTCCTGCAGCCCATTCATTATTGTACAAAACCTTTTTCTTTATTCAGAAAATTTCCGTATAAAGAAAAAAGTGTTCCTGAAACCAGAAACACTTGTATTTATCCTCATATTATATATGCCGGCTGCATAAAGCATGATAAAGTGAATGATAGATGTAACGGATTCCAGTGTGTCGTTTTCTGCTATTGTTCCGCTTTTTCATATCATTCACCTGCCTTTCGTATAGGAATTAGTATAACGTACTTTTTCCCGCGTGTCAATCGTCTAACTGAATTCCTTTCAGCAGACCTGCCAGCGATGTCGTCGCTTCCTCATCGGTGTATTCCATCGAGGTTTCTTCCGAATCGTTGACTGCTTCTTCCACTTCCGGTGCAATGTCCTCTGCTTCTTTCATGCTCAAGCGAATTTTTCCGTCTTCGACAGACAACACTTTCACTTTTACTTTCATGCCAAGTTTAACCACTTCTTTGGGCGACTTCAAAAATTTATTGCAAATCTGTGAAATATGCACCAGCCCGGTAAGTCCGTCTCCAAATTCGACAAAGCATCCGTAAGATTCGATACGTGTGATCGTGCCCTCGGTAATGAAACCTTTCTGCAATGCATTTAATTTGGCTGCATTTTCCTGTGCAAGACGTTCTTTCGCCACTTCTTTTGCCGAAAGCACAAGGCGGTTTTCTTCCTCGTCTGCCGTGATCACCTGTACCTGCACTTTTTTGCCGACGTAAGAATCCAGATCCTCGACGTATTCGGCTGCCAGTTTGGAAGCCGGAATAAACGCACGGATTCCCTCCAGATACGTAACGACGCCAGAAGGTACTGCCTCTTTAATCTTTACTTCAAATATGGTGTGGTTGGCAAGCGCATCCTGCATCGTCTCCCACGCCGCCACTTCTTTTGCCTGGCGCAAAGATGTGATGGTCTGTCCCGATTCATCTTCGTACAAAACGATCACGGTCAGCGTATCCCCGATGCGAATTTCATCCATTGCTTGAAAATCCGGGTCATTGCTCCATTCTTCTTTCGGAATGATTCCGCGGGAATACGATTGCAGATCAAGCGCGATCTCGTCTTCGTCGATTGCCACAACGGTTCCTTTTATCGCCTGTCCCGGGCGGAATTTTACAAAAGAGGCATTGATTTCATCTTCAAAATCTGCCATTGTCAATTTTTCTTCATCCATTTTCTGTCATCCTTTCCAATTCGTCTGCTAATCTAGCAAATTCTTCCAGCCCTAATTTTTCGCCTCGTATTCTTACATCAAATCCCGCCTGTTCAATCGCACGCGCTGCCTGTTCTTTCGTAAAGGAAAGCTCGGCGCTGTTTGCAATTCCATTTTGCAGGGTTTTCCGGCGCTGATTAAAAGAAGCGCGGATCAGACGGAACATCAGTTTTTCATTATGCACTTCGACCGGCACTCTTGCGAGACAGTCGAGTCGTATGACCGCACTGCCGACATTGGGCCGCGGCATAAAACAGTTCGGTGGCACAAAGGCGGCGATGTATGGTTTGGCATAATATTGAACCGCGAGAGACAGCGCTCCGTAATCTTTTGTCCCCGGTTCTGCTTTCATACGGTCTGCCACTTCTTTCTGCACCATGACGGTAACATTTGCCAGAGGAACATGGCTTTCAAATAATTCCATAATGATCGGCGTGGTAATGTAATATGGCAGATTTGCCACCACTTTGATCGGCTTTCCGTCATTGTAAGTGTCTGCGATCTGCTGAATGTCCTGTTTTAAAATATCGCCATGCAGCACTTCTACATTGTCGTAAGGCTGCAATGTTTCCTTGAGAATAGGGATCAATTTATCATCAATCTCCACCGCAAGCACCTGTCTTGCATTTTCACAGAGATACTGCGTCAATGTGCCGATCCCCGGTCCGATTTCCAGCACAAAATCGTCTTTTGTAATCTGTGCCGCGTCGACAATTTTATCAAGCACATGCGGATCGATCAAAAAGTTTTGTCCAAATTTTTTCTTAAATTGAAATTCATGCTTTTGAAGCACTTGTATGGTCTCTTTGGGATTGCTTAATTTTTCCATATTCACCTCCTGTTTTTTTCATCCAGCCGGTATAACTTTCTGGCATTTTTTTCTGTTTCTTCGATTACTTTCTGCTCGGAAATTCCTTTGATCGCGGCAATTTCGCGTGCCACATAAATTAAGTTTGTGGAATCGTTTCGTTTGCCGCGGTTTGGTTCCGGCGAAAGGTAGGGGCAGTCCGTCTCCAGCACAATACGTGAAAGTGGGATGGCTTCTACCGTCTCTTTCAAACGACGTCCGTTTTTAAATGTGATCACACCGCCGACTCCGATATAAAATCCCATATCGACGTATTCTTTTGCCATCTCTTTGGCATACGAATAGCAATGAATCACGCCGCCACAATCTGCCGCATGGGTTTCCAATATCATATCCATCGTATCTTTCGCCGCTTCACGGCTGTGGTATACAATCGGTAAATTTACTTTTTTTGCCAGTTCAATCTGGCGGCGGAACCATTTTTTCTGAATTTCCGGCTCCGGCTCTTTCCAGTGATAATCAAGACCGATCTCTCCGATGGCAACAACTTTTTCGTCATGGGAAGCCTGTTCCAGCCATTCCATATCGGCTTCTGTGAGGGGCGCGGTGTCCGAAGGATGCACCCCGACCACCGCATAGGCAAACTCATAACTGTGTGCCAGTTCCATCGCCGCTTTGCTGCTTTTCATGTCAGCGCCTACGCACACAATATTGCCAATTCCATTTTCTTCCAATGATTCAAGAAAGCTTTCGCGGTCTTCGTCAAATGCTCTGTCGTCGTAATGACTATGTGTATCAAATATCATATTATTCTTAGAAAAGACAACAGAAGAGAATTCCTCCGTTGCCTTTTATCTCCGTTTTCTTTGTATTCTATTAGCAGATCTCGGCTCCTGCCGGCATCGGTTTTTCCGGTGTCATAAGTGCCAGATTTCCGTCGGCATCTTCTGCGCAGAGAAGCATTCCTTCTGACAATACGCCTGCCAGTTTTGCCGGTTTGAGGTTTACAAGAACCATCACTTTTTTACCGACCATCTCTTCTGCACTGTAGTGTGCTTTGATTCCGGATACGATCTGTTTTACTTCGCTTCCGATACGAACCTGGGAGCACAAAAGTTTTCTCGATTTCTTCACTTCCTCGCAGGCAATGATCTCGCCCACCTGGAACTGCATTTTCATAAAGTCATCAAATGTGATCTCCGGTTTTGCTTCGATATCAATGACATCCTCCGGTGCCTCAGCTTTTTCTGCTTCTGCTGCCTGAGCCGCTTCTTTTTCATGAATTTTTTTCATAAATTCTTCTTCATCGATTCGCGCAAACAGAATCTCCGGCTTTTCAACTACTTTGGTATCGTTTGGATATTCTCCTGCTTTCAAAGTCTCAAGTTCGCCCTTTGTCGCATTGATCTGAGCAAGGATCTTCTCACTGGTTTCCGGCATAAAGGAATCCAAAAGAGTCGCTCCGACACGGATACCATCCATCAGATTGTACAAGACGGTAGCCAGACGAGGTTTCTTTTCTTCCTCTTTGGCAAGTGCCCAAGGCATCGTCTCGTCGATATATTTATTACAGCGTTTAAACAAGGTAAAGATTTCCGTAATGGCATCTGCCACACGAAGTTTGTCCATTTTTTCTGTCACTTTGCCCGGTGCCGCATTGATAACAGCTTTCAGTTCATCATCGACAGTCTCGGAAACACCGGCATCTTTAACCACTCCGTCAAAATACTTATTGGACATGGAAATGGTACGATTTACAAGATTTCCCAATGTATTGGCAAGGTCGGAATTCATGCGTTCTACCATTAATTCCCAAGTTACTACACCATCGTTTTCGAATGGCATCTCATGAAGAACGAAATAACGTACGGCATCTACGCCAAACTCGTCTACGAGATCATCGGCATACAGTACATTTCCCTTACTCTTACTCATTTTTCCGTCGCCCTGAAGCAGCCAAGGATGTCCAAATACCTGTTTTGGCAGAGGAAGTCCGAGTGCCATAAGCATGATCGGCCAATAAATCGTATGGAAACGCAAAATATCTTTTCCGATCAGATGAAGATCTGCCGGCCAGAATTTGTCAAACATTTCATCGCTGTTTCCGTCCTGATCGTAACCAAGTCCGGTAATGTAGTTACTCAGCGCATCGACCCACACATATACGATGTGGCCCGGATCAAAGTCTACCGGAATGCCCCATTTGAAACTCGTTCTGGAAACACAGAGATCTTGAAGTCCCGGCAAAAGGAAATTGTTCATCATTTCGTTTTTACGCGACTCCGGCTGGATAAATTCCGGATGTGTGTTGATATGTTCGATCAGGCGGTCCTGATATTTGCTTAATTTCAAGAAATACGCTTCTTCTTTCGCCGGCTGGCACTCGCGTCCACAGTCCGGACATTTGCCATCGACAAGCTGTGACGGTGTGAAGAACGATTCACAAGGAGTACAGTACATTCCTTCGTAATGTCCCTTGTAAATATCTCCCTGCTCATACAATTTCTTAAAGATCTTCTGAACCTGTTTTTCATGTTCTTCATCCGTCGTGCGGATAAAGCGGTCGTAAGAGGTGTTCATCAGATCCCAGATACGTTTGATCTCAGAAGAAACATTGTCAACAAATTCTTTTGGCGTAATGCCTGCTTCTTCTGCCTTCAATTCTATTTTCTGGCCATGTTCGTCCGTTCCGGTCTGGAACCGCACATCATAACCCTGATTTCTTTTATATCGCACGATTGCATCGGCGAGTACAACTTCATACGTATTTCCAATATGAGGTTTTCCCGATGTGTAAGCAATGGCGGTTGTCAAATAATATGGTTTCTTTGCCATTTGTAAGAGCCTCCTTCAATTTTAACTTCCTATCTTTCTATTTTAGTGGGAAATCATGAAATTGTCAACGGTTTCATCACTCCACTCTGCAACATCTCAATTTCTTCTTTGTATGGCGGAATCGGATTTTTCGGATCATCTTCCGGTTTGATCCACGGTGTTTCCAGTATTTTCGGCACATTGGCAAATCTCTCGTCCGAGACAAACCGGTACAGAGTATCAAATCCGATCGTGCCAAGTCCCACATTTTCATGGCGGTCTTTGTGCGCTCCGAGTGGATTTTTGCTGTCATTAATATGAAATACCGCAATCTGGTCCAGCCCAAGAACGCTGTCAAATTCTTCCATTACCTCTTCGTAATGATTGACGATGTCGTATCCTGCATCATTTACATGGCAGGTATCAAAGCACACGCGGAGGTTTTCCGGATACCGCACGCCGTCATAAATCGCTTTAAGTTCTTCGAAAGAACGACCAATCTCGCTGCCTTTTCCTGCCATTGTCTCCAAGGCAATCTTCACTTTCATATCCTGTTTCATTACCATATCCAGTCCTTTGATGATCTGCGCGATACCGGCTTCTTCACCCGCGCCCACATGGGAACCCGGATGGAGAACAAGTGTCTCCGATCCCATCGCTTCGGTTCTCTCTAATTCTACCGCGAGAAAATCCGTCGCGATCTGAAAGGTCTCCGGTTTGACCGTATTTGCCAGATTGATAATATAAGGGGCGTGTACGACAAATGTCTCAATTCCGTTTTCCTTCATCAGCTCTCTTGCTGCCGGAATATTTAATTCCTCTATTTTCTTTCTTTTTGTATTTTGAGGTGCTCCGGTATACAGCATAAAGGTATTTGCGCCATAAGAAAGGGCGGTCTTCACGGAGCCAAGCATCATATCTTTTCCACTCATTCCCACATGGGATCCTAATAAATACATATTTTCCTCCTATCGCAACAATTCAGGACTGAATGTGCGGATGGGGTGTCCCGAATAGTTGCTTTCAAAATTTATTGTTCAAAAAACGCAGTTACAAATTCTTCCAGATAATACTGGTCTGCTGCCGCCATCAGTTCACGGGCAGAATGCATCGCAAGTATCGGCACTCCCATGTCTACCATTTTCATCGGCAGATATTTGGAAGCGATTGATCCGAGTGTGCCTCCCTGGGAAACGTCCGAACGGCTGGCAAATTTCTGATACGGAATGCCTTCGTTTTCAAAAATCATCATTGCGGTCGCCACCGCTTCACTGTCTGTTACATAATTCTGTGCGCTGGAACGTTTGATCACGACGCCTTTTCCCAGCGGATTCGGATTGGTCGGATCGGATTTTTCCGGTTTATTCGGATGAAACCCGTGTGCGACATCAAGTGACAATGCAAATCCTCCAAAAATCGCCGTCTCTGCCTTTTCTTCGGCCACTCCGAGACAGCGGTATATTTTCTTTAACAAGCGGTACAAAAATTCGCTGTCTGCCCCCTGTTTTGTGCGGCTTCCAATCTCTTCGTTGTCAAACAAGGCGATGACATTGATCCCCTTTTCCCGGTTCTGATTTAAAAGCCCCTGCAGGCAGGCTTCGACTGAAGTAATGTTGTCCAGCCGCGGGGCAGAGATCATATCTTCCTGAATGCCCAATACATCTCCGGCATCACAATTGTACAAATATAATTCATAATCCAATATCTCGCTTGCGGATACTTTCAGTTCTCTCGCAAGCAGGGAAAGAAAGAACTCTTTTTCCACTTCGGTTCCATCGACAAAAGCCAGCGGCTCAAGGTCATTCTGACGGTTTAATTCCACACCTTTATTGACTTCACGGTTCAGATGAATGGCAAGATTTGGAATCGTAAAAAGCGGACGTTTCATATCTACGATACGCACCTCCGGCTCAAATACATTGTCGGATTTGATAACTACTTTTCCTGCCACGGAAAGAGCGCGGTCCATCCATGTATTTAAAATGGCACCACCGTACACCTCGACATTTAACTTGCCATATCCTTTGCTGTCTATTTCCGGATTGCTTTTAATATAAAGGCAGGGATGGTCTGTGTGCGCCGCAGCCAGGCGAAGCATCTGGTCTGTCTCTGCCGCCTCTTCTGCTAAAAATTGGCTGCCAATCGAAAATGCAAACAAGCTGGAATCCGACTGTGTGACAAGATATGTCTCGCCGGGCTCCAGATTCCAATGCGGTTCCTGCATGGAAAGCACGCCGACACCTTCTTCTTCCAATGTTCTTTTTGCTGCTTTTACTGTCGTAAAACTGCATGTCGATACGCCGATCCGATTCAATAACCGGTCTGCGGTTTCCTGAACTTCTTTACTCATATCATTTTTCCTTTCCCAGTTTGTATAATTTCTTTTCTTCCGGTTATACTCTTACTATAACCAAAGATAAAGTTAAAATACTTATCCTCCCCCCTTTTCAAAAAGGAGCATCTTTCCTACCGATTGCGCAGGAGAAATGCTCCTTTCGTTATTAAATAGTAACTATTCAGGTTCCCCCTCTTCCACACATTCGCATTTCGAACACTTCGTGTTCTTTCCCGCCTTTGACAAGGCTAAAAATGCTCATATGCGGAGGGGGAGCCCTATTAGGATCTTATGTGGAAATCAAAGCCTCTTACGTGCAAGCACGACGATTCATTGCTTCCCATACATAAGATCCTGAATAGTTACATTAAATATTTATAATTCCCAATGACTGAAGCAGCAGGAATACTAGCAGAACCGGTGCCACAAAACGAATCATGACGATATACAATCCTTTTCTGCTGAATTTGTATTCTCCATTCTGCGTTACTTCATTGATGATGACATCCGGTTTCACAACCCAGCCGATCAAAATACAAGTAAGTACAGCTACGGACGGCATCAGAATATTGTTACTGATATAATCCATAATATCTAAGATCTGTGCTACGCTTCCATTTGGCAGCGGCAGTTCAAAGTAAAACAAGTTGTAACCGAGGCAGACAATGATTCCGCCGATAAATGCATAAATGGTTACAATAATTCCACCTTTCTTTCTCGACCAATGGAACTTATCCATCATACTTGACACGATAGCTTCCATGACTGACACGGAAGATGTCACTGCCGCAAAGAGCACCATCAGGAAAAATGCGACACCGATGGCGATGCCGACACCGCCCATCTGGTCAAATACTTTCGGAAGGGAAACAAACATCAATCCCGGTCCGCCGGACATTCCTTCAATTCCCATAAATACATAAATCGCCGGTACGATCATAAGGCCCGCAAGAAGTGCCACCACGGTATCAAAAATCTCAATCTGGTTGATGGATTTCATCAAATTTACATCTTTTGGCACATAAGAACCATAGGCTACCATAATTCCCATCGCTACACTGATGGAGAAGAACAGCTGCCCCATCGCATCCATAATGATTACAACCCAGTCTTTGAGCGTCATTCCGCTGACATCCGGAACGAGATATACTTTTAAACCGTCAAGTCCGGTTCGGGTAACCCCATTCGCATCCGTGAATTTTATCGTCAGCGAATAGACGGAAATTCCAATGATAAGTACCAATAAGATCGGCATGATAAATTTGCTGGCTTTTTCAATTCCTTTATCCACGCCGCAAAGCACGACTGCCGCTGTCGCTCCTAAGAATATCATCATAAAGAAAATCGGTGCATACTGCGATGTAATAAAGTTGTTAAAGAAACTATCCTGCGCCGCATTATGCGCTTTGGCTGTCGCAAATACAGTGAAATATTTGACAACCCATCCACCGATCACACAATAATACGGCAAAATGATCGTCGGTACCAGGCAGGCAAGTACGCCTAATTTTCCCCATTTTGGATGAATGGCTGCATACGCGGTAAGCGGGCTCTGCTTGGTCTTTCGCCCTATCGCGATCTCGGTTGTAAGAAGCGCAAATCCAAATGTCAATGCCAATATGATGTAGCAGATAATAAACACGCCGCCGTGATTTTTCGCTGCAAGATACGGAAATCTCCAAATATTTCCAAGTCCAACGGCACTCCCTGCTGCCGCCAGTACAAATCCCAGTGTCCCTGTAAAACTCCCTCGTTTTTTCTTTTCCATAAAGTCCTCCTGTCAGTGCGTTAATATCTTCTATAATAATGGATTATGGATTATAACGCAAGGATTTTTTTACAAATGCAACACCCGGTCTTTGATTTCCTGGGTTCTTCCCTGGTTCCAGAACTGGGTTCCGATATAGCCACAAGTGCGGCGGGCAACGAACAGTGTGTCGGTGTCGCGATTACCGCAATTTGGGCATTCCCAGACAAGTTTTCCTTTTTCATCGGTTTTTATCTGAATCTCGCCGTCGTATCCGCAGGCCTCGCAGAAATCGCTTTTCGTATTGAGTTCCGCGTACATGATATTTTCGTATATATGCCGCATTACCGCAAGTACCGCCGGTATGTTGTGCTGCATATTCGGCACTTCCACATAGCTGATGGCACCGCCGGGCGACAGTTTCTGAAATTCCGATTCAAATGTCAATTTATCAAACGCGTTGATTGGCTCGGTCACGTGAATATGGTAACTATTGGTAATATAGTTTTTATCCGTCACGCCTTTGATCCGTCCAAACCGCTTTTGCAGGCATTTGGCAAATTTGTAGGTCGTTGATTCCATCGGTGTGCCGTAAACCGAATAGCTGATATTTTCAGCAGCCTTCCATTCGGCACATTTGTCGTTTAATTTCTGCATGACTGCCAATGCAAAATCATGTCCTTTTTTTGCCGTATGGCTTTCTCCGGTCATTCGCACGCACATTTCGTACAATCCGGCATAGCCGAGGGAAATGGTCGAATAACCGTTATACAATAGTTTATCAATCGTCTCTCCCTTTTTCAGGCGCGCAAGCGCTCCATGCTGCCACAGAATCGGTGCCACATCAGAAACAGTGCCGAGAAGGCGCTCATGACGGCAGCGCAGGGCACGGTGGCAGAGTTCCAGTCTTTCATCCAATATTTTCCAAAACATATCCATGTCGCCGTACGATGAGCACGCCACATCAACAAGATTGATTGTCACGACTCCCTGGTTAAATCTTCCATAATATTTATGGCTTCCATCCGGATTCCGCTGGCTGTCTTCCACCGTCAGAAAGGAACGGCAGCCCATGCAGGTGTACACATCCCCCTGTTTTAATTCACGCATGACTTTCGCCGAAATGTAGTCCGGAACCATACGTTTTGCCGTGCATTCGGCGGCAAGTTCCGTCAACGCATAATACGGGGAATCTTCCGAAATATTGTCCTCGTCGAGTACATAGATCAGCTTCGGAAATGCCGGTGTGATCCACACACCTTTTTCATTTTTCACCCCCTGAATCCGCTGTGTCAGCACTTCGCGGATGAGCAGGGAAAGGTCATACCGCGTCTGGCCTTCCACTTCATCCAGATACATAAACATCGTGACAAACGGCGCCTGTCCATTGCACGTCATCAGTGTAATGAGCTGGTACTGAATGGTCTGAATCCCGCGCTTGATCTCATCTAAAAGCCGTTTTTCCGTAATTTTCTTTATCTTTTCTTCGTCTTTTTCCAGTTCGTTTTCCTCAAATTCGGTTTCCACTTCTTTATATATTTTCTTTCGGCTGATGTCCACAAACGGCGCCAGATGAGCAAGGGAAAATGACTGGCCTCCGTACTGGTTGCTCGCCACCTGCGCTACGATCTGCGTCGTAACATTGCACGCGGTATAGAAAGAATGCGGTTTTTCAATCATTGTCTCGCTGATGACCGTTCCGTTTTGAAGCATATCTTCGAGATTGATCAGATCGCAGTTATGTTCTTTTTGTGCATAATAATCGGAGTCGTGAAAATGAATGATTCCCTCATTGTGCGCATCTACAATTTCTTTCGGCAGCAGCAGACGCATCGTAAGGTCCTTGCTGACCTGACCCGCCATATAATCGCGCTGCGTCGAATTGATGCTTGCATCTTTGTTGGAATTTTCCTGATTGACTTCTTCGTTGCTGCACTCAATGAGCGACAAAATCTCTGCATCGGTCGTATTGGCTTTTCTCGCAATCTCACGCTGATAGCGGTAACGCACATATTTCTGCGCAATCTCGTATCCGCCCTCTTCCATAATGGCAATTTCTACCAAATCCTGAATCCGCTCTACATTGACGGCATGCGATGCCTTCTCAATCCTCTCCACCACTTTTCTTGTCACATCCGCAATCTGTAAAAGCGTCAGTTTCTTATCATCCGTCACCTCATTGTTGGCCTTTTGAATCGCATTGCTGATCTTTTCCGCATCAAACTCAACTTCTTCACCATTTCGCTTTATTACCCATACACTACCCATCTGTGCCTGTCATCTCCTATCTTTTCTTTCTGTTGCACGTTGGTATTTTTCTTTTATCATAAAAGATATCGGGGAACTAACGTCTTTCGCCCCTGATATCTGCAAATATATAGTGTTTTGTTTTTCCCCAGCCACAACATATAGTATATATCATAACACTTTTGGGAGGGGATGTAAAGGGGAGATATGAAAAAGGATGAGGTAAATTAATGATTTACATGCTTAATATATCTTCTTCTTTTTGTGGTGCCAAAATAATCCAATAGCCCCATATCCACCAATTCATTTAATAATTGTCTTGTCCTAGCTCCTTTTAACCCTAGCTCTTCCGCAATCTGCTCTGTGCTGTATTCCACCCCAGCATCCATATATGCTAAAATCTGTTTTTGTCTTTTCGATAAATCGAATCCATTAATTTGTAAGTAATCCGCTGAATCTGCTGATTTTTCTGCTGATTTTTCTGCTGATGTCTTCTCCATCTTCATAACAAGTGTCACCTGATTAAGATTGGTATCCTCAATCAATTCCGGTTCACCCCATCCTTCCAATTTCCACACGCTAAGAATTGTTGGGAATCCTGACCCGGCATTATCTCCAAACCCTACTAATCTCAGCATAGTATAATGGTCTCATAAATCAAGACACTGAACACGACATTTCTTAATGAATCTGA
>ERZ779889.2960-NODE-2960-length-13042-cov-6.441518_pt1 | contig 13042 bp, 10 predicted proteins | sample MGYA00511030_ERZ779889 | MGnify/ENA primary metagenome ERZ779889 (study PRJEB29588, sample SAMEA2160616) | human gut metagenome | biome: human gut; feature: human-associated habitat; material: faeces | place: Denmark | collected 2008/2010 ...
CGAGGCGGTGGCCTCACAGGCGGAGAGGTGGGCGTTTGACGTGCGCATCGCATCGGACTTTCGCGACGTGGCCGGAGAGGTCGCCCAGTTTCAGCCGCACATCGTGCTGATGGACATCGGCCTTCCGTTTTTCAGCGGCTATTACTGGTGCAGCGAAATCCGCAGAGTCTCCAAAGTGCCGATTCTCTTTATTTCCTCCGCTTCCGATAATATGAACATCGTCATGGCTGTGAATATGGGCGGCGATGATTTTATTACAAAGCCTTTTGATATGAATGTGCTTGTCGCAAAGGTGCAGGCAATGCTTAGGCGGACGTATGAATTTACCGCGGCTGTAAGCTACCTCGAGCACCGCGGCGCTGTTCTCAATACCGATGACGGCATGCTTAATTTCGGCGGCGAGAAGATAAGCCTTACCAAAAATGAGATAAAGATACTTTCAGAGCTTCTGCGCAATAAGGGCAGGATAGTTCCGCGCGAAGAGCTTATGGAAAAGCTTTGGCAGACCGACTGCTACATCGACGAAAATACGCTGAACGTCAACATAGCGCGTCTGCGCAAAAAGCTCGACGACGCAGGACTTAGCGGCTTCATCACTACCAAAAAGGGAATGGGGTATATAATAGAATGAAAACATTTCTTGCGTATATTTCGGGGTATAGGCGTATGGTCATACTTGCGGCGGCGTATCTGCTGATATTTGCAACGGTGCTTTACGCGGCGGAAGTGCCTGCCGAAACTGTGCTGTACGCGGGCGCTCTTTGCCTTGCGTTTACGGCAGTGTATGCGCTTGTCGGCTTTTACAGATATTACAAAAGGTTCTCCGCACTGAAAAGAACGCTTTCCGAGCTGCCGGAAACGCTCGAAAGTCTGCCGACGCCGCAAAATGAAAGCGAGCGGCTGTACACGCAAATGCTGCAAAAGACCTACGCCGAGTATGAGCGCGCCGCGCTGGAGCACCGCCGCCGCGAAGCCGATATGCGCAATTACTACACAATGTGGGTGCACCAAATAAAAACGCCGATCTCCGCACTGCGCCTGCTTATACAAAGCGGCGCACGCTCGGCAGAGCTGCAAAACGAGATCTTCCGCATAGAGCAGTATGTCGAGATGGCGCTGAATTACCAGCGGCTTTTTTGCGGCAGCAGCGACCTTGTGATAACCCGCCGCAGCCTTGACTCGGCGGTGCGCACATCTATCCGCAAATACTCAAAGCAGTTTATAATGAAGCGTCTGAAATTGGAGTACGAGCCTGGCGATATTACCGTGCTTACCGATGAAAAATGGCTCTGCTTCGTGATCGAGCAGGTGCTTTCAAATTCGCTGAAATATACTTCGGCGGGCGAGATAAAGATATGCACAGTCGGTCGCACGCTCATGATCTCTGACACAGGCATAGGCATTGCCGCCGAGGACTTGCCGCGCATTTTTGATTGCGGCTACACGGGCTACAACGGAAGGGAAGAGAAGCGCTCCAGCGGTATCGGGCTGTACCTTTGCAGCGAGGTATGCCGCAGACTGGGTCACGGCATTTCCATCACCTCAGAGGTCGGCAAAGGCACTTGTGTAAGCATAACTTTCAACGAAGCTGACATTTTTATAGAATGAAAAAACCGCTCGGCGAAATGTCGGGCGGTTTGGTTTATCTGTTTTGCAGTACGGAAAGCTGTTTCGCGGTGAAGCATTTTTTCAGAAGCTCTATCATAAGTTCATCGTCGTTTTCACCGTAATTCGGCGAGAAGAGCGAAACGCGGCTGTCAGGCAGGCGATACGGTAGGCGCAGTTCGGCACAAAGTCCGCCGAGGTGGCTGCGGCTCATGAGAAATTCGCCGTTGTATTTGTCGGCAAAAAGCTGCACCATCGCGATGCCAAGGCCCTCGCCGCTGTATTCGGGACGGTCTACCGCGTAAATATGGCGAAAAGCCTCTATCTTCTCGATGTCGGGCGCGTCGCCATTGTTATGTATTTCGACGATGATGTTGTCGTCTTTGCGGTAGCCGCGCACAAGCAGCTTGCGGTTGCCCGGCTCGGCGTTCTGATAAGCGTTTATGATGAGGTTTAGCACAACGTACTCGAATGAAGTAAGGTGCGTAAGCGTGAAAAGCCCCATCGAGATCTCAGTTTCAAGCTTTAGGTCGGTGTAATTCGCAAGAATTTGAAGCGAGCCGCAGCAGTAGCTGAGCGGAACGTAAAGATCCATCGTGATAGGCTCAGACTCGGGCGATAGTATCTTGAAAGAGCCTGATTTGTTTACGCTGCCCGCCGTGAGCTTGTCGGTCTTTTCGGCGATAAAGCGGTCGTTCTCGGCGGCTTTCAGCAGCAGTTCCAGCGAGGAGTCGCGAAAAGAATTGTACTGCTCGGCGAAGCTGTAAAAAACAGAGGTCTTTGAGAGCATATCGAGTATCTGATTGCCCGTAAAGCGCTCGAAAACGTAAGCCTCAGCCTTGCCGTCTACCATTATCGGCGTTATTTTCAGTGCCGAGCCGTCGGAGCATGAGATCATGGCTTCTTTAGTGCGCGCACGCTCCAGAGAGCTGTGTTCTGAGCAAAGAAGTATCTCGGTGAGCGGCTTCTGCGAATTTGTCCATACCACGTTAAAGCGCTCATCGGTGATGTAGCTCTCGCGGCCGCCGTTTTCGATTATCGACTTTAGTACGGAATGATCGCTTATCATGCTCTTCACCTCGCTTAAAATGTTTGTAATAATTATACCATATTCGACGCGTTTCGTCAAGTACAAAAAATGTCCCTCCGCCGCAAAACAGAGGGACTTTTTTTATTAAAGGTAAACTTCTTTGTATTTTATCCCGTTTTCACTCAGAAGCCGTTTGACCTCGTTGGGGTCGCCGCTGACCGAAAGAGAATATCCGCACCCGCTGCCGACATTTTTCGGCGTTGATACTACTTGGCTGCGTATCTTTTTTGCGGTGAGCAGCTCCTGCGCCCGCATAGCGTAGGTTATCGAAGTCATACCGATAAGAAATTTCATAGCATCACCCATACATATTACGCAGGCGGCGGTGAAAAAGTTACTTAGCGGCAGACTTTGGTTTCTTTGCAGTTTTTGCAGGCTTGATCGTTTCGGCGGGCAGCTCTTCATAAAGCACGGCTGTAAATGGCGGCAGAGTAAATTCGTGCGCGCCTGCCTTTTCTATCGCAATGTTTTTAAGCTCATTCGCAGACGTAGAGCCGCTGTAAGTCTGTTCGTCAGATGAAAGCAGCGGCGAGAGCACGCAGGGCTTATCGGCCTTAAGCGGGAAAGTCTGCTCCTTATCCGAGAAGTTGAAAAGACACCATATCGTCTGATTTTCAGCGGTGCGGATGTATGCGTAGCTGCACTGCTCGGCGTTGTCCGCCATCAGCCAGCGGAACGTGTCGCTGTTGTACTCAGCGTTGTGCAGCGCAGGCTCGGTCTTGTAAAGCCCCATCAGCTTTTTCATGTAGCGGTCAAAGCTTTCGTGCAGGGGGTATTTTAGAATGTCCCAGTCCTGCTCGCGCGTTTCGTCCCACTCGCGGAACTGTGCAAATTCGCCGCCCATGAAGTTCAGCTTTTTGCCGGGGTGGGTGAACATATATGCGTACATCGCGCGAGCCTGCGGGAATTTCTGTTCGTAATCGCCCCACATTTTTTGTACGACCGTCGCCTTGCCGTGTACGTTTTCGTCGTGCGAAAACTCCAGCATATACAGCTCATTGTAGAAATAGAACATCGAGAATGTGAGCTTGTTGTGCTGCGCGGGGCGCTCGGCGGGCGGGGTGCGGAAGTAATTCAGCGTGTCGTTCATCCAGCCGAGATCCCACTTGTAGTCGAAGCCCATGCCGTCATACTCTACGGGGCAGGTGATCTTCGGGAATGCGGTCGAGTCCTCCGCGATGAGCATACAGTTCGGGTGCAGCCTTTGCAGACCCGCGTTCATCTGCTTTATGAAGTTGACGGAGTTGGGGTTTACGCCGCGTTCGGGCTGACCCTGCCAGTATATCGCGCGGCTGATAGCGTCCATTCGCAGTCCGTCAAAGTGATATTTTTCCAGCCAGTAATTTGCGCATGACTGCATGAATACCGCCGAAGAAGGCTTGTTAAAAAGGAAATTGCAAGTGCCCCATTCGCTGACCGATACGTCTGATTCGGGATATTCGTAAAGCGGTGTGCCGTCGAAATTGCGCAGAGCGTAGCCGTCTATCGCGAAATGCACGGGCACGAAGTCCATTATCGCGCCGATATCCGCGCTGTGAAGCTTGTCGATAAGCTCCATAAGCTGCTCAGCCGTGCCGTAGCGGGAGGTAGGTGCGTAAAAGCCTGTGTTCTGGTAGCCCCACGAGCAATCGGCGGGGTGCTCGGAAAGCGGCATGAATTCAACGTGCGTATAGCCATGCTCTTTCAGATATGGGATAAGCAGGTCGGCGATCGCGGCGTAATCGTACCAGCCGTTTTCGTCATCTTCATTCGTTTTCCAAGAGCCGAGGTGCATTTCGTAGATGTTGAGCGGCTTGTTGTAATTCTTGTCGCGACGGGCGAGCCATTTTTCATCAGTGAATTTGTAAACGTTTAAGTCGCGCACGATAGAAGCCCAGTTGGGGCGAAGCTCCATGCCGAAGCCGTAGGGGTCGCAGTGCTCTATCATCTCGCCGCTGCGTGTGTAGATCACGAATTTGTACTTGTCGCCGACCTTAGCCTGCGGCACTTCAAGCTCCCAAATGCCGCGGTCGCAGTGAAGCTGCCAAGGGTGCCAGTCGTTGAAATCGCCGATAACAGCCACCTTGCCCGCGCCGGGCGCGAATGTGCGGAAAACTACGCCGTTTGACGTGGGGTGAGCGCCGAAAAACTCATATGCGTCAAATGCTCTGCCGCTAAAAAAATCATCTATGTACATAAATTTCCAAATTCCTTTCGTTACTTCATATTTCCCGCTATCTCGGTTATCTCAGAGATGAGGCGGATAAAATCGCGGCGGTCGCTCTCGCTTAACTCGTCGAAAACGCGGTCGAAAAACAGGCAGACGTCCTCGCGCTTTTTCTCGATAAATCTCGAGCCTGCGGGGGTGATGGAAACGAATATCTTACGCTTATCGCCGTCACATACGCTGCGGGTAACGTAGCCTTTCTTTTCAAGCGTTCTCAGCGTGGCGGCAGTGCGCGCGGTGGTGATGTTGAGGTGCTTCGCCAACTCGCCCGACTGGTACTGCCGCTCTTTGTCGATGTTGAGGAAAGATAGCATACGGCACTCGCCGCGCAGGTAATCGGCCGAGGTCTTTGCTGTATTGTTAAAATAAGAAGCCCGCATAGCGCTCAAAAACGCCTGAGTAGTTTCGCGCTTATCCAAAAAATCACCGCCTTTTTCATTGCTAATACTGTTAGCTATTATAGCATATATAATAAAAAAAGTCAAGGAAATATTGGATTTTTGGCGAAAACGGCGTACCGTGACGCTCGGGGCGTTGGTGAACGTGATTATTTGGCGGCGAAAACTTGCTTTTAGTTATAGTTCACAAAATGTTTATCGTTTTTTTTTTCTTGTTAAGAATTTCTGATAAAATTTTAAGAAAGGTCGGTATAGCACGGGAAAAAGCGCGTTTTCGGCTTAAATTTGCAGATTATAGGAGGAAAATTTATGAAGAAATTTGTTGCAGGCGTTGTGGCGCTCAGTATAGCGTTCGGCGGATTGGCTCTGCCCGCGGAGAGCGGTTTTGCGGCGGTATCGGCAAGCGCCGAGGAGATGAGCGAGGACTACGCGGCTAACGAGGAGATCTCGCTCGACGATGGCGAAGCCTACATAGCCGAGCAGTCGGGAGAAGATGTGCAGGTAGCAGGCGCTATACTGACTTACGGGGATTTTAATTATACGGTGCTTGATGATGGTACGGTTGAGATAACGAGCTATAACGGCAGTGATGACGATGTTGTAATTCCCAGCAAGATAAAGGGCAAGAAAGTAACGAGCATAGGAGCATGGGCATTTGAAGAGTATATTCAAGGTCCAGGTTTTAATATTAAAAGTGTTGTTATTCCCGACACCGTGACAAGCATAGGTTCTGAAGCTTTTGGCAATTGTGAAAACTTGAAAAAAGTTACTCTTCCTTCAAGTGTTACGAGTATAGGTACTTATGCATTTTCTGGAACGCCTTGGCTTGAAGCATTGAAGAAAAACAATACTTTTGTTGTAGTTAATAATATACTTTTAGATGCCACTTCGGCAGAGGGTGAAGTTACGATACCCGATGGTGTAGTTACGATTGCAGGTGGTGCTTTTGCGGAGGCAAATATAACGAATGTAAATTTCCCTGATAGCGTGAAATACATTAACGCGTGGGCTTTTAAAGAATGCACTAAATTAAATCATGTTGTTCTTCCGAAAAATTTAGTTAGCATTGATGGAGCTTTTAACACTTGTTATAATCTGATAAGCATTGTTATCCCAAAAAGTGTTAAAACAATAGGTATTCAAACTTTTTACTATTGCACTAGCTTAAAAGCAGTATATTACACCGGTTCAGAAGAAGAATGGAATAATATCAGTTCTGGAGATCCTTATAATCCATTCCCTTGTGACCAAGAGTTAAAAAATGCTAAAATTCATTTTAACTACGATTACTCCCAGCCCATACTTGACATAATAGCAGACTACTTCAACCGCGATGCTGATGGCGTAAAGAAAGGTACGTCTTTGCGTTTCCACTGGGTTACCGCTCCCGACGCTGACGGTTACAAATTTTACATATACAATTCATCAACTAAAAAATGGGTAAACAAAGGCACTGTTCGCGATGGCAAGGGCGAATATTTCGAGCTTTACAACCTTACGCCCGGAACGACCTATAAGTATAGAATAAGGGCATATGCTAAGCGCAACGGCAAGACCTATTGGGGAGATTATTCAAACGGAACGGCTATGACAACTCCCGGTAAGGCGGTAATAAAGTCCACCTCCTCCACCAAAAACAGCATTACGCTGAAATGGGGCAAGGTCAAGAGCGCTGACGGTTACCGCGTTTACAGATACGACAGCAAGACTAAAAAGTGGAAAAAACTCGCTACTGTAAAGAACGGCAAGACCAGCTACGTTGACAAGAAATCGCTGAAATCTAAGACGACATACAAATATAAGGTAAAAGCTTACCATAAATGGATGTATGGCGGCACATTCTGGGGCGATGCCAGCGCGGTCAAGAGCGTTAAGACAAAATAATTTTAATATTGCGGAAAACCGTCGGGGCAAAACTCGGCGGTTTTTTTGTCGAAATTTTGGGCAAATTCTTGACAAAAAGCTAGATAAATGTTATAATTGTTAGTGAAATGGGGGATCGCAATGTCTGAAAAATTCACGCCCGTCGGCGAGCTTGAGCGCGAGATAGTTGCCGAGCTTTTCGCAATGCGCGATGAAAAGTACCGCGATTTTCACGCACGGCTGATACCGAACGTCCCGCGCGAAAGGATAATCGGCGTGCGCACCCCGCGCCTGCGCAGCTACGCGAAAGAGCTTTTTCGCAGCGGCAGGGCAGAGCAGTTCATGCAGATGGAGCTGCCATATTTTTACTACGAAGAGATGAACCTGCGGGCGTTTCTCATCGAGCAGATAGCCGATTTTCAGCGCGCCGCGGAGGAAGCCGAGCGGCTTATGATACACGCGGATAACTGGGCTACCTGCGACAGCATGAAGCCGAAAATATTCGCGAAAAATCACCCCGAGCTGATAAAGTGCGTAGAAAAGTGGCTGAAAAGTGAGCATACATATGTTGTTAGATATGGATTAGTTTGTCTGCTGACATATTTTCTGGGCGATGATTTCGACCCGCATTATTGCGAACTTGCGGCGGCTGTCCCGAGCGGAGAGTATTATATCGACATGGCAAACGCGTGGTTTTTCAGCATGGCGCTCGCGAAAAATTACGATGAAGCGGTGAAGTACATATCAGAGCGGCGGCTTTCGGTTTTCGTGCACAACGCGGCGATACAAAAAGCGGTCGAGAGCCGTCAAGTGCCGCCGGAAACGAAAAAATATCTGAAAACGCTGAAGATCAAGTAGAGGGGTGCGCAGATGTCAAATAAACCGAGAAGAGAAACGCGGCGCTCGCAGATACTGCGGGTGTTCACGGAGAATGGCAGTACGTTTGACGGAATGTCGCAGTCGGTGATAATGGAGGAGATAATGCTCAATTTCATCATCGACGAGGACAGGGCTGCGCGCTGTGCGGATTTTCTGATTGCGCGTTTCGGCACGGTAAAGCGCGTACTTTCTGCGACCATCGACGAGATATGCGAGGGCGGCGTCGTCACCGAAAAAGAGGCGGGCGGCATACGTCTGGTGAGCGCATTCATGACGCGTGTGCTGTTAGAGCGCTTCAAAAAGCCGATAAAATTCGACGACCTCAACACGCTGACGGACTATCTGAAAGCGCTGTACAGCCTTGAATGCCGCGAGAAGCTGTATATGTTTTCAGTGGATAAAAAAGGATTTTTAAAGCACCGTCGGCTGATCTCTGAGGGCACATACAGCAATGTTCAGGTAGATTTCGGACAAATATCCAAATTTATGTTCAACGAGCCGAGCGGCAGATTTATCATAACGCACAATCACCCGAACGCGAGCTGCACGCCGTCATCCGGCGATATATCGTCAACGGCGTACATCAAAAACCGAGCGCTGGAGCTTGGCGGCGAAATGGCGGCGCACTACATCATCGGCGCAGACGGCATAACCCGCGTTCCCGAAGAGTTCAACTACGCCGAGTTTCTTTTCAATCGCGACAAGTGGAAAGAATAAATCGTCGAATTTGCCAAATTGTGATTGCATATATTGTCTATGTTGCACAATCATCATTAGAGCGGCATATCAATTTGAAAAATATGCTTGACAAAACCGCGATGATGTGATATAATAATTATCGGTTTGAGTGCGGTGTTGCTGCACAGGACTAAAATATCGAGGTGTGGCTCAGTTTGGTAGAGCGCTACGTTCGGGACGTAGAGGCCGTGGGTTCAAGTCCCGTCACCTCGACCAAAACTGCACACCGATTTTGATACAATGTGTTATCAGAACGGTGTGCAGTTTTTTTATGCGAAAACCCTTGATTTTAAAGGCTTTTCTACAATATTTAACGATTAAAGGCTCTGAGCTGACCTAAAATAGGTCTTATCAGAGCCTTTTGCATTTTTTGCACTATACTTTTTAACGAAAGGTCGTTCTAGGGGTGTGCATTTTCAGCAGGGGGTGTGCATTTTGTCAGAAACTAGAAAACCACAAGACCAACCATTCCGTAATCTTGTGGTTTTCCCTCTACTCTTCGACCGTGACCTCACTCCCGTTGTGGAAAACGAACGTAACGCTCTTATCTCTGTGAACGATTGCTTTTTCCACCATAACAGTCCATATGGTATCATCCCACTCAGTTAATACCGTCGGCTGCTTTTCAGCATGCGTATGTAAAGTGCCATAGCCTTGTCCTGCTGGCCTCGGCGTGTACGTTCACCTTGCAAACGTTCTAATTCAGACCTTGCTTTCTCATAGCGTTTAGTCAAATCTTCATATCTTTTCAAGTATGTTTCCTGAGACTGAACCGTTGAAGCATTTTCCTTGACAAGAGCGTTTACAAGCTCAGCAACTACCTGAACTTCTGACGATCGTTGTTCAATCTTATCGTTCAGTGACTTGAAGTCGGTAAGCGTTTTACGCATCAGCTCGCAGTCTGCGATAATTTGTTTTCTGTTCCCCATCATCTGATCGTAAGCCTTTATGAATAACCGCTGCACGGTTTCAGTGTCTACTGTTGGCGTCTGACAGCGTTTTTCACCTTTGAACTTGCTGTTGCATTGCCAAATGGTTCGGCGGTAACAGTCTGTGGAATGCCATACCTTTGAACCGAAGAACCCGCAGCAGTCCTCGCAAACTAACTTCGCAGAGAGTACGCTCTTTCCGCTGTAAGCCCTGCCTAGTGACTTTCGCCTTGCAATTTCAGCCTGTACTAAGTCCCATTCGTCAGGCTCAATAATGGCAGGGTGACTGCTAGTTACATAATACTGAGGAACTTCTCCTTCGTTTGCTTTCAGCTTCTTTTCAAGAAAATCTACCGTAAATGATTTTTGTAGCAGTGCATCACCCTTGTATTTTTCGTTTTGAAGAATACTCGTGACCGTGGTCTTGCTCCATTTTTCTTTGCCGCCGGGCGATGGGATACCTAAGTCCTCGAGATATTTGCAAATACCTGCCTGCGTTTTTCCATCAAGAAAAAGCCTGTATATCAATCGAACAACAGCCGCCTCTTTCTCAACTATCGCAGGTCTACCATCTTCACCTTTTTCATACCCGAGAAATCTTTTGTAGGGAATATGTACCTTGCCGTCAGAGAAACTTTTACGCTGTCCCCAAGTGATGTTTTCGGAAATACTTCGGCTCTCTTCCTGTGCTAAGGAGGACATAATTGTGATGAGCAGCTCTCCCTTGCCGTCAAAGGTGTAAATGCCTTCTTTTTCAAAATAGCATTCAACGCCATTCTCTTTCAGCTTTCGTATAGTCACGAGGCTGTCAACAGTATTTCGTGCCAATCTGCTGACTGACTTTGTGACGATAAGATCTATCTTTCCACCTAGAGCATCAGCTATCATTTCTTTGAAACCCTCACGATGCTTGGTGTTCGTCGCACTGATGCCTGCGTCTGTATATACTTTTACGAAATCCCATTCGGGCTTAGAACGTATAAATCGTGTATAATAGTCTACCTGTGCTTCGTAGCTGGTAAACTGCTCGTCACTGTCTGTCGAAACTCGAGCGTATCCTGCAACACGCCTTTTGTGTGCCGTAACACTCGGCATATGCGTCAAAGGGTCTATCGTTGCGGGTATCATAGTTATCTTAGGCATCGTGCTTGCTCCTCTCTAGTGTTTTCTGACGGGCGTCTGCTTTCATTTCGTCTGTCCAGCATTGATTGCGTGAACGGCCTTTCCATATCCTAGTGACCTCAGAACCGTCCTCAAAACAGTAAATCAGAGTATTACCATTGCAGACACAAATACGCTGGATTCGCTCTGAAAGAAACTCGTGGGTGAGTTCATCTTTACCTAAAACATCAGATGTGACTTGAAGTAAAGTTTGCTCGGGTATTTGCTTTGACGCACAAGCAGCTTTGCCAAGAGAATTGAACGTTCCGCATATCCATACCGCTCCCGACTTTGTTATCTTGCGGCGGTAGTTTTTACCACAGTTTTCACACTTCAAAAGACCGCTGAAAGGGTATGTTTTCTTCGGAACAGTTTTTTTGATGAATTTGGCCGCACGCCGTGCTTTTTCTTCTTGAACTGCCGTAAATGTTTCAATATCGATAATTGCATCGTGAGAATCTTCAATGTGGTATTTAGGAAGTTCGCCCATATTGAAAAATTTCTTCTTGGATATATGGTTTTCACGGAATGTTTTCTGCAGCAGTAAATTGCCTGTATATGTATAGTTGCTAAGTACCCTTGAAACAGATGATTGATTCCATTTGCCGCCGAAACGGGAAGTAATGCCTTCCTTATTCAGCATATTTGCAATCGATTGATAACCATACCCCGAAAGATATTCGCTGTAAATCTGTCTGACTGTCTCGGCTTCTTTTGGTACGATGACATAACGTCCGTTTGCTAGCTTGTATCCCAGTAAAGTGCCGTCCCATGGGATACCTGATTCAAAATTACGCTTTATCCGCCATTTCTGATTGTCGCTTGCTGAACGGCTTTCTTCTTGAGCGTAAGATGCCAGTATCGTCATCATCAGCTCACCGTCACCGCTCATAGTGTGGATATTCTGCTCTTCAAAATATACGTCAACGCCATAAGTTTTCAACTCACGGACAGTCTGAAGCAAAGTTACAGTGTTTCGTGCAAATCGTGATATGGACTTTGTGATAACTAAGTCTATCTTTCCCGCACGGCAGTCAGCGATCAAATGCTGATAACCTGACCTTGCTTCTTTAGTCCCTGTCTTTGCCTCGTCAGAATATACGCCTGCATACAGCCAGTCAGCGTGACTTTGAATGAGTTCGCTGTAATAGCTGACCTGTGCAGAAAGTGAGTGGAGCATAGCGTCTTTTCCACTTGACACTCTTGCGTAAGCCGCAACTCGTTTTTTCTGTTCCAGCTTTTGTGCTTTTGGTAAAATAGTTATTGTTCTTTGCATTGTGATACCTCCTTGCTGTGTGATATATTACCTCTGAAACCATCATAAATCAAGTCTATCCCGCAAAATATACTGCACGAAGATATACCGTATTTCTCTGCCAGCATTGTATCAATTATGGTGTAGTTTTTTGGGGTCAGTATCCCCATCGAAAGCATATTCTTAGCCTGTAATGCAGAAACAAGATAGCTTTCAAGATTTGAGCGGTAACTGCTATTCATTAGTATCACGCTCTTTCCCGAAACGCTCTGCGATGTAACAGTTTCGGCTGCAGTACTTTCTGCGTTTTTCACCATAGATGTGAAAAATTTTCCCGCAGTGCTGACAACGAAGTTCGTAGAAAGCCTTGCGTTTTACAATATCAAGATGGCTGTTCCACCAAGCATTTCTGCACTTGTCACAGCAAAAACGTTTCTTCTTTCGTTTTGCGATCTGCAATATCTCACTCCCGCAGTTTTCGCAGCAGGTTATCTCCCCAGAAAGTATCAATGGAGATCTAGTTGATACATTTGCACAAATATTTTTGCGTCGGCAGAAGGATTTTACTGTGTTTAGTGATATATCAAGTGTCTTGGCGATCTTGCCGTAGCCATATCCGGACTTACGCAGCTGTATGATCTTTGCCTTTAGATTTTCTGTCATAACTTTTTGTCTCCTTTCGAATGACTTTAAGTATCGTCCTCACTTACTACCGAAAAAGTCAGCCCTTATCGTTGATCAGTTCTCATTCTGACAGCTGTGTATTGAAATCTGCGATTATTCCGTTTTTTTCTGCAAAAAAAATATAGCCCACCGAGAAAAAAATCCCGATGGGCGTATCAACTAGACATATTCAGTTATCCGAGCAGTTCATTGACCCTCTTCTGCACCTTAGCATAGTCATATCCTGCCGCTGTC
>ERZ779889.2963-NODE-2963-length-13031-cov-11.034602_pt1 | contig 13031 bp, 12 predicted proteins | sample MGYA00511030_ERZ779889 | MGnify/ENA primary metagenome ERZ779889 (study PRJEB29588, sample SAMEA2160616) | human gut metagenome | biome: human gut; feature: human-associated habitat; material: faeces | place: Denmark | collected 2008/2010 ...
CAACGGACGCATGGCCCCGGAGCCCGCCTGGCCCTGCGGTGCGTGCCGCCAGGTGCTGGCCGAGACCCAGAAAAGGGCAGAGGCCCCCGTCCGTGTTATCGTGGGAGGCCTCAGCCGTATTGTCGTATTTTCCTCGGTGGACGATATCCTGCCGTTCATCTTTGACGGCAGTGCCATTCCTGCTGCAGAATAGCTTCTGCGAAATTGTTCCAGAACCGGAGAAAGGGTGGAAGAGCAGCTATAGGGCGGAAAGATCGCAGATCACCGGATTGTCCTGACGGGCGGACGTGAACACTCCCATGACTTTTCCTTCATTGTCCCTGAACATCCAGTACAGGCCGGCTGGCTCTCCGTCCTCATCCAGTATCCGGTAGAATGAGGACTTGCTGCCGTTTATGTCGTATACCATCAGGTACAGGGCCCTGGCGGAAGGCAGGCACAGATAGGCCTTGTCATCGGTTACCAGAGATGCGTTGTGGAGCAGGTACCGTGAGTCAGGATGTTTCTGGATGTATTCGTAGCGTTTCATCACATCGTACTTGATATCTGCGGGGTAGTCGCTTTTCCCGAAATCCAGCCTGAATGCGGGCCTTATCCCGTTCCTGTCCGCAACAAATATTGTGTCAACGAATATCTGGCTGAGATATACCTTGTCTCCGGCATGTGAAATGGGAAATGGTGCGTTGAATCCTCCTTCCTGGTGCGGAGTCATGCATGTGTCCACGATGTTCCAGTCGTGATCGTATACCGTGAACAGCGGCGTGTTCCAGCCCGGGGTGCCGTTGTAGGTGTTTTTCACAAAGTATCTGTCTGGAATATCTCCCGTAGCCAAGATGCCGGATATGCCCCATTTAAGGTTCTCGTAGCCGAAGGATGGAAGGGCTTCGTATCCGTCTTCCGTTATCAGGTAACGGAGTATGTTCTTGCCGTAGAAACTGTTGACATGCAACGTGTCATAAAGCATGAAGATGGAATTGACATCCAGGAACTCGCCTGGACCGCGGCCCTGATGTCCGATGTCGCGCAGGTATTGTCCGGAGCGGTCGAACTGCATGAGCCGGTGTGTACTGGCTGCCGAAGAGGCTATTATGTAGCCGCCGTCTTCTGTCTGGACGATGCCTTCTATGCGCCCGATGATACTTTCCTCGGAAAATTCCAGTGGAAGTGTTTTCTGCTCAGCCAATAATATGTCCGTCACTTTTTTGCCGGTCAGGTCGGCGTCTATGACGCGGATGCCGTTCAGGCCGGTTCCGGAAGTGCATGATATGACCGAAACGGCTGCGGTCAGAATCACAATGGCTGTGGATAGTCTCATGGGATATGGATGCTATATGCTCAATCCTTGCGCAGCAGGTCTTCAAGCTCGTCCCATGGAACAGTGACTTTTATTGTCCCCATGACATAGGGTCCTATCTCGTACTGGTTGTAGATGTAGGTGACGCCGCTGTCGGATATGGTGAAGTTTCCGTTGGGACGGATATTTTTCTCAAACAGCATGGATGTATCGGCCGGATTTTCCAGCGATTCGGGCAGACGGCCGGTCAGCAGCTCAGACAGCCTGTCTGTGTATCCGGCTTTGAACATGTCTTCTTCGGTCACAGCCTCTCCGGTCTTCATGTCAAGATTAAGTGCTTTGACAAAGGTGGTCCCGTGGGCACCTCCGGTATAGGTGTATTTGGTGACTGTATAGGAAAGGATGTCATCGTAGAAGCCGCTTACGGCCCCGGTGGTGTAGTCCGACCAGCTGGCGGAGGCCGGAGAAATTCCATATGTGCTGTCCTGCAGCAGGGACAGATTGACCTTTCTGTATTCAGCGACCTTCCGGTCCTTATATGCGGCAACGGCTTCTTCAATGCTCATATCCGACGGCATTTCTTCGAACATGGCCGATGTCAGCGTCCTGTTGATATTGCCTAATATCTCCTCGTCCAGGCCTGAGATTAAGTACTCGATGTCTATTTTGAGGTCCAGCTCCGCCTCGCTCCCTTCTGAAAGCATGTAAGTGCCTGAGGTTTCCAAAGTTGTGGTCACTGGCCCGCTTTCACTGCAGGATACGGCATTGAACAATACAGCCACCGCCATGGCCGTCAGTAAAGTATTCTTGATTCTCATGACATATAGTGTATTAAATGTGTTTCAAATATACCTCGTAAACTTGCAGTAGTGCCATAGTATAAATGACGAAGACAAATATAGCGGAAAATCAAGAGAAATGCAAAGAACTTGTTCAATCTGCACAGGCAAGGCGTAAAGACCAAAGGCTAATTCCCATGTCCTACGGATTCTGAAAATGCAGGCTCTTTCACAATAGTCTGATAATCAGTGCGTTCCGATTTAAGATGCAATTTCTGTGCCCTTCCTGGCCTGAAAAAACAGGGCGAAAAGATCGGCTCTGATTTATAATGGTTTTATAATCAGTAATATACAAAAACAAGGTGCTGCACGGCATGCAGTTGTGACTCGTAACTTCTACTGACCGGAGAGTACGGGAGCACCGGATACGAAAAAGGGTAAGCTGATTACATCGCACCGCTACGACCATCGTGTCCTTGCTGCCTTCCGGCCCTGGGGAGGTTGGATGGGAGCTGGTCGTGTAAGACTTACCCGGCTGCAAAGATATAAATTTTCGCCAAGATTTCTTACTTTTGCGCAGAATTTTTGAAAATCCAATGTTAGGAACGATGTCTGGAATGGAAATAAAAGAGAATCTTCGGGGAAAAAGAATTGCCGTAGGGCTTTCCGGCGGAGTGGATTCGTCGGTGGCTGCGCTGCTGCTCAGGCAGGCCGGGTACGATGTGTTCGCACTGTTCATGCAGAACTGGCACGATATCACCGGGACCCTGCACGGGGAATGCGAGTGGGAGGAGGACCGCAAGGTGGCCGAGATGGTGGCCCGGAAGATAGGCATACCCTTCGAGTTCATCGACTTGTCGGATACTTACCGGCATCAGGTGGTGGACTATATGTTCTCTGAATATGCCAAGGGCCGTACTCCCAATCCGGATGTGATGTGCAACAGCCGGATCAAGTTCGACGCTTTTCTGAAGGCGGCGAGGGATCTCGGGGCTGACTATGTGGCTACCGGGCACTATTGCCGCAAGGATGTGGCGGATGGTCCGGACGGTCGGCCTGTATACCGGATACTGGCCGGGGCGGACGGCAACAAGGACCAGAGCTATTTTCTCTGTCAGCTGACCCAGGAGCAGCTGGCTCCCGCGCTTTTCCCGATAGGGGATATCGTCAAGCCGGAGGTACGCAGGCTGGCTCGTGAGGCCGGGCTGCCCAGCGCGGAGAAGAAGGACTCGCAGGGCATCTGCTTCGTGGGCAAGGTCGACCTGCCGGTGTTCCTGCAGCAGAAACTCGCTGCGAGAGAGGGCAATGTGGTGGAGATTTTTCCGGATTTCTACGGTAGTCTCCTGAAGGAATATCCGGGCTATGCGGTCTCTTCAGGTGGCTGTGGAAATGACTCGTGTGATGGTGCGGCTGTGCCTAAAGCAGGTGGAGGATTCTGTCAGTTGCCGTCGGATGAGGTGAAGGCTCTGGCGAGGGCGTACCATTATAAGGAGAGCGACGGGAAGAAAATAGGGACTCACATCGGAGCGCAGTATTATACCATCGGGCAGCGCAAGGGCTTGAATATCGGAGGACACCGAGAGCCTATATTTGTCCTCGACACCTCTGTCCAGACCAATACGATATACGTAGGGGAGGGACATGAGCATCCCGGTTTGATGCGCCGTGCCTTGAAGATAAATGCGGACGAGGTACACTGGATCCGTCGCGACCTCCGGATGGCCCTCGGGGAGGTGCGTCGCTATCTGGTCCGGATCCGCTACCGCCAGCCCCTGCAGCAGGCCACCCTTTACAGCCTCGATGACGGGATGTACATTGTCTTCGACCAGCCTCAGAGGGGCATAACCCCCGGGCAGTTCGCAGTGTGGTACGAGCCTGAAAATCTGGAGATGCTCGGCAGTGGGGTGATTTCGGAATGATGGCGTGGAGTGTTGTTTGCCGGTATGAAGCATGTGCTGATTATGTTACCGGCTGATGATTAGGCTGTTGCAAATACATGGGCTGCCCTATGGTGCTTTTTTTAAGGCCATAGAGTACGGCGTGAAACATTAATGCGTTGATAATTAGTGAATTGTAAATTAAATACTTGCTTTATGGTATTGAATAAAGTGGTGGTGTATTTAGGTTCTGCTTCCGGCAATTCTCCGGTGTATGCGGACAATGCCGCTGAACTCGGACGCCGTCTGGCTCAGGCCGGAGTGGAGATAGTCTACGGCGGTGCTTCGGTGGGGACAATGTGGACGATGGCCTCGGCGGCAATCGAGGCCGGTGGAAAGGTTACGGGAGTGTTCCCGAAGAATTTCAAGGGCAAGAAGGAGTCCCGGGACCGCCGGATAGAGGTGAGGGCACAGGGGCTTGCTGAGATGGTCGAGACTCCGGACCTGGCTTCCCGCGTGGCGAAGATGACCGAACTGAGTCAGGCCTGCATCGTGCTGCCGGGCAGCTGGGGAACTATGCATGAACTCTTCTGCTGGCTGTTGGGCCGGCAGTTGTGCGAGCACTCCAAGCCAGTGTTCATTCTCAATACGGACGGATACTACGATTCTCTGCGTGAGCTTTTTACCACAATGGCTTCCCGTGGCTTCATGTCAGAGGCCGATGCGGCCATTCCCTGCTTCTGCTCCACAGTCGGAGAAGTCGTAGAGAAAGTATTGAACTGGAAATAACAGTCTGCGTGAATAATGCTCCGGGCCATCAGGAAGTGCTGTCGTCGATGTGCGGCATGTGACGGCTTACCACAGCGGCACCGAATTCCGTGATTTGCTGCCGTTGTGGTGCATGGGTGGAAGGGGCAGGACGAGAAGTGGTATGGGACGAAAAAGGAAATGAGGACGGACCATTTGGAAATAAGATATATGACAGACAGAGAATACATAACGATCAATGATGCGTACGAGAACAACCTGCAGCATGTCTCGCTGCGTATCCCGAAATATAAGATAACGGTGTTCACCGGGGTGTCGGGCTCAGGCAAGTCCTCGCTGGTGCTGGATACCATCGCAGCCAGGTCACGCAGGGAACTGAACGACACATTCCCCTCATTCGTGCAGCAGTACCTCCCCAAGTACGGCCGTCCGCACGTGGGCAGCATTGACAACCTGCCGGTGGCCATTGTCATTGACCAGAAGAAACCTGCCTCCAACTCCCGCTCGACAGTAGCTACTTACACCGATATCCACCCGCTGCTGAGACTGCTGTTCTCCCGCGTCGGGCAGCCTTTTGTGGGATATTCCGACACATTTTCCTTCAACCATCCCCAGGGCAGCTGCCCGCGGTGCTCCGGCTTGGGGGAGATACGGGAGCTGGACATCCACAAATTGGTGGACTTCGACAAGAGCCTCAATGACGAGGACACGATACACTACATCGCATTCCACAAGGGCGGCTGGAGGTGGATACGCTATGCCCACAGCGGTCTGTTCGACCTGGACAAGAAGATACGGGACTACACTCCCGAGGAGCTGGACCTGTTCCTGTATTCACCGCAGATACGTCTGAAGAACCCTCCTTCCAACTGGCCTAAGACCGCGAAGTACGAGGGTCTGGTGCCGAGGATGTACCGCAGCATCATCAATTCGGAGGAAGGTCTGCTGCACCGCAAGGTCCTGGATCCCATGCTGCGTACCGGAGTCTGTCCTGACTGCGGAGGCACCCGCCTCAATCCCAAGGTGCTTTCCTGCCGCATTGATGGAAAGAATATCGCGGAGGTGACGGCCATGTCCGTTTCGGAACTGGCGGAATGGATGCGCACTCCGGTGCCCGGCAGCATGCTGGCCGGTCCATTGGCCCAGGATATCCGGCAGGCCGTCCTGAGCCGGCTCGATGCACTGGAGGAGATCGGCTTAGGCTACCTGACCCTGGACCGGGCCGTGGGAACCCTGTCCGGAGGCGAGGCCCAGCGGTGCAAGATCGCAAAATACATCAATTCCTCGCTGTCCGACCTGCTCTACATCCTCGACGAGCCCAGTGTCGGCCTGCACAACCATGATATCGCCCTGCTGAAGAACTCGGTCCGCAAGCTTCGGGACCACGGCAATACCGTCCTGCTCGTGGAGCACCACCGGGAGATGATCCGCATCGCCGACCACATCGTGGACATGGGGCCGGGAGCCGGAATGGAAGGGGGCCGGATAATGTACGAGGGACCGCTGGAGGGGCTGGTGGCGAGCGGTACGGACACGGGGCGTATGCTGGAGGCGGACCGGGAGTTCAATCCTGCTCCGCTGGAACCTGCCGGATGGCTTAGGGTGGAGAATGCCCGTCTGCACAATCTGAAGGGTATCACTGTGAATTTTCCCCTCGGGGTGCTTACGGTCGTGGCGGGAGTGGCCGGATCGGGCAAAAGCTCTCTGATACAGTGCCTCATGGACAGCTGCCCGCAGCAGGATGACATAGAGTACATCAGTCAGAAAAATATCGGGGCCAGTCTCCGCTCCACGCCTGCGACCTATATGGGAGTGGCCGACGACATAAGGAAAATATTTGCCAAGGAGAACAAGGTCAGTGCCGACTGGTTTGCGTTCAACTCGAAGGGAGGCTGTCCGGTCTGCGGCGGCAAAGGGGTGATAGTCTCCGAAATGGCCTTCATGGATTCGGTGGAGACGGTCTGCGAGGCCTGCGGCGGCCTGCGCTATTCGCCGGAGGCCCTACAGTACAGAATCCGGGGGGAGTACAATATCGCCCAGGTCATGGACATGACGGTGCAGGCGGCGTCCCGGTATTTCGCCGGTACGGTGATAGAGGAGAAGCTGCGTCCCCTGATGGATGTCGGACTTGTGTACCTGCATCTCAATCAGGCCCTGTCTACTCTCTCAGGAGGAGAGCTTCAGCGCATGAAACTCGCTTCCCGTCTCGGCCAGAGCCGCAGGATATTCATCCTCGACGAGCCTACCGATGGCCTGCATTTCAAGGATGTGGAGCACATCACCCGGCTGTTCCGCTCGATGGTCTCATCCGGCAACACCGTCATCCTCGTGGAGCACAACACAGGCCTGATAAAGTCCGCCGACTGGCTCATCGAGCTCGGTCCCTACGGCGGCGGCTCAGGCGGCGAGCTGCTCTACAGCGGGGTACCCTTCGGAGTGATGTCCGAGCCGCGCTCCGTCACCCGGCGGTATCTGTAGTTGCCGCAGTTATCGCTTGTTGTAGATGAAATCAAGCCCTTGGGCTCGGTAGTAGCCAAAACGGGTGTCGCTGGAGATTAGCGGCATGTGTTCTGTTATGGCGTGGGAGATGATGACGTGGTCAGATGGGTCTCTGTGGTCCTGCCGTGTGTTGAGGCTGAGTCTTGCATAGGTGTGGATGTGCTCGCGGTTGATCGGTCTGATGTATATGCCGTACTCGTCTTCAATCGAATTCAGCATATCCTCGGCTTTTCCCCATCGTTTCGTCAGCAATCCTTTATTTCTGTATGCTATGACCAGCTCCTTTGCAGATTCCGCACTTGTATATAGTGTGTTATCAGGATCGGATATGATTGCCTTAACATCATTGTCCAGAGAATCAGGGTCGCTGATGATGTAGACAATGATATTTGTGTCTATGAGGTATCTCATCGTTCGTAAAGTGTCCGGTCAAGAACTATCACGCTGCCTTTATACCGCATAGCAGCCTCCCAAGTCTTGCTGACTTTCCTCTTCTTTCCGGCATCTGCATTGTAAGTTGAATCGTGCTGGATTAACTGCTCCTGAACCTGTCCGTTCTTTTCTTCTTTCACATTCTTCATAATCCGTCTGCTTTAAAAGTTAACACGAAGCAAAGCTACAAAAAATAAAGGCAGCCGAAGCCGCCTTATATCAAATTTATACGTTTTTAAAAAATTGTATGCTTTTAAAAACGTCAATTATTCGTTCTGCCGGAACCCGAGGTAGTAGACGAGGGAGGCCAGGGCACTGAGGGCTGCGACGAGGTAGGTGCGGGCGGCATCCCGGTATTTCGCCGGTACGGTGATAGAGGAGAAGCCGCGCTCCGTCACGCGGCGGTATCTTGCGGAGGTGCTGTGAGTGCATTTTATTTTGCCAGAAAGGACATGTATTCCAATGCGTCCGAGGGAGTGTAGGGGAAAGGTATCCCGTCGCGCAGGTTGTCCAGCACATTCCTGTTGTTCATCGCGTATGCAATGTCCTCGGCATCCTCGGTTCTCCACGGCCGGATGACGCAGGGCATTATTTCGCAGGCATCCTTTTCCTGAGGTGTACGGCACTCCATGTGGCTGAATATCTCGCGGACTACATCTGACTTGGCATCCGCATAGTCCTGGAGATAATGCCATTCTCTTTGGACAAGAGCCTTTTTGGTGTTGCCGTACAACATTCTGTCTCCTTCATCTGTCCGCAGCCAGTCCCTGAAGTCGAGCATTCTTTTAGCCTCACTGCATCCGTATGAGAAAACATGGAGATTGACTTCCGGATTATGTTTTTTCAGCATCCTGTGCCGGAACCATTCAGGCTCCCTTATCCTCATAGTGTATCCCACCCGTTCCAGTTGCGGGACATAGGCATCTTCATCTGATGAGTCTCTGACAATCAGGAGTATGTCAATGACGGGCTTGGCGCAGAGACCCGGAACGGAAGTAGATCCTACATGCTCCGTCACGATGCCGTTCCGGCCCAAAGCCCTGCCTATTTTCTCCTTTTCCTCCTCGAAGATACCTTTCCATGCGGCGTATCTCCCTCAGTATCTTTCCCAACAGCCCCAGCAGTCTCCTGGTTATCTTCCGTGTCTGGACTTTTGTGCGTTTACGCTGCTTCCTGTAGGTCAGGTTCGCTTTCCGCACGTCAAGGTACTTTGTGCGCGGACGATGGATTCCCAGCCGCCTGCTCATCCCGCACATTGTCCCGTAGCTCTTCTCTATCCCCTCCCACAGCAACTTCGGATCTGTCGGGTACCGCATCCCGCTCTCGTAGCAGGTGGCATCCGTGTACATCGTGTCCAGATTCTCCATGTACGGTTTCCACATCTCCGCAAGTATATCCTGCTGCTGTTGGATCTTCAACTTGCCCGACAGCTCCAGAATTATGTCATCCAGCAGCTTGTAGTTTGTCAGGGGCCTCGCAGGGTCGATTATCACATCGCAGAACATCTGGTAGTGAATGTTGCCGTTCAACTGTTCCATCAACTTAGGGCAGCTCAGTCCGGTGTACATCTTCAGGAACATCAGTGCGACCTTGCCTTCCGGCGTGAAATATGACTTCCTTCCACGCCTTGGCCTCAGGCTCCTGCTTGTCAGCCCGAAGTTCTCCGCCATCTCACGCAGCGGAAGCAGCTTCTTTATCCTGCCCAACTCGCTCTTCTCGAAAGTTGACCTGTAGAGATCATAAAAATTGAACTCCGTGAATGGAATATTTGGTGTTATCTCAGCAAAATTTTGTATTTTTGACATCGCAAGTTTTTTTGCAATTCCTCCAAATTCAGCTTCCTACGGCCTGTTGGAGGAATTTTTGTTTATCTTTCAAAGATATAAAATCTCTACCACATTGACAAACAATTTGTTAGAAAGATGTCAACATTTTACGACAGGCCCTAATTAATACTGCCACTAACATATAGGTTTCAACAAAACGATAGCAACTACAACTATTAGGTTCTTAATGACAATCGCTATTGTTGTATATGAAGGTTCAATGCCTGTAGTTTATCGAGTGCTTACTTTAATTCGCTTGTCCTTAAAGGATCTTTGTATCTGACTCTTTGTGCAATACTTAGTCGTTAATAAACTCCTCTAGTCGTATATAACTTTGCCATGTCACATTTTTACAAAGTTTATCTATGCTGATTAAATATGATGCATAAGAAGGGTCTCTGTTCTTTTTTGCTCTATAGAAATCAACATATGAGCATATTGCCCCGATTGTAAGACTGCCTGCTATTGAAGCAATGCCAAACGGATCTTCCGCAAGAGTAGCAAAGGTTCCCAAAGCCGTAAGGGAAACAGGAACTCCCGTTGTAATGGGCAAACATTTTATATTCCTCCAACGATCCATGCTTTTCTTGTATTGTTCTTTCGAATCTAATAATTCCTTCACGAAATCTTCATTTACTTGTCCTGCATGTTGGATATTTGAAATCTTGGCAAGATGATTTGTAAAATCATCAAATTTCTCTCTCAGCAACTTTCTTTCATCCTTTCTTTTATTAACGAATGTAACAAGTTCACGTGCACTTACTTCCCCTATATTTTGAGGTACGATATCCTCTAATGTAACGGAACAGAAAAAACCTTTGGCCGTGGGATCTTGAAGAAAATCACCGAAATTCGCATTTTCACAGAAGTAAGGATTTATTGACCACGCATCCAAATCATCAGTACCTCTGTTAAGATTACGTATTCTTGCAACAACTTGTGATAACTTAAACATATATCCTCTTGCAAGCTCTTTTGATAAATGAAGCCAATTGTCTTCATCAATAAAGTATTCTCCTATCAAATCTAGAAAAGGATATAACCTATTATCAATTTTTCCTGGATGAATTCTATCTTCATCCGAAGGAATAAGGCCTGCAGGCATACGATTTTCTATCCTATCACAAAGTTTCAAGAATTCTTCAAATGTGTCCTCTCTATCCTTGTCATCCAACTTGATATCTCTAACCAAGTCTTCATCAACCAACGCTTTGATTTCATCACTATCATTAGGAGAATAGCCTTCAGGAACAATCCTATAAACGTGGTCCCAAAGCAATAAACTTGATTTTACCCATGCCTCATTTTGGAATTCAATATGAGGATAATACAATATTGAATTTGGTTTCATATCTTTACTTCTATACTAATTAACGATGTTATTCTCAGTCCCTTTTAATTCTTATTCTATTTCTGAACGAAAAGAAATTCTTTACCAAAACTTTTCCTTAATACATTTTTATGCATCTTGAGGAACAATCAACGGATAGATTACGATAGCTATTAGCTTACATGTATTTTAGCAACTTATTCAAATCTGATTTATTAGAATAGCAATTGATCAACAGACCCTGATGCTTATTTAACAATTGGCATATCATAAGCCGAAGGTAAAATCCATTCCCTTGGCAGTCAAAAGAAAACCATGACTTCGGAAATAATAATTGTATTACTAATGTAGACATTAAATGCAATCCTGCGATATCCTAACATCGAAAATATTCGTAATTTAGCTCTCCAGTCAGTTCTTATTTCTTTAGCCAATCAAAATCAGTACATAGATAAGTCTTTTCATACCTTATTCTTTTGGGATGATCTTTCCCGTTTCTTAAGGCTCAAATCCTGCAAAGCTTTTCCCATAGCATCTTCTGCTGCAATTTTCTTGGCAACTTGGTACCCATCGTGCTTTTTGTCATAGTTCAACCTATCATATAATATACAAATATAGTGGTTTTACTTTATTTTATGATGTGTTACAGGAATAAATTTTCGAATTTACTCTTACCGTAATCTGCTTGACCACATCATTGGACGTTAGGACATTAAATGCTATTATATTATTCGTAGAGCTCGTATTTCACCTATAACAAACAATATATTGTTTCTTACTGGAAAGCGAAACTCATTATGATTGTACAACTTTTACCCTGATATTTATACAAAGAAGATACAAATCAGCAAAATGCAACAATAAATGTATATACATTTTTTGTTGCTACAATTTTTGTAGTTACATTTTATGTATTATATTTGTAGCGTAAATCAAAATAGAGCGTTATGGAAACTCCGTTTATATTTGGAAAGATTGCTACCGAGAAGAATTTTACCGACCGTGAGAAAGAAACAGCCGACTTGGTTCAGAACTTTACGTCGCTAATCAACACGATTATTATCTCTCCTCGCCGTTGGGGTAAAAGTTCACTTGTAAATAAGGCTGCAAAGTTAGCGATGGCACAGGACAGCAACCTCCGAATCTGTCATATCGACCTTTTCAATGTACGTAGCGAGGAGCATTTCTATTCGCTGCTCGCTCAGAAGGTCATTGCCGCCACTTCCACAAAATGGGAGGAGGCAATCGAGAGTGCGAAGAGTTTCTTTTCGCATCTTGTTCCCAAGATTTCAATCGGTACAGACTCAACTAACGAGGTTTCAATCGATTTTGATTGGGAGGAGGTAAAGCGTAATCCCGACGAAGTGCTCGATCTTGCCGAAAAGATTGCCAGGAAGAAGGGCCTGAAAATCGTGATTTGCGTAGATGAGTTCCAAAATATCGCGGAATTTACAGACCCAGACTATTTCCAGAAAAAGTTGCGTTCACATTGGCAGCTGCACCAGAGTGTGGCCTATTGTCTCTATGGCAGCAAGCGCCACATGATGATGGAAGTATTTACCGATTCATCCAAACCCTTTTATAAGTTTGGCAACCTGATGTTTCTTAATAAGATTGACACGCCTTGCCTCGTGGAGTTTTTCAAGAGTCGTTTCGCTGATACTGGCAAGGAAATCAACGATGAAGCAAGCCATTTGATTGCAAAGCTAGTAGATAACCATCCATACTACGCATAGCAGTTGGCACAGCTTTCATGGCTCAGAACAAAGGATATATGTACCGTTGACATCGTACGTGAGGCACACATAGCATTGGTGGAGCAGTTAAGTCTGTTGTTTGTAACAATCACCGAAACATTGACCACACAGCAACTGAACTACCTCAAGGCACTTATTGCTGGCGAAAAGGCCATCAGTTCGACCGAAGTGATGCATCGCTATCAAATCTCTTCAACTACCTCAATATCCCGTTCAAAGGCTGCCCTTATCAAGAATGATATATTGGATAATAAGGCTGGTGAAATCTCGTTCCAGGACCCGATTTATGCCTATTGGTTGAAGACTGAGTATTTCGCAAAATAATAAGACTATGAATAAGTGTAACCGTACTTGGATTGCTTTCGCCAATAAGAAAAAACACCTTAGGCTTTATTTCTTGAATAAAGCTTAAGGTGTATTATTCAATTCTTACCATCCCTGCCAACTGCACGAAATAATCATTTGACCA
>ERZ779889.2969-NODE-2969-length-13007-cov-2.964870_pt1 | contig 13007 bp, 8 predicted proteins | sample MGYA00511030_ERZ779889 | MGnify/ENA primary metagenome ERZ779889 (study PRJEB29588, sample SAMEA2160616) | human gut metagenome | biome: human gut; feature: human-associated habitat; material: faeces | place: Denmark | collected 2008/2010 ...
AAAGACGAACCCATTTGTGGAAGGAAATATTTTTAAGAGCGTGGAAAATGTAAATCTCAACACCGTGGTAGCCTACAAGAAAGATGGGGTAAAACACAGTTTCTTAGAGCACTATGATAAAGATTGATATAAGAAACACCTATAACCCGATAGAGAAAAAATGAATTATTCTATAAGAACAATCTCTGCTAAAATAGAGTTAACAAAAAGATCTGACTTAGGAGGGATTGTTCATGAAAAGAGGTATCAATACAAAGTGTCTTCACTTAGAAGACGAAGAAGGGTGTTTTGACAATTATGGTTCATTAAGTTATCCAATCTACCAGACAGCCACATATGCTCATCCGGCTGTGGGAGAGAGTACCGGATATGATTACAGCAGACTGCAGAATCCAACCAGAGAACATCTGGAGAAGATAGTAGCAGCATTAGAAGATGGTATCGATGCCATTGCTTTATCCAGTGGAATGGCGGCCATCACTCTTTTGATGGAAATTTTTAAACCGGGCGATCATGTGATCGTTGACTCGGATCTGTATGGAGGCAGCATTCGCCTTTTTTCCAATGTATCAGAAAAAAATAATATCACTTTTTCCCGCGTGGACTGCCACAAAGAAAAAGTAGAAGATTATATAACAGAGAATACAAAAGCAATTTACATAGAGACACCAACCAATCCGATGATGAATGTAACAGATATTGAGGCTATGGCAAAGATTGCCCATGAGAGAGGCCTCCTGCTTATTGTAGACAATACATTTATGTCACCGTATTTTCAGAATCCGTTGAAACTGGGAGCGGATATTGTGATCCACAGTGGGACAAAATATCTGGGTGGACACAATGACACACTGGCAGGTTTTCTTGTGACAAACAGAGAAGATGTGGCCGAAAAACTCCGCTTCCTTATTAAGACAGTGGGATCCGGACTGGCGCCTTTTGACTGTTTCCTTGTGACAAGGGGAATTAAGACACTGGGGATCCGCATGGAAAAAAGCCAGGAGAATGCTATTAAACTGGCAAACTGGCTGAAGGAACAAAAGATCGTGGCAAAAGTGATCTATCCGGGACTGAAAGAACATCCGGGCTATGAGATCATGAAGAGACAGGCCAGGGGATTTGGTGCAATGCTTACATTCCAGCTTCAGACAAAGGAACAGGCACTGGGAGTATTGTCCCGTGTGCGTATGATTAAATTTGCCGAGAGTTTAGGCGGAGTAGAGACATTGCTGACCTACCCGACGACCCAGACCCATGCAGATGTACCGGTAGAGATCCAGGAAAGAAACGGTTTGACGAATACAACGCTTCGTCTCAGCGTAGGAATCGAAGATGCAGAGGATCTGATCGGGGAACTGGCAGAGGTTTTTGCAGAGATTGAAAAGGATGTGAAATAGCATGGCAGAGAGAAATTTGGATTTTGATACAGTTGTGGACCGAAGAAATACACGATGTCTGAAATATGATTTTGCTGTAAGAAGAGGAATGCCGGAAGATGTCCTTCCCCTGTGGGTGGCGGATATGGATTTCCGAACTTCTTCCTATGTAGAGGATGCTTTGGTACAGCGGTCAAAGGAAGCAATCTTTGGCTACAGTGAGGTGCAGAGACCATACTTTGACATTGTGAAAGGATGGATGGAACGGCATCATCAGTGGCGGGTGGATGAACACTGGCTGGTGAAAACACCGGGAGTTGTGTTTGCCCTGGCGATGGCTGTCAAGGCTTATACAGAACCGGGAGAGGCGGTGCTGATCCAGTCACCGGTGTACTATCCTTTTTCTGAAGTAATCGTAGACAATGAAAGAAAGTTAGTCAGCAGTGATCTGAAGCAGGATGTATCCGGCCACTATTATATGGATTTGGAGGACCTGGAGGAAAAGATCATCAAAGAAAAGGTCCGTCTGCTCTTTCTCTGTAATCCACACAATCCGGTAGGCAGGGTGTGGACAAAAGAAGAACTGACGGCGTTAGGTGATATTTGTGTGAAACATGGTGTAATAGTAGTCAGTGATGAGATCCATGCAGATTTTGTCTTTGAAGGAAAGCATCAGGTGTTTGCAGCCATCAAAAAGGAATTTGAAGAGATCACCATAACCTGTACTTCACCAAGTAAAACATTTAACCTGGCGGGACTTATGATATCCAATATATTTATCGCAGACAGAAAACTCCGCCACCGTTTTAGAAAGGAACTGGACCGGGCGGGCATCAGCCAGCTGGGTGTCATGGGACTGGTTGCCTGTGAAGCCGCTTACAGCCAGGGAGAAGTCTGGTATGAGAAGATGCACGAGTATGTAAAAGAAAACATTGAGTACACCAGAGAGTTTGTAAATACCAGACTGCCGGGAGTGAAAATGAGAGAACACCAGGGAACCTATCTGGTGTGGCTGGATTTCAGAGAGACAGGACTTGGCGTTGAGGAACTGGAATACCTTGTGATCCACAAAGCGAAACTGTGGCTGGACAGCGGACGGATCTTTGGAGACTGTGGCAAAGGATTCCAGCGGATCAATGTAGCCTGTCCGAGAGAGACGCTGACCACAGCTCTTATCAGGCTGGAAAAGGCACTGGCAGAAAAAGAATAGAAAAATATGAGAAAAAGTATTGACAAGTTACAGCAAGGTAGCTATAATCATACACATAAAACATACAAAACCTAGTAAGTAAGTGGGAATAAAAAGAATGACGGAGGTATAACACATGAGTGATATTAAACAGAGTGCAGCTGATCTGATCGGCAAAACACCATTATTGCAGGCAAATAACTATGCTAAGAAGAAAGGCATCGAAGATGCTGTGATCCTGACTAAACTGGAGTATTTGAATCCGGCTGGATCTGTAAAAGACCGTATCGCACTGGCGATGATCGAAGATGCAGAAAAGAGCGGCAAGTTAAAACCGGGTGCTACTATCATTGAGCCAACCAGTGGAAACACAGGAATCGGCCTTGCTTCTGTAGCAGCTGCCAAAGGATACCGTGCGATCCTTACTCTGCCGGATACTATGAGCGTAGAGCGTCGTAATCTTTTGAAAGCATATGGCGCAGAACTGGTTTTGACAGAGGGAGCAAAAGGAATGAAAGGTGCCATTGCCAAAGCGGATGAACTGGCAAAAGAGATTCCTGGTTCTGTCATTCTGGGACAGTTTGTGAATCCGGCTAACCCGGCAGTACACAAAGCAACAACCGGTCCGGAGATCTGGGAGCAGACAGACGGAAAAGTGGATATCTTTGTAGCTGGTGTAGGTACCGGTGGAACTGTTACAGGAGTTGGCGAATACCTTAAGAGCCAGAACCCGGATGTTCAGATTGTAGCAGTAGAACCTGCTACCAGTCCTGTATTGTCAGAAGGAAAAAGTGGTGCCCATAAGATCCAGGGTATTGGAGCAGGATTTGTACCGGATGTACTGAATACAAAAGTATATGATGAAGTTCTTCCGATCGAAAATGAGGATGCATTTGCAGAAGGAAAAGAGTTTGCTGTATCTGAAGGTGTTCTGGTAGGTATTTCTTCCGGCGCCGCATTGAAAGCAGCTACCATTCTGGCACAGAGACCGGAAAACAAAGGAAAGACGATCGTAGCACTGCTTCCGGATTCAGGAGACCGTTACCTTTCTACACCATTGTTTGCAGACAACTAATATGGGTGCAGAAACGAACGATGGCGTACAGTAATAAGTAAAAGATAAATAAGAAACCTCTTGTAACTTGCCCTGATTTTAGGTAGAATATACCTATATATAAATGCAGAGATTGGGGCATAGGACAGGAGGTTTTTGTTATGGGGGATGTATCGGTGGTTTGCAGAAGGTTTGGCGAAGAATATAGTGAGAGTTACCGTTTGAAAGAGTACCCGCTTTTTCTTACATACAAAAATGAAACAATGGAACAGGTTGACAAAAACTGGTTTACACCGTCAGCCATTGTTTTTTCTTCCCTGGATGGAAAGCCGGCGGGGCAGAAGGAAGAAGCACCGGCGAACCGGTATACAGAATATTCGGTTACCCGTTCAGATGCCTATGGGATCAAGCAGGAGGCAGCAGAATACCAGTATGAGAGCCAGCATCGGAAAGAATGGGAGAACTGGGAGGACTGGCTTGAGAAAAACAAGGCCACCGTTGAGTGCAGTATCATGGCAGTCAGGGTTGGACGGTATGTATTGGTAAGAATGGAAAATACCGGAGTGGTAGTGGTTTCTACTACAACACTTCCAGAAGAGAAAAAAAACTCGGATATTTATCTTACTGTGACAGGGGAAAACTGTAGCATGTGGGATTTCAAGGATCAGCTGGAATACGAAGCAGTAGAGGAAGCGGCCATCAAACCGGTACAGCTGACCAAGTATTATACAGAGACAAAGACAGGTGATATACCGAATCTGGACTGCTTTGGCTGGTGGACCACACATTCGGACGGAATTGAGGTCACGGAAAAGCCGGTTTGTATCACCTTTGATACCATTAGTTACCAGCAGGCGAAAGAGAACTGGCACACTCCATTGATAGTTGTATTCTCGGCATTTGACAAACTGGTAAACGGTGTTTTGTATGATGAGTATGCGGTGATCCGTTCGGATGCTTATGCTTGGAATGCCGGTGCCGGAGCACTGGAGACAGAAACGGCTTTTGAATCGAAATGGACATCCTGGGATCAGTGGCTTCAGGATAATAAAAATGGTGTGAAGGCTTCTGTAACGGCCGTCCGTCAGGAAAATACAATACTGATCACACTGGAAAATGACGGCGTGACTATAGAGACACAGGTTCAGATCCCGATGGAAAAGAATCTGCCGGTGTGCTTGTCGCTGTCTGGAGAACTTTGTTATATCAGTAATATTAGGATTAAGTAAGTGTTGGCACTTTTTATATGATTTGTAAAATTGACAGAAAAGCTGCATTTTGTGGGTCTTTGTCCCACGCGGTGCAAACTTTTCTGTCAATTTTTTTGAAAATTAAAACTTTTTTCGCCTTTCTCTTGTCTTATAGGTAAAAGAACAATGGAAGGAAGGCGAAGAAAATGAAAACAACAATGAGAGGTTTTATGGCGTTACTGATGGCTGCGATGATCGTGGTGGGAATGATTCCTATACACAGCAAGGCAAAGAAGGTTACTTATTACAAGACCCAAAAGATTTATCTTCAGACAAAGAAATCCAAAATAGTAAAGACAACGAAGAAAATCAAAAAAGTGACAGGTGTGAATCAGACCTTGAAGGGCGTGGCAAAAGGAAAGAAAATTTCCGGCAGAAAAATTAAGTTTACTCCAGGAAAGGTAAGTGGCAACACAGGACTGGACGAAGAGGATATTACCGTAACATATACGAATGGAAAAAAACAGAAATTTATCGTAAAAACCGTGAATCCGTATTTAAACAAGATTGCTGAAAAACTCCGCCCTCTTGTGGCAGATCCGGACGGAGGAGTGAGAGTGATTGCTCGTGAATATGAGGAGTGTTATCAAACCGGGAAAAAGGACTATTTTGAACATTTGAAAAGCAATCCCCGGGCGTATAAGAATATGCTGAGGCGGTCTGCAAACAAGAAATACACATATGAATGGACGGCACTGCAGAATTTTGGCGGCGAGTGTATGGTAGATGATGTGATCCAAAAGGCTACAAAGTCTCAGAAGATTGCTCTTATTTTGGAAACATATTGTGACATGAATATGAAGTATAATAAAAACTCCAAGGGCAGGCCGGTTCATGGTGAAGGCGGCGTGAAAAATTGTTACAAGGCAATTTATCAGGGAACTTATAAAGGTGTCTGTGGGGAATCATCCAATCGTTTGTACGATATTTGTGAAGTGCTTGGAGTGAAAGCAGGATTAGCCAGCAACGAAAAAGAGGATCATGCATGGCTTTGTATTGCCGCTGTGGATAAAAATGGCAGGAAATACTGGCAGGGAGTTCCGGCGACTTCCTACGCAATATGTTTATCGAGGAAGGCTAAATTGGGCACCGATGGATTTGACAGGGAAGTAGGTCCAAAATATTTTGGAAAGGATACCTTTAATGTGGTCATCCGGAGAAATTATGTGGAAGAATGAGGGAAGAACCATATAGATACGGGTTTGGATCCTGATGAAAAAGACAGGTAATTAAAAGGAAGCATAATCGTGGTAATTAGCGTTTAAGCTTCCTTTTTAATTTGTGTTATTATGAAAAATCTCATTTAAGAAATAAAAAATAAAACAAATATTGACAAAATATTAAAAATAGTATAAACTTCTAAAAGTTAAAACAAACACTGAAAGGAGAATATGATGAAGAGGACAATAACTATGTTGATGCTGGCGGTAATGTTTGTAAATATTATTGGCAGTGCGGAAGTAAAAGCGTTTGAGTTACGGGAGGGTGACAGCGTTGAGGAAGACGAAAATTATGAAGATGTAGAGTTTGGTGAGGTAAGTGATGAAGAAGAGGATGAAGAGCCACTTGATGATGAGGAATATGAAGAGGCTCTGGAAGAATTAGATGAAAATTATCTGGATGTTACATATAAGATTACCTCATCATGGGAAAAGCATGCAAATGTGGAAGTGACTATAAAAAATAGTAAGAAGGAGAAAATTGAGGATTGGGAAGTGAAGTTTGAAAGTAGTAACTGCATTGAAAATATTTGGAATGCGGCTATTTCAAAGAAAAACAAAAATTCATATGTGATTAAAAATTCAGGATGGAATCAAGATATTGAAGTGGATTCTTCAATATCCTTTGGGATGACCATACAGTATGAGGACAAGATTGATATTCCGGATAAAGCATATCTGACAAAAGAATGCCGAGAAGTTTTGAACGAATATAAAGTCACCTATAAAGAGTATAGTCGTTGGGGCGATGGAGACATAAATGGTGAAATTACAATTCATAATTTGTCAAATGAACCGATTAATGACTGGAAATTGGAATTGGAAACAAATATAGAAATAAAGAACATATGGAATGCGTTAATACAAGAAACGGATGATAATTATGTATATTTAAATAATGCGAATTATAATGCGACGATTCCAGCGAAAGGTACGGTGTCATTTGGGTTTATCGGGAAAGTTGCGGGAGATGATGAGGCAAAAATCGATGAATATTATTTATATGATATGTTGGAAATAGAGGATGAAGAAACACAGATTATAAATGAGGTAAAAGATGGATATGAGCGGTCTGAAGACGATTTTGCCACAGAAGAGCAGTATATGATGTATAAAAAAGTTGTTTCGTATATAAAAACTCAATCTATTGGTACATCAGTTAAGGATGATAAGAGTGGTTTTGCCTTGCCTGCATATCGTCCAAGAAAAGTTACATTAGGAAAAAATGGCAGGGAGTTTGAGATACGCGGTGTAAAGATAGAATATTTTAATTCGTCAAATGATGAAAAGCCATCTAAAACAAGTGCCGCGAGAGCAATACAGTCATATGCTAAATATGGAAGCAAATATTACATTGCACAGCGGGTTGGAAGTGATGTTTTTGTATCAACATGTACTGTGGATAAAGATAATCCTAAAGTATTAAATTTTGATGAGAATAGTACTATGAGATTAAACAATTTTGCTCATGGACAAACTTTTGAATTTGTAAAATATGGAAAAGAAGTATATATGTTGATGGCAGGAAATACGAGAAAAGAATTCGCCCAGTCATTGGCGCTTGTTAAGTATAAGGCCAAGTCCAAGTTGAGTTATGGTAGTGATGATGTGAAAAAAATTACAAAGACTGCTTATGCAAATCAGAATCGTAAATATTGCGCAAAAGTTGGAAGAGTGGATGCGGCTGTGTCATCGGATCAGAAAACACTTTGTGTTTGGTTTGCTAATGATGTATTAGGGGATGACGTGAAAGAGATCAAGACAACAAAGGTGCAGATTGCCTGTTTTGATTTAAAAAAGATAGTTGCTTATTTTCAAAAAGATGATAATAGGAGGTCTCTTTCTTTTCAATCAATGAGCAAATCATGGTGTTATTATAGTTGTGAACAGAAGAAAAAGAATCAAATTATTCGTCCATATCATTCTAACCAGGGAATTGAAGTTTCAAATACTTATAAAGGATTAAATGATAAGGGGAAAAAGGTAAATAAAAATAAAGTATATTTTTCGTCTGGCGATGAAAGTTTGAGTAAGCCATTGTATATTTCGATGATGACTTTATATAAAAAGAATAGTAAAGATCTTTCGAAGAATGGAAGCTATCGAACGCAATTACAATTAAATGTAAAAAAAATAGCTTTTAAGAAAAATGAGATAGAAGGATTACATTTGAACGGAAATGATATATGGTTTATTATAGCACCACATGATGAAAAGGTAGGAAAAAGCAAGCAGTACATTTGTTCAATACCAAAATCATATATGAACGAAGGAAATTACAAGAAACGGAGTTAAAATATGTTGTATAAAAAATATGTATCAATGATGGTGGTAATGGCACTGCTATTGTGCCTTACCACGCCTGCTAAAGTAAACGCAGAATCCAGACAATCGTGTGGGCCGGATGCCTGGTATGAGTTGTCAGAGGATGGAACACTCGTTATTTCCGGGACAGGAGAAATAACAAAAAAGTTCGGTGAAGATAGTACAGTTCAGCACAAAATAAAGAAAATCATAATGGAAGAAGGAATAGAGAAGATTGGTAATAATGTTTTCTATGGCTGCACAATGGAAAGCGTAAATTTCCCGGCAACCATAAGGGAAGTAGACAATGAAGCGTTTTATGGTTCTCCCCTTAAGGAGGTACATTTGCCGGAAGCTGTTGTTAAATATGGAGAATTTGTATTTGCTCATTCGGATATAGAGACTGCGTATCTGCCGGATAGTATGAAGGAAATTCCGCTCGGTTTCTTTTCCGGGTGCACGAAACTGCGTAAGGTGGTATGGCCTTCAAATTTGGTGAAAATAACGGCATTTGCCTTTGGCGGCTGTGGTTTTAATGAGTTTAAAATTCCTGATACGGTACAGGTTGTTGATGAAAATGTCTTTAGTAATTGCACCAAATTAAAAACCATCACCATTGGAAAATCAGTAAAAAAAGTATCAAAAGATTTTATCAGTGGTTGTTATTCATTAAAAAGAATTGTGAATCACTCAAAGGCAACGATTTCTCTGGAAGATATGAATAAAAAGAGATACTGGTATGTGGCAGGAAAGAAGGTCACAAAGTTAAAGCCGGGGAAAACGGCCACAGCAAAATACCGGAGTTACCGGATCAAGTACCAGTTAAATGGAGGAAAGGTCAAAGGAAAGTCTCCGAAAAAATATACTTACCGTGCCAGGACAAAACTTCCTAAAGTGGTTAAGAAAAAAGGTTATACATTTTTCGGATGGAATCTTGTGGCAAAAAATGACTGGGAATTGTGTAAGTATGAAGTTCCCGCTAAATTATATGGAACGCTGAAAGCAGAAGCGGTTCTGAAAAAGTACAAGGTCACATCGGACCATGGCAGAATCAAGGTCACGGTCAAAGACAGTCAGCATAAGAAAAAAGGTTACAAAAAAAGTACGGACCGGTATTATTATCGATATTCGGAAACGAAAGATATGACGAACGCAAAGTATGTTTTATCCACAGCACCTTATGGAAAGGGATTGTCAGGGAAATTAAAAAAGGGAAAAACATACTATGTAGAAGCCAGCCGGTATCTGGAGCTTTACCTGGAAGATTCAGAGGATTTCGCAGCACCATCCTGGGGCTGGCTGGGAAAAAAGAAAATAACAATTCGGTAGAACGATACACGACACAGACAAAAAAGAAGCAGAGACCAAACTGAGGTATCTCCTCAAAGCAGGTCTCTGCTTTTTATATGATCAAAAAATTAAAATTCTTCACTGATCAGATTTTTGGTATTCATCAATTCACTTGGAAATTCCAGACCATTTTTTTCAAAGCGGTGCAGAGTGGTACTGATAGTTTTCAATTCCTTGGCATGTGCTATCCGGTAGCGTTTGGACGCCTCCACATAAGCCGGCTGTTCACCAATCTTATCACAGATTTCCTTGCTGAAAGGGCAGTAAGTAAACAAGATCTGTCTGGCTACCCGGTTCAACTTGCCGGATCCGGAGGATTCTCTTGTGATCCAGTCGTTATAATCCCGCATAAACACATCTTTGAAACGGTTATTGCACTGCTGCAGCTGTGTCTTCAGCTTCTCCTTTCGCTCGGGCGTCAGATCGCCGTTTTTACGATAAAACTGAAGATAATCCGAGTATTCGCTGGTTAAAGATGGATACCGCACATTGTTCCACTGGGAACCCATCTCGGTACGGCATTTTTCCCACCGGAAACTAGCCAGCAGACCACGGATCGCAGAATCCATTTGTATTTCCAGAAAGGAAGGGAGCAGGATGCGGCCGTGGGTGTTTTTGCGGCGTCCTTCAATATCCTGCCATACAAGCCCCTGGCGTCCATACACAGGAAAAACGATAAAATCCGGTGTCATCCGTTCTACAACAGAAAAACTGGTAACACCTACCTCTTCAAAGGAAACACGATGGTCGCGGTAGAAGATAGAGTAGTCGATCTGTTCTACCTGGCTGACACACCGGTTGATGGATGATGGTGTTACATAGGATTTGGCCAGATCCGTATTGATGGCATCGGAGCAGAGCACCGGCACAAAGGATGTGATGTTGCCATTCAGGATACGGTCTGTATACATCATAAGGTTATAAATTTCAAAGTGGAGCCTTTCATCCGCATTGGACAAGGCCATCTTGTACTGCTGCTCTGTCAGGCGGTTGCTTCGCAGATCCTTTCGCAGATGGTCTTCGTAGTCTTCGTTGAACTCATCTTTGGACGGATTTTTATGCCCCAGATAAATCTCTTTAAGCCACTGTTCCATCGTATAGACCTGGCAGGTTGTCTTTCCGGAGAAAGGATCCGGCAGAGAGATCAGAGCCATTTGTTCTTTTTCCGTCAGAAGATGTTCACTGACATAACCGTAGCGCAGGAAGAGCCGTACGGCCAGAGGCGGGTTGGCATCGGAGAAATTCTTTTTCACGACAGCCTCATAGAGAGGGAAGAATTTATCACTGATGCGCTTGCGCAGTGCCCGGACAGCCGGTTCTTTGGAAAAACGATCGGATGTACGGATAAATTCCTGGATGCATTCATAAAATTCCCGGCGCAGTTCCGGTGTGATCGGTGCATAGTCAAGGATCTGATCCAGAGAATTGATAAGCAGTTCGATGCTATGGTCTGAATCATCGGTATCTCCGGCCTCTGTCCCATCCTGTAAAAGGCGGTAGATTTCCCGGATCCGTCCCGGCGTTACCGGCTGTGGAACACCGGCCCGTTTGGTCAACAGCGTGTTGGTGGCCTGGATCTGGGATAAAAGGAGATCCAGTTTTTCCTTTACAGGTGAGAAATCCTCGCCGGACTCCCGAATCTGGTAAGCCAGATGCCCCAACAGGGAGAACATACTCTTTTCGTTCTGGAAAAGGATCCGGGACAGACGGCAGAGATCCTGTGTAAAGGATTCACAGCCGGCCAGTAAAGTAGCCAGTGCGGCACATTGTTTGGTAAAAGTATCCTTGGAAACATAGGCGCTTCCGGCATAAAATTGCTTTTGCGTTTCTTCCGGAATACGGCCGCATTCAACAAAATACAGTACATCCGGTGAAAGGACCGGACTGGAATCTTCCGATGGATCTGGTGAATCCAATGCTGACAGGTGGTCGGCTATGTGCCCCATTTCGACACAGGTTTTCTGATAGTATGTATAAGACTCTGTCAGTAATTTTTTTAAAGACAGCGTATGCTTTTTCAGTTCGGCAAAAATACCACTGATCTCCTTGAAATAGAGATTGGTAGATGTAACAAGAAGTCCACGGTACTGTGAATTGGAATCCAGCAGAGAATATACATCTTCCATCGTCTGGATGGGCAGGGCGAACAAAGTGGTCTCTTCCGTTGTTGTGTACTGAAAAGAATGAACACCATGGCCGGCATCTACCATTCCCAAAAAGTTGCCGGCACCTGCCGTCATGCGTACGCCGTTTCCTGTAATTTCTACATGACCGCGAATGATAAGGGCTACCATCGTAACCGGTTCGCCCTTATGAAAAATACTTACCTGGGCATCCAGTGTGTTGCTGCCCATAGTAATTTCGATTTCTGACATAATAAAACCCCGATTCTTAATTAATATATACTCTTATTATACTTGTATTTGGAAAATACTGCAACCACAATCAGGGCATCATTTGCCAATCAAAAATCCAAGGTGTAGTCTTGTCAGGATAAAATAGATCAAGGTGCATATAACCATGGCAAGGATGAAAGTGGCAGGAGCGTAGATCCAGCCTGAGATAGAAAATTTCCACAGAATCCAATGAGCGGCCACCATTCCTATATCCTGATGAAAAGCAAAAAAGGGAAAGGTGTTTTGTCCCAGAAATGTCAGGATCTTGCAGGAAAAACAGGAACATAGAAGAATCACAAACAGACTACCGGTAATGGCAGCTGCAGTGGTAAGGGGAATACATCCATAATGACAACGGAACATTTCCAGAGTATCAAATCTCAGCAGTATATTGATTCCTGTAAAGGAAAGAGAAGAAAGTAAAAGACAAAAGAGCCAGGCTGTTTTATGTCTGGCTGCCGTAAGCCGGGAAAGGAGACCCTTTTCCTTCAAGGCATATCCCACTGACAGATAAAGCAAGACTATGAATGCTGTGTCCAGATTCCAGTACAAAGAAATTCCGGTAAGATTATCAAAAAGCATAAAAACAACACTGATACTGACGCACAGGAATACAAGAAGCTTCAGGTTTTTTTCACAGAAACGGCATACAAACCAGAATAAGATCTCAGCTAACAGCAGAGCGGCTAAAAACCACAAAGTGGAGTAGCGTTTCTGGACCACAAATTTAAGAAGAAGTTCACCGGTGCTTGCCAGATCTCCTTTTGAATAAACAAAATGGAAGGCAGCAAGAAACAGGCTGCAGCCTGCGTAGTGAACTGCTTCCCGTCAAGTAGACAATTGAAAAAATATAAATTTTTCCTGCCAG